>Ga0102934_1001216_pt1 | contig 17870 bp, 18 predicted proteins | sample SalPonR2_A_D1_MG_FD_78175 | JGI IMG/M metagenome (GOLD analysis project Ga0102934, IMG submission 78175) | Salt pond soil microbial communities from South San Francisco under conditions of wetland restoration - Salt Pond MetaG R2_A_D1_MG | ecosystem: Environmental > Aquatic > Marine > Intertidal... | reverse complement strand
TGTCCTGAGGCGGTGGACGAAATCGGCTAACGCAAGTTTGTGTTCAGAACTTCTCATCGTTCTGCTGGACTATTGGCAAGACTTCGTATAGAATTGCGTCGTTTCGTGATTTAGTCCTTCATATTGCATCCCTACGGAGGGAGGAGATACGAGATGTCAGTATTGAAGGCAGTATAGTGTCAGTCTTTGAACCGGCGCTCCGTCGTGCAATGCTTCGATAAAATATGAAAACCTTGCATGCTCAGGAATGAAAAGATTGACGAAAGTTAATCCTGTGATATTCCTGGAGAAAACGCAAACATACTGAAAGACCAATAACATACAACAAAACAGGGGATGAAATGTTAAGTGTTGAGTGTTAAGTTTTGACCTTTTGGACCGTAGCCATGGATTCCTCATTTCTGCAATGGATGCTTCGGTTTCTTGCAAAAGTGGGAATATTCCACACACGCACACATACACACGTACACATACATACACATGCACACACACATACACACACACACAGAAACACACACACGCACGCACACTCAAACAAATAAAAAAGGAACACTTCTGTGCAGCCACGACGGAGAGATCCTGAATGCATGGTGTATCATATTTTCATGAGGACCGGATGTCATATCGTTGCACGTATCGAAGAGATTTATTGGGATGAACAACTCAATAATCTTCTGAAAAACCAAAATCTATCGCCCGAGAAAATCGCAATAACGACCAAACGCGCAAGAAGTTTTAAAAAATGTATCCTATTGGAGGAACCCCTGGTCTCCAACTCTCGGAAAGGAAGGGAAGTACTAAACAATCAGGTACTTCTTTTCAAAACAGGCCTTTCTCATTCTCTTCAAGTCTACTCCCGTCCTCACTTTACTGGGACTGATTGGGATACATTTGATCCTATATAGTCAATATGGTTGTGATCCGGAGCCAACCCGCAAAAACAAAGTTTCTGTGGTAAGATTGAATCCTCCAAATTTGTGCATATTCAAATAAAAGGGGTTGTGCCTGGAGCCTCCCATCGTAACCACAAGTGTAACCCAGACCTTCGTCCAACACGATGGATTGGAGCTGCAAATGAGGTCACCGTTCATGAAAACTTTTGAGTCAATAATTCAAGTTATTCTGCGAAACTCTGTGCCAATGCAATAAATGTATTGGGAAAATTACGATGTGTGAGATGTAGTCGTAGACAAAAAATGATTTAATAGAGCTCTTACTATTTTGTCTGCTGATATTTAGTGGTTTTAAGGCGGATTGCTGTCTGTTTGTTACACGAAGAGTGAGATAAGATATCCTTAGATATAGCTTTCTTTCCAAAATATGAACACTTCTGATTCTTGATAGCACCACATTCTGCTTTGAATATCTATTATGTAGAGGACTGGCATGGCTGGGATAAACTTACCAGATTGCCCCTGACAATAGAATTGTTTGCGTGTCTTACTAGTAAGTCAGCATCGGATTGAGTCGGACATATAGAGGTATAGATTCATTTCCATTTGAGCGATATCGTGTCTGATAATAATACAAACCTGAGTCATGCTTTATGTATCAAAAAATTATCATTAACGAGCAATCCCTGGTGGTCGACCGCATATATTCATGTCTAAATGCATGACGCTCATCGGCCGCATTTATTTTGAAATATAAAAGTAGCCTTCCTTGACAAATACGTGATGAACATTCGCACCAATTTTTTCCATGTCCAACAAGAGCATTTTGACATTTGAATTTATGTATTTAGGAGAAGATTTGCATTTTAAAACGTAAAGGTCCTCCCTAGATGGGAGCGTAAAACAACATTAAAACTCACGTCGACAGAGCTTCCGCCAGACATGTTAAGTTAGGACACGACTGTAGTACGCGAGTCATACAGCTAGAATTTATGTCAAAGGATTTCAGAAGAACTTAAAAATCGACACAGTCTCTTTTTTGACCAGAAATATTTTTCTATTCGAAAATAGGAGGATACTAGCCATAAAAATGAGGCCTACGAATTTTCATCGAAGAATCTATGCCACGTCTGTCACAACTCAATCATCAGGCAAAGATTTTGTTAAAATCATTTTGTTGTGGTTATTGTCGGGAGGACGGACACAAGTCTTGATTTATGTCGGGCCACTTTCTGGGGTTCTTGGCGAGATGCTTTCTCGTCTCCTCAAGGAGCGATCCTTCTGCCGCCCCCCCCCCGAAGGAACATATTCATGTGTCCCTGTCCTTCTCTTGTCCGTGTGGGGTCTTTGTAGTATCTTTCGATGTGCCATGGGCCTGTGCAATAACCTTTGTAGCCTTAAATCGCGACTGGTCGCGGTTTTTAAGCATATTGTAAATGACCCTGTTTTGTGACAGCGATTGCTTTGCGAAGTGGTACCCGTGGAAGGGATGGATAAGAAAGTGCCCATAGCGAGCTTCTATTCAAGTACCCCTGAAAACGGGATGCGGCGCTTTATAGATCACCATTTGAATCTGAACTGCCACGCATGAATAGCGTTACCAAATGCAACTCATGACATTTATTCCCGGTGATGACCGTAGCCTCTCTACCGGCTAAGTAATGAATTGCCGTGCTGCCCAACTAAACTTCTTTCAAAAATCGCAAAAAAAAATATCCTCATATCTTAAAGTACTGATACATAATACTTCCATGTAGATAATTAGGTCCACATGGTGCACTTGTGGACATCATTATGAAGATGCTTAAGATGGCCAAGAAAGCTCTTTAATTGCGCCGCCGTACCCTCCCCTTCAAACAGGATAAGGCCCTGGAATAATGCCGTTGCTCTCGCCTTCTTCTCCATCATCTGGCACTTCTTTGATTGAAAACGTGTCTGTGGAGGTCACCTCTCACTCGCATCGGCTTGAGAAGGACATAAATGTCCTTTCCCGGACAGCGTTACACGCCAAGCGAAGCCCCCGGCCCCTGCTCTCCGCTTCCTTTGGACAGCTCCTTGTTGACATCCTTAAGCACCATCTACCTGCCCTTTTGGAGCGAACACGCAAGTTTGCCAATCAGGTATCCTGCAATACCCTGATCGGCCATTTATCTGCCGCATGCTCCGCTTCTCACGAGAACAAAGTAGGGGCAGGGGAGATTAAAGGCCGTTGTCGCCGCGCGCGGTGCCTGTACATTATGCAGCACGAATGGGCAGTGGTCGGACCTGGGGATAAAATAGATTACATAGTCAGCGACGACGCCACAACGTGCCATTTGGTGGGCATTCGGGAACCGTGTACAGGTGTTGTGGGTCTGGCCCATGTCGACGCTGTGGAGGTGGTGCCAGATTTAGTGGCCGTTGAAGACGCCGTCCAGAAAGAAAGCATGCTGCGGTCGGAGAGGCATGCTGGGAATGCCCTAGGTGGCTTTCGACGGCTGACTGAGCCGCTAACCTTGGATCTCTTTCTGGTCGGGGGCTACGAGGGCGACAGCGAGGGCGGACTCTTGACGGCTGCGATCCTGCAGCATTTTCAATCCACGTCTGTGCACAAGTATAACCTACAGCTGGCACTTGTTTCCTCTCTCAACACGTGCACACTCCCCAGTGTTTTTTCTTCCTCCTCTATGACGCCTTCGGTCCCCGCTCCCCTCTGCCGTTCCCTGGGCTTTGTAATAGAGCCCCCCCGTAACCCTGCCGCAGCGGCCCCCTCCAAAGCCAGTGGATCCTGTGATCTTTTTGGGGCGCACGTGCTCACGGGAGACGTACCAGAGAGCTTGCGGGGTCCCATGCGGACGCTTCGTGCCCTCCGCCTTTGGGGAAGAGGGTCTCGTAGACTCGTGCAAGTCCGGCTGGCGCACTCTCCGGGAGAAGCCGGAGAGGCGGCGTTCGATCAGGAGGAAATTGCGAACTCCTCACGATGTTCTCGGCCTCAACCCAAGTCTGCCCCCTCTTTCTCCTGTCCTCCCTCCGCCCCGTCCGCCTCCAATTCCGAGGTCAGCATCGTCATCAACCCCTTCCGGTTCCGTTGTTCGGAAGACATCAAGGCCCTGGCCTGCCTGGAGGACGAGGCGCTCAAATTGGAAACGTCCACTTCTCCGGCCATCGAATCCCCGTCCTTCGTCTCGGACATTCGGGCAGTCTTGAAAATGAATCAAACGGCTTTTCCCGAAGATTTCTTCGGGCCACGTGTCTCGCAACCGTTACTGGTACCTCTGCACGCGGTTGAGGCGGCAACGCTGCTGACAGCGGAGAGTAAAGGAGGGGAAGAGAGAAGGGGAAACAGAAGAATAAATGTGACATGAAACTATGCAGATACCTCTGGAGTCGTCCTGCTTAATCAAAGTAGTCTGCATTCGACGCGAGTATACAAACACTCTGTGAATAAGCGCGATGTAGTATGTCAACACGAGAGTGTACTCTCATTTTTTCTGGCCAAACTGCCCCCTTTCTTCTTTTTAAACTCCTTCTCGTACATGATCCTGGCCATCTTTTCAAAGACTCTGTACTTGTCTATAATTTTCATTTCACTTTAGCCCGTAGATCCTTGATTGCGTTCAAGTTATTCCGCGAAGCAGCACGGAGCTTGAACAATAGCACTTTTCCTCCTTCTATGCATCCCCGTCTCTCATACCTGACCATGCTTACAGCCTCGCATTATGATACCACCATTGTACATCTCTTCTGCAGCACGCGTCATACCTCAAAAGGGATTGAGCAGGACGCTATTGCCTTTCCCCATCCTTTCTGGATTGCCTCACGAGAATTTTCCCATGATAAAATCCGCCAACCGGTCCGGACAGAGCCAGACCAACCAGCCCAGCCAGAATGCTGGTATTCCGCTCACATTTGCCACGATGTAGCGTGTATGTGGGTAAGGAGACGTCAATGCATGAGTTATCGCGTCTGTGGTGACAGAGGGGGGGCTTGCTTTGTCCACAGCCGCTCGGTCTTTAATACGTTTTTCGGTCCGGAAAAAATACCCGTAGGTAGACATGATTTCCGGCGAGACTTCGACTTTTGTGTCGATACTTTGGGTGACTTTTTTGAAGATGGCCGTGTTGACGTACGCGGGTTGTACAATGGACACCGAGCAATCGAAGTCGACGAGCTCTCGCCGTAGCCCGTCGCTAATCCCCTCCACAGCCAATTTGCTGGCACCATAAGCTGCCCCTGTTGGAAGAAGCACAAGTGCAGTGATGGAGGAGAGATTGACGATGCGACCTTTGTTGGCTCGAATGGCGGGCAAGAGGCGCTGGGTCAGTTCGAGAGGCCCTATCACGTGGATGTCGAACATGCTGCGGAGGTCTGTCAAAGGGTGGAATTCCAAGGGGAACTTCTGTGCAACGCCTGCGTTATTAACGAGACCAATAAGGGGAATGTTATCTTTCAAAAGGTCTGCCAGAATGGTTTCGGCCCCGTTCTCGATGGATTTGGCCTGAGCAACGTCCATGATAATGGGTCGCAGGTTGGGCAGCCCTAGCGCCTGAATAGCTTCCACGTCTGCCGGCTTCCGTACGGTACAGTATACGATATAACCTTGCCTTGCCAGATGCTGTGCAGCATGGTTGCCGATTCCGGTGCTTGCGCCAGTAATGACGACGGCTCCCCCCTTGGGAGGAACTGGAAATCGCTTGCGGAATATGAAAACTGTGAGGTGATAACTCATTATGGCAAGCACAAAGGCACCCAGCAAGCCTAAGGCCACACCCCGTAAGAGGTCTGGTGTTATTTTATCAACCATACCCATGGGTTTCATCTGTGTGAGCGTGCTTGGTGAAGTGTTTGCGAAATACAAGTCAGTCACGGCTACAAGCTGAACACCCTGCCTGGCAAGCGATCTCTTGAGAAGAGGGGTATTCGTGTTGTATATAAGCCAAAGAATTCCCAAGCCACAATATTAGATCAGGACATCAACATTCACTTGATTGTTCTGTGTGCCGAAATGTGAAGAGATAGCTTATAATGACTGCTGGATTATTGTTTATATGCTGGCGACGTGCTGTACTCAGTATGACTTCCCACAAAAGGCAAGGCTTTTCTGAGCCATTCGTGGCATTTTAACTTGTGAATCCTCGTTCACCCAATACTTTACTTCCTTTCCGAATACGTATGGTACACTTGTCAATGCTTTCTGACATAAAGAGATAAAATAGCGCACGCAGGGAAACGGAGTCGATCCGCTTCGGAGCTTTCTTCAACTCTCTTGTTCGCCATATTTTTTTTCCAACTTCTTATTGACTCCTTTTCATCCACAAAGTAATAATACGCTTACATCGACTGCATTACGCGTATTCATCTTTCCTACGGGTCTGTCACTTTGTGTGAGTTTTTCGCTCGAAAACATTCGTTATTGACGCCTCCCTTCAATGGGGTGGGTCGGTAACAAAATGACCTCGACTGCGGCAGCGAAGGACGAGGAGGCTACAGCTCAAAACATTTGGTTCTCGGAAAGTAATACGTACATCCTAGAATATATATAATGTTGCCCTTCCATGATGCGCAATCCGTGAAAAAGTTTTGCGCGAACCGTAGATATCTTCACAGGGTGACCAGGCGGGTCACATCTTTGGATCCAACGAAAAAGAAAAAATAACCGAGAAAGCATGTGAAACCTCTTCTTATCATGCCTCCAATCAACAGATCCAATTTGAGTCCTCGAAGGGCGCGCCTTGATTTTCATTTATTTTCTTGAGGCGCGGCTGATTGTCGCGTCTTTTCCGCGGCGACCAAGCGGCGGCACCATAATACTCATGCCTAATTTTTCCTCGCACGAGGAGCAAGACGAATACTCTGTAATCTAAATATTATCCGCGCAAATGTCTGTAGCTTCATGTTGTTCGATACTGCCCTTCTCAAGGGAAGGACTGACCCCCAAATGCCGTCATAAGGATGGTCCAGCTCTATCATTCCATCCCTGGGGGCGGTGGAAACTTGGATGGATCCAGACCCGCTTCTGCTGATAGCTTTTGGAAGCGAGCCATAAGTTGTAGAACTTCAGCGTCGGCCATGTACTTTTGAATGACGTCCTGGTCCTTGGACATGACAGCTTTCATCAATTCCTGTGATACGTGTGAGAGTCAAACACAGAAGTACAGAGAGACGCGGTCATTGCTCTGAGACTGACCTGCAGCCGAGGGTTGCTCATAATTTCCATCATCTCTTGACTGCTCGTCAATTTCTGCAAGGCCTCCGGGTCCACCCCCCCAGGGAGGTTGCCTGTTGAATCAAAAAAAGCAAGCGTCAGGGGGGTAGAGTTTAAGTACCCTTACGGGACGATAAAAAATCACGGTATCGAGGCGATACAAGACAAATATCTCCTTTATTGAATGTTGAAGTATTCTACGCACCATCGCCCGCCTTCGCGGCGTCCCAGTCAAAGTCTGGTTTCTTTCCCGTCCGCGCTTCCTCCGCCTCTCTAGCGTGAGAAAACATGGAACAGGGAATGAGTAAGCCTAGCGGGCATCTCTTTTCGACGTTTACCATTGACAGTTCCATATCAATCCTTCTTACTAGGGTGCACACGTGTATTTCCGTCAAATTTCACGCATCGTTCCCAGCGCCGCCTCCTTCGCACGACGCCCACCCCTCCGTCCCTCCGCTACACCAGAATTCCTCCAATCCTACCGCTGTTCATTAAAAGTGTCCAATATTTCAGGTCGTGCTTTCCCTTCAATTCGGGCCTTGAGCAGGAGAGCCTCCAGCTCAGCTCTGTCGACAACGCCTGCGGAAGTAACGCCCCTCAAATCCAGCTCGGCTTTCATTTCGCTCACTTTCATCTTGCCCGGCACGACTTCCTCGTCGTCTTCATCGGACGATCCATCCACGGCAGTATCCGCTGCCGCGTACAGAGGCGAGAGGATGAAGGGGCTCCGGGGGATGCCGTACCCCAGAGTGGTCGCCAGGGGGGGACTAGGGAGTTGGGCATCTTTTTCGAGAAGAGAGAGCAATTATACCAATCGTTAGAGAATAAAATGTAAGATCACCGAAAGCACAATATTGCGGCGGTATGATTCGAACGGCAATTACTTTATTGTCCCCGTGACTTCTGACAAACCTGAGGCAGGTCCCAATGATACTGGGAGCAGAAATGCTGCGACGCTCTTTCCAGTTGCACCGAGCAAGCCAATGAGCAAGAGGATGTGATATTTGGCCATTTATACCCTTGTGCTTACGATTATAGGCGCTGATCGTTTTAAAATGTCCAGAAGTAGAGGCAGTTTGCAGTAGGGCAGCTTCGTTAGGCAGTGGCGGGAGGTCGAGGTCTGCTGACTCCAAGGCCCTTTCTACCCTCTCAAAAGGATTCTCCCTTTATGATGATATATATGTTTCACGTACCTGCCAATGCACCTGTCGAAAATATGTGTGCAGGCCGGGAGTTAGAGGAAAATGTACGGACAAAAGGCCACTCGCTAGGATGAGAGCGACACCCTGACGGCCCCTGATACTACCTCATTCTGATGCCTGCTCATGTGCCCTCCGTCCTACTTGCCTACAGTTATCACTCTGATGCTTTATCGTATTTCTTGCCATGCACCATTTACCTCGATACAGCCAACTCTCCTGTGATGGAAGCAGCTCTTGAGCCTTCAATACCCCCTTCAAACTTGCCCTCCCATCCCTCAGCTCCATCGTCGGATGACCCTCTTTTATCCGTCTTTCGAAGTCATTTGGAGAAAAATGTTCCCGTCCCTATAGCAGGGGTGCAGACTCTCCTCCATGTGATGAGTAGCAGCCGTGCGGTCACAATAATGGGAATTCAAAATGATCTCAAAGCAGCGACGAGCGAGTTAATTGAATATGAACGGAGGATAAGTGGTGGTCGGGCCTCCATTTCCTTCCGTGCCTGCGTCGAGCTTTTTTTCCGGTATGCAACACGCAAGAACGACGACGTCCCTGATTTTGAGACGCTGAACAAACTTTTCATCGCACGTGGACATCATTTTGTGGCGAATGCTTTGAAGAGCCGGCTTGGGATTGCCGAGCTCGGGCATAGCTTCGTGCAAGATGGCATGATGATCCTCACCCACGGACGCTCCGAAGTCGTCACCGGCGTCCTCATCCGTGCTGCACAAAGCAACAAAAATTTCACGGTGATGGTGACGGAAGGACGTCCGGAAGGGTCAGGTTTCAAAGCCGCCGAGCGTTTGACAGAAGCCGGGATCCCCGTCACGGTGATATTGGACTCGGCCGCCGCATACTTCATGGAGCGCGTCGACATAGTCTTGCTCGGAGCAGAGGGCGTGGTTGAAAGCGGAGGGATCGTGAACAAAATTGGGACGTGTCAATTGGCCATGGTGGCGAAGTTGTACAACAAGCCTTTGTATGTGGCGGCTGAATCATACAAGTTTGCTCGCTTGTACCCGCTGAAACAGGCCGACTTGGAGGACAATGTAGACAACGACGTAGAGAAACCGCTGTTTCCACCTTTACTTACCGGCATGGAGGGTGGGACGGCAACGGGGAAGGTGGAGGAGGGGGAAGGGCGGCATAGACAGGAGAGGGGAAGCTCGGGGAACCTATTAGGTAGGAACACCATTTTCGACAGCGGGCCCGGTGTTGCCGCCATGACGACGAAGAACCCCAGCTGCGACTATACGCCTGCCCAGTACATCAGCCTTCTGTTTACGGATCTGGGAATTTTGACGCCGGCTGCCGTTTCGGACGAGCTGATCAAGCTTTATCAATGACAAGGCTCCCACGGGGACAAAAGAAAGCAACAAGCAATCGATATAAAGTCTCTTGTCTCTCAATATATATATTTTCTCCTTCAGATCCTCGCCGAAAAAAACAATGTTTCAGTTTTGAATCGGACGGGGGCATTCTCAGGTTGTCCTTCAATCCGATCATCGTGTGGCGACGCAGGGATCCACCCTCAACCACACAAATACCCTAAAATATTCACTCTACTCACTTACCCTCACGGCGGGCGCTCCTGTGGACCTAAACCAGGCCTGCCTGTCCTCTCGAATGGTCAGCCCTCCCACGCTTGTCCTCTGCTTCCCTCCTTGTCTCTCCCTCAAGGCCATTTTGTGAACCCCCACACCTTGATGGCAATCTCCAGCCCCGTTCCCACCTGCCACGCGAACAAAGCCAGGTTCAATGCGTTCAAGCCGATGTGCAGCGAGCGGGCAGTCTCGTTGCCTTTCTGCATCGCCGGCACCATGGAGGCCGCCACCGCCCACAAGACTGTTATTCCTGCTCCTGCGTACAGGTGGGGTCCGGGAAACAGCTTCCCGGAGCGGAAAAAGGTATTGAAGCCACCCAGAATGGAGGTGAAAACTCCCAGCCCTAGGAGCGTGGAGGCCGTGTTGTAGTGCCGGTCTCGGAAATCGCCTGCAAGCAAAGTCTTGCGCTTCTCGCTCAATGCGGCCATCTGCGTGTCCAGAACGGCCACGCCGGGCGAACGCAGCAGGTTCAGGTCTGCTTTCAATTGCTTCGCTTCCTCATCGCCTTCTCCCATATTCTTCAAGGCACTCTCCACCGAGGCGATCTGTTTCGAGACCGGCAAGGTCACCTTGCTCCCGTCCGAAAGTTTGGGCAGCGAGTCTTTTAACGCGCTCATCTCCCCCGCCAACGTACGGATGGTTCGGAACTGCCAGCCCAAGTACCCCGTGTAGGCGGTGGTCAAAAACAAAGCCCCCATGACAATCGGGTGCACGAAGGCGAAGCTCCGTCCTTCCAGGATACCGTACTCCCCCCCTTTGGCCATAGCGTCCGAAGCTCCCAGGACTAGTGGGGCTACAAATGCCACCCCCTGCGCAATGGTTTTCAGATCCAGTGCTTCCGGACTTACAGGCAATCCAGGAATAGTCGGCGCAAAAGATTCTTTGGTGTCAAACACGTGGTAAGGCTTTTGTGCGTGCACGCGCGACAAGGAAGGGAGTCGAGCTGGAGAAATGATATAAAAAAAGGAGGAGTGAACACAGGTGAGACCGGCAGGTACTCAATGACGCTGAACGACAAGTGCTTTGTGCCATGTCACGCATACGGACAGTTATCATGAGGGAAAGGCCCCGATGATAAGATAAGAGGAGAGTCTTCAAGAGAGACTTGCACAATGAGACATACAAGCCTGCACCGAGAGGTACCCACCTTTCACGCCAGCTCCGATGAAGGCATCAACACGTCGAAGAGAGAAGCATGCGGTAGTGACCACGGTCACCGCCGCCATCGCATAGGTTCCTCGCATGGTGACTTTTTCCTTGTGCCCTAAGGGAGTCAAGTACGTGTGTAAGACGGCGGAGGAGACTAGCCTGGTATTGCCCCAGTTTGTTTTTCAGTGCAGGTGTTATAACACACCAATGGACAAGAAAGCGTATCAAGAATACCCATACTATGCTTCTCTCGAGACATCACGGCGAATGCGAAAGGTGCGGTCTCCGAGAGTCCGTCGTGGCAAACATGATTCAGCATCCATAACCCAAAGAGCTTTGAAGCGATAGTCTCTCCGGCGACTCCGCTGACTACACGATGAAAGCCGCACAAAAATGGACAAGGCAGCGACGGTGCGGACTTCCACGCAACGAATTCCCGTTCCATGTCAGAATTCCACTCCACTCCCTGACCAAATGGGCACGGATTAAAGTATCTTCTGGGCAATTTCCTGCCTTTGACCTCCCTGCTTACCCCCCGATACCACTCAGGTTACCACCCTACCCATTCCCATCAGCCTCTTGAAAACTGCACACTTGGCAGTGAGGACGGGGGAATGGAGGAGGATGACCTGGTGGTGGACCTTTATGGACGATGGGAATGCCGAGTGTGTACATTGATCAATGACGGGGGAGATGATGGCGTTGCCACGTGCTGCCGGGCCTGTGAAACTCCGCGGCTCCTTAATGCCCCATGGACATGCCGATATTGCACCCTAATCAACCAGTCCGCGCTCAAACGATGTGATGCATGCGGTAAAAAAAGAAAAAGGAGAAGGCTAGTGGAAGGGGAAGGCGCAGGGCACGGGCAGGACACCGCGCCTACTGGAATCAAGCTGCATGCCCTCGGTCGTGAGAAGCCAAGTCTCCCTGCTACAGCGGCCACTCCCACGTTTCTTCCTTCCCACACCGGCTCTACGTATGCGGGTTGTGCGACCTGTGAGGGAGAAGACGAGGATGACGACGAGGATTTAAGAACACAGGAGGCGTTTGCACGCTCCCTCTTCGACGAGTTCGTGCTACCCATCCAACGGAAAGCCAGTTCTCCCTTAAAATGCTTATGCTGCGGCAAAATCCATTCTACACGACGGATCATGACAATGCATTTCGTGAAAATGCATTTAGGAGTGTTTAATGGGGCGTTCGGTCTTGAGAATGACAAGGCGCTCCGGGCCCTACGGACACAAGCTGACGAAGCAATGGCTCATGCGCTGCAACGGGGGGAGAACGGGCTCCCAGGTGAGAATGAAGAGGGAATCACGGCGGAGATGAGGCACGAAGAATCTACGAGTCAGGCATCACCTGCACGTCTTCCAGGGGGAAGACGGGAAAAGGAGGAGCGCACGCACATGCGGAAGCAGCGTTTGCGGATGACCTTTTTGGAGGAGGAGGAGGAGGGCGACAAAGACGAGAGCGAGGAGGAGGAGAGCGAGGAGGAGGAGAGCGACGCGAGCAGCGATGCGATGGGAGATGGAAGCTGGGATGGCGTGCCCGTGGTAGGGCCGACGACCCGGGCGGGCACCACCCTTGTCTATCAACCACGGCCTCCCTCGTCCTACTCGATGGGCCCAAGGGAAGACGGTGAGAGGGAGGGAGGGAGAGCAGGAGGACCTATGCGTCCGGTGCGGGAGTTAGAGCGGGAGATGGAGGAGAGGAAGCGGAAGCGGTTGGCGCTGTTGATGGAACGGACGCGGGAAATTCGGAGCCGATTGGAGCAGGGCATCGCCTCCTTGCGGGCGGCGGCGGGAGGAGGAGGAGGAAAGGAAGGAGGGAAAGGGAATGGGGAGGCTGAGGAGGGGCAGCGGTCTCGGGCGTTGCTCCTGTGCGGGAGGACTCTGAGAGGCCACCAGGAGCAGGGGCTCTCTTGGTTGCTGTCGCTGCACCGGAACGGGTTGAACGGGATCTTGGCCGACGAAATGGTAGGTTAAGACTGGAATGGCTGGGCAAAAAGAGAGGAGCGGCACAGGGTTCGCGCAGTCGTTTAGGTACGATACGATTCTTTGTGAAGCCATCATCTTCTTCCTTCCCTCCCTCCCTTCTTCCTTCCCTCCTTCCCTCCCTCCCTTCTTCCTTCCCTCCTTCCCTCCATCGATGCGCAGGGACTGGGGAAAACCCTCCAAGTCATCGCCCTCCTCCTCCACCTCCACCGTTCTGACCCTACACCGGCGCCGCATCTGATCGTCCTTCCCCTCTCCGTCCTCGATAGCTGGGAGCAGGAGCTGCGAGCGGTCGCCCCCCAGGCCTGCGTCCACGTGCATCGAGGCGAACAAAACGCGCGAAAATTGGCCTTCCGCCGGGCTATTCATGCCCAGGCTGCTCATTTCCGCTGTGCGTCTCGCCCCTGTAAAGCACCGGGGAGAGCGGAGAGCACCCCGGGGGAGCCTGCTTCTCCTTTCCCGCCCCCTCTCCCCCTCCTTCTCGTCCTCACCACCTACGACATCCTCCTTCGCGACTTTGCCCTGCTCCGTCTGGGACCCCGCGCTCCGCTCCCTTCCTGGCATTACCTCATAGTCGACGAAGGCCACCGGCTCAAAAATGCGCAAAGCAAACTGCTGCACCAGCTGGCCCGCCTGCCCACCGCCCGACGCTTGCTCGTCACGGGCACGCCGTTACAGAACGACCTGAAAGAACTCTTCACCCTCCTGGCCTTCATTCAACCCACCGTGTTCCACCACGCCTCAAGCCTGCAAGAATGGTTCGAGAGGGCGTGCGGTACAGAGGGATGGGGCGCTTCGGCCCTCGATAGCGGCCTCCCCCGCCAGCCTCACACCGCGTCCCACGGAGGCACGCCAGGGGGGTTCACTGGCGCAGGAAGAGCGATGCGGGAGAAGGAGCTCCGACAGGTGGTGCTGAGCAAGGAGGAGGAGAGTCTGGTCCTCTGCCAGCTGCACAGCGTCCTCCGCCCCTTCCTTCTCCGGCGCACCAAGTCTCAAGTCCTGTCTCACCTTCCCCGGAAACAAGAGCGGCTTCTCGCTTGCCCCCTCTCCGCCTGGCAACGTCGGCTCTACCGCCTATTGGAAGATCTGTCCCGTGCCCATTCCCCCGCCCCCACCTACCTCCTTCCCCCGTCCTCCGCCCCTCGTCTCACCACCTCCAACCTCCTCAACCAGCTCCGCAAGGTCTGTAACCACCCCTTCCTTCTCCTCGACTCCCAGGACCTCGGCCGCTTTCTCCCCTCCTCATCCCCCTCCCTCGTCCCTCTCGCCACCACCTCCCCTTTCTTCCTCTCCTCCTCTGGGAAGCTCCTTGTCCTCGCCCGCCTCCTGCGCCGGCTCCAGGTCCTGGGTCGTCGACCCCTGATATTCTCCCAGTTCACAACATCCCTCGACCTGATCGAGGACTTCTTTATCCATCGGGGGATGCCCTATTGCCGTCTCGACGGTCGGACGCCAGCTGACGCCCGCGCGGAGATAATCGCCGAATTCAACGGCGGAAGACGGGCCTCGTTCATGGCCTTTTTGATTACCACCCGGGCGGGTGGGGTCGGTCTCAACCTCCAGGCAGGCGCCGACACGGTGATTCTCTTCGACAGCGATTGGAACCCACAGAGCGACGCGCAAGCCATGGCGCGGTGCCACCGGATCGGCCAGACCGAGGAGGTGCTTGTGCTCAGGCTCGTATCGGTGGGGAAGGGAGGAGGAGGGAAGACGGTGGAGGAAGATTTGCTGGAGGTGGCGCGGGCCAAGATGAAGAAGGAGGCGACCGTGATTGGGCGGGGGAGGTTCACGTGGGATGCTGATGGGGAGGGAGGAAGGGGTGGAGGTGAAGAGGAGGGGCAAGATGTAAGATGCCTTGGCCAGAAGACGGAAGGGAGCGGAAAGGGATCTGGAAGTGGAGAGGGAGCCCAGGCGTGGACCGACGGGGAAAGTAAGAATATGAGGGAAGGGGAGAGGCACAGGGGAAAAAGCCTTGCGAAAGAGGTAGAGAAGCTCGCGTTTCCGTCACACCTGCTGAGCAAGCAGGCGCTGGACGTGGCGTGCGCGCGAAACGAGCACGAGCTGGAACGATTGCAGGCGATCGATGGAGAGGAGTATGATAGATTGATGGAGGAAAGGGACATACCCGAGTGGTGGGAGTGGCTGGAAGAAGAAATGAGGAAAGGAGGGGAAGAGGAAGCACGTACAGTGGAAGGGAAGAGGAAGCGGCAGAGGACTGGGCGGTACGCCACGCTGGATGAATCAGCGATGTTCAAACAACAGGTGAAGGAGATGAGGGAGGCAATGGAAGAGGAGACATCGAAGGGGCAGGAGGGAGAAACAGGCGGAAGGAAGGAGAAGGCAGGTGAAGGGCTGAGGCCTGACAGCCAAACGAGGCGGGTAGAGTCTCAAGACAGCAGAAGCACGGCCTCACGCACCCAAAATACAGTAGGGAGACAACAAATGTGGGAGGCAGCTGCAAGACGTGCGGCCCTTGATGAGAATAAAAGCCGATTGAAAAGGGTGAGCGGCAGAATGATTACGGAGGAGGAGGAAGAGACCGAGGAAACAGACGATGACATTAATGTGAATGCCGGTGAAGAGGTAGACGCAGATGAAAGACAACAAGAAAAAGAGGATGAAGATAAACTTGAAAGGGCTGAGGAAAAAGAAGAAGAAGAAGAAGAAGAAGAAGAAGAAGAAGAAGAAGAAGTAGAAGAAGAAGAAGTAGAAGTAGTAGAAGAAGAAGAAGAAGAAGAAGAAGAAAAAGAAGAAGAAGAAAATTATGACGATGATGAGATATCGGATGACGAGGCTGACAGAATGGATGACAAAGAAGACGACAGCTGGGATGAGTGGGACCTTCAAATGTCCGAAAATGAGGAGGACTAATTGGATCAAAAATACAGAGATAGAGTTCCAAAAGGAAATGAGGCTTCACCTCACTTGCAAATAATTAAAAAGCACGTACAAAGAAAAAACAGGAATCGTAGAAAAATCCCTACAATTTGGTCCCCAGATGTTAATCATGATTATAGATTCATACATCTTTTTTTGATTGGTACACTTGCTTTGGTTGACATGTCCAGTCTTGGGTATTTTACACGAGAACTCGTTCATCTTATCCTTATTTGGTCCCCCATTGCATGGCATTCTGCCCTGTGAACGCCGCATCCCGTTGTGCCTGTTCTCTTCGTTCCGTCTGCTCCTTCAATCGCTCGCCTCCACCCCCTTGCTTAAAATTGTTTCTCCGGGCCTCTGCAGCCTCTGCGCGGCGTGCCCGGAGTGCTTCCTTCTCGTGTGCACTTAGGACGTATGAGACAGCGCCATGGTCTCCATGTGTGTCACCGGCAGATGCAGTCGTGCCACCGCTTGCACAACAACAAAGGGCTCCCATTCTATTTGATATAATAGGAGCATGTACGAATGTGTTGGGTTTTTCTTCGGCTAGTAAACGGATATCACAGAGACCGCGATCTACAGGATTGCAAGCTGACTCCAGTTTATTGGTTTATAACTTTAAACGCCAGCACAAGAAGCCTATTCCAGCCTAAAAGTCAAATTAGGCTCTTATATAAGCTGGGCAAGTACGTCCAAGGCCTGCCTGGCATACTTTCCAGGTGCTGGGTCGTAGTAAATTAGGCATGACCGTTGCGATGACTGACGAACATGCCAACGCTTCTGCTTCAACCTGCGAAAGATTCGCTCTCTATGCAGCTCCGTAAACCAATAGAGACCCAGCAAAAGTCATTGTAGCTCTCCTCAGGACGGAATTGTCTGGAATGAATAGCTCATTTTCATTTGAGTTCCAGAAGGCTAGTCCATACTGGGGATTTGATGGAGCAGTAATGCACGATACTTACTCCATTCTGACCTCCCTGCTTCACTTGCCAGGCATCGAACAGGCCCCGAGCCGTAGCGTACCCTACTTTGTGGCCTTCTCGCTTCCCAGCAACGTATGGAGGAGCATGATTTCTTTGACAAACTGCTTCAGTCGAATTTGCCCGTGCCTGAATTTTCGAGACTGGGAACGCCGTGGGTACGAGACGATATCCAGCGGTACTTATTTATTTTCAGTAACTGTATCGACAAATGACACTGTAGTCCCGCTTCAAAGAATTAAAAAAGGTGGTGGTGCGGCTCTTACTACGTCAAGCTCTGACTTGGCGGCCGTACCAGTGCATCCTGCTATTGCGTTGCCAAGATATGTCATGGACGAGGAGGTGGAGGTACGTGCTGGTGTCTTGGGGTACAATTCTCGATTTTACATGCTTCATCAGCTCATCTCGATGGTTCAATCTATGATCCATGTAATGCGATACGATTTTTTTTTGGGTACTTTTATTACTTTTATGTTTCCGACAATCCTCACGTTGTCGTCATCATTGCCTTTCTCCTAGCGGTGCTTCGCATGCGCGGTTCCCTTTGATTTCGCGCAGAGACGTCATCACTGTCGGCGTTGCCGCAACATTTTCTGTGCGGCTTGTACGTCCCGAGAGCGCCCCGTCCTGCTCTACAGGCTGTCCGATCCTGTCCGCGTGTGTCTTCGCTGCGGAAACGAAGTAGGAAAGGAGAATGAATTTGTGGACCGGCATTTAAAGGGCTTGACGGAAGGGTTGGAAGTGACGGTGACACGGGGTGTCAGCGCCGTGCTTGGCCGACGACAGCCAGTCTCCCTCATTCTCTCTGCGGATCTGAAGACACTCCAAGTCGTCGATCTTCCTTCGCTTCCCGCCTACCACGACGCCTCCCGCCCTCATTCTTCGCACGACTGCCCACGCGTCCTTATGCACTTCCCTCTGGTGGACATTGGTGGGGTCTCGGAGGTTGGCTCCCTCTCCTTCCTAATCCTAACCAGCACGGGCGTT
>Ga0102934_1001214_pt1 | contig 17879 bp, 16 predicted proteins | sample SalPonR2_A_D1_MG_FD_78175 | JGI IMG/M metagenome (GOLD analysis project Ga0102934, IMG submission 78175) | Salt pond soil microbial communities from South San Francisco under conditions of wetland restoration - Salt Pond MetaG R2_A_D1_MG | ecosystem: Environmental > Aquatic > Marine > Intertidal... | reverse complement strand
GGAAAATTTGCGGCCATGCTTGATGAAATGACCCCGCCGGCCGAATACTTTGGTGACAGCAAGACGCTTCTGGTGGGATGGGGCTCAACTGACGCGACCATTCGGGAGGCCGTGGATATGCTGCGGAAAGAAGATTATGACGTGGGCGCCCTGATATTTTCGGATTTGTGGCCGTTTCCAAAAGCGCATGCGCAGAAAGCGCTTTCCAAAGCGGAGCGGTTTTTCACGGTGGAGTTAAATGCGTCATCCCAGCTGGGCCGCCTGATTCGGGAGCAGACCGGGCTGTCCTTTGAGCGAGCGATCGTGAAATACGACGGCCGGCCCTTTATGCCGAATGATATTGCGGCGGAATTAATAAACGTAATGGGGGAGTTGGAATGACTGACGTCAAGACATATGACTGCGATTATGAAAACAAGTGGTGTCCCGGGTGCGGCAATTTCGGGATCTTAAATGCCATGAAAAAGGCTTTGGCCGAACAGGATCTGCCGCCGGAGCAGGTGCTGATCGTCTCCGGCATCGGTCAGGCCGGCAAAACCCCGCATTTTTTAAAATGCAATTACTTCCACGGCCTGCATGGCCGGGCCCTGCCCGTGGCGACCGGTGCCAAGCTCGCCAACCATGATCTGAACATATTGGTCAGCATGGGCGACGGGGACTGCTACGGCGAAGGCGGCAACCATCTGCTTGCTGCCATCCGCAGAAACATCGATGTCACGCTACTGGTGCACAACAACATGGTATATGGGCTTACCAAGGGGCAGGCGTCGCCGACTTCCGCCCACGGGTTTGTCACCAAAGCCCAGCCGCATGGGGTGACCGGCGAGGGCTTGAATCCACTGGCCCTGGCCATATCCCAGGGCGCGGGGTTTGTGGCCCGCGGCTACAACGGAAAAATGGATCACTTGAGCTATTTGATCCAGGAAGGGATGCGCCACAAAGGATTCAGCCTGATCGATATTATGCAGGTCTGCGTGTCCTTTAACCGCGTGAATACCACCGAGTTTTACAATAACCGGGTGTATGAAATGGACGCGTCCGAATATCCGAGGGATGACTGGCACCAGGCATTAGACGCCGCTCAGCTATGGGGCGACCGGATTCCAATCGGTATTTTTTACCAAAAAGAGACCGAATCCTTTACGGACCGGCTGCCGGAATTGAAATCCGGGCCGCTTCTGGACCGCCCCCGTGATGCGGGGAGAGTGCAGGAGGTGATTTCCGGTGCGTAAAAAAAAAGAAAAAGCCCTGTGCGTCCAAAATTGGAAGCACAGGGCTTTTAAACCGTTCAGCAGATGATGCTGATTTTAAATCAGTAGTTCCGCCGCCGGGACTGGCGTTTCGGCTTCTTTTTACCCCCCGGGTCAGCGGGATTGACTTTAATGGTAAATCCATCCAGGCGGGAGCCATTTAAGGCTTTGATGGCCTGATCGGCTTCCGAGTTACTGGGCATTTCAAGAAAGCCGAAGCCCTTCGACCGGCCGCTGCGACGGTCCTTGATGATTTTAACATTTTCGACTTCACCGAATTCATCAAACATCGCTTTTAGCGCTTCCTCCGTGGTGCCGTAGGATAAGTTACCGATATAAATATTCATACAAAACTCCTTGCCTCTTCCCAAGGCGAATACCAATATTGCTGCAAGCAAATGGATAAAGCCATTTGCACAAATTGCTGCTTTTAGGGTGCTGATAGTAAACCGGATTAGCAAGCGGGCATCCGCCATCTTTGTACGGGATGCCCTTCTTGACGGGAAATCAGAACTTAAATGACAGTGACGTTGACCGCAGCCGGGCCTTTTTGCCCTTGTTCGATGTCAAAGGTTACTTTGTCGCCCTCGTTCAGGCTTTTAAAACCGGTCGCATTGATTGCTGAATGGTGAACAAAGACATCCGGCCCGTCTTCCTGCTCGATGAAGCCGAATCCTTTTTGGTCGTTAAACCACTTGACTGTTCCGTTGGCCATGAAAAAATCCTCCTTTCTATAAAATTGCTCAAATTTTTATTCTGGAGGATGCTGAATGGTGAGCTGCTTTATTCCTTCAGAAAAAAATCGCACTGCCTAAGATCAGGCGTGCTATGTTGAGTTCGCAACAATTTACCACATTTCACGGGGAAAGCAAGATAATTATCATAGCTTCGTTTAAAACCCTGCTTTTGGGGAAGCCATTAAGGTTCGCCGAATTTTGAAATGGTTCCCTGTGCGGCGGCGCATAAACTCTCTTTGCCGTCATTTACTGCGAAGATCTCGCAGCGGCAAACCGCCTGGTTTTTGCTTGAGGAGATCACCGTGGCCCGGGCAATGATATGGGAGCCAACGGCGGGCTTCAAATAATTAATTTTGTATTCCGAGGTCAGCACCTTGGGGCCGAGTGCGCTGCCGCCGGCAAACGTCAGCACGTTATCCGCGGCGTAGCTGATCACGCCGCCGTGTACAAACCCGTTCTGCTGTTCCAGGTGATGGGCCATCGGAATGGTCAATTCGGCCCGGCCTTCGGAAAATTGCGTTAATTCCGCCCCCACATGCCGGCTGAAGGGCTGGGCGGCCAGAATCTCTTTTCCCAGCTTCAAAAGATCATCCATGGTGAACCTCCGATAAACAAATTTTTAAACCATTTTAACCTATTGAATCATGATAGAAAATGATAAAAGAGGAATAAGTCAAAAACTATCAGCCAAAAAGGGGCGTATGATCATTATCGATTTCGAGGCATCCAGTCTACGGAAAAATTCCCACCCCATCGAGGTGGCCTGGGGCGATGGACCGGACTCCATCAAATCTTTTTTGTTGAATCCGGATTATATGGCCGGCTGGACGGATTGGAATCCCAAAAGCTTTGAATTCCATGGCATAACCCAAGAGGAGCTGCGCCGCTGGGGTGCGGAGCCCCGGCAGGTGGCCGCGCAGATGGTTGAAGAGCTTTCCGGGCAGGATGTTTACTCTGATGAGCCGAAATACGACAACCGGTGGAAAAACCGCCTGCTCTCGGATTGCGGCTATGATCCGTCAGAAATTCGCATCCAGGATTTGAATGTCTACTTAAAGCACATGATCAATGCCGCGGCCCACTGCAAAACCTACAACGAATTCGTCTGCTCATTTGAATGCTGCGAAACCCGGCAGCACCGGGCCGGGGTGGATGTCTACTGGCTGTTCAAGCTTATGGAATATATTGAGGAAAATATCTGCAAGAATTCTTCTTGAGGTTCTGTCAAAAGCGCTTTATAGCGCCAAAGCGGCATTTTTGCAGAAAGTAACTCAAAAAGGCGCTCAAAATCCGTCCATACTGTCATTTCGAGCGGCAGCGAGAAATCTTTACAGCAAGATTCCTCGTCACTATCGTTCCTCGGAATGACAGTAGCGGAAAGGTCCGGAATAACAATATATAGTAGTGAGTTCCTTGGAAGTCAATTTTGAAACGGCAAAGAAAAAAGTTCAAGATCGCGGCGCGCAAATCCCGAGGAATGCAGCGCAACTAAGATATTGGACTTTTTGCGAAGCCGTCAAACTTGGCGGAAGGTCATGAACGGCCCAGCACGCGGTCCAGTTCGGCGATGGCTTCCTTCGCGGATGTCACCTTAATGGTGGTCATGCCCATCTGTTTGGCGGGCTTTAGGTTTCTGCCGATGTCATCCAGAAATACGGCGTCCTCTGCCCGAACGCCCAGCTCGCGAAGCGCCATCTCGTAGATTGCCGGGTCCGGCTTGGCCACGCCCGCCCGGCTGGATTCAACGAATACGTCGAATTCCGCTTTCAGCACATCCAGGCCGGTGGAGGTGCCGCCGTCATCCAGCAGCCAGTTGTTGGTCAGCGCCGCCACCAGATATCCGGATTTTCGGAGCCGCTGCACGAGCTGGAGCATTTCGGGCCGCATATTGGCAAAATCGTTTACCGCGGCCATGAGCTCTCGGCTGGAAATATTCGCGCCGGCATTTCGGATTTCCTCATCAAATGCGTCAAAGAATTCGGTCAGGGCGATTTCCCCCCGTTCCAGGCGGGCCCAGGGCCCCTCCTGGCCGCTTTCCACAATCAGGCGGTTTAAAAAGTTTTCCGGAAGGCCATGCCTTTTTTCAAATGCGGCGAAAATCTCCATGGGCGAGTCCAGAATCACCCCGCCCAGATCAAAAATAACGGCTTTGATTGGCATATAAATGCACACCTTGGGTTTAAAACGGATTGACGGTCTTGTTTCAAATGTGGCTCAGGCATTCATAGCCGATTCGCCCGGCATTTGCAACCGGTGCTTCACGTTCGATTCTTGCCGTGCTTCTGAGTAACTTCGAGTTCACAGTTCACAGTTTAAGGTTTAAAAGATTCAGCGCTTTTGGCTTTGGAAAAAGCTTATAAAAAAGGGCAATTTCCTTTAAGTCCCCCTTTGGCAAAGGGGGATTTAGGGGGATTTGTCATCATGGCCCAATACAAATCCCCCCAATCCCCCCTTTTTCAAAGGGGGGCTCAGGTGGTGCCCTTTTATAAAGTGGGGGTGCGGCACAGCGCAAGGCTTACAGTTTGAAAAACTCAGTGCCTTAGCGCCTTAGTGCCTTTACCCGATGGCAAAAGTTACTTTTAGCTCGGTCCCGGGCGCACGGCCCAGGGGGAATACTTTCAAAGAGCTGCGGCATTATTACAAAAAGTAAAGTAAATCGTCTTAATCTTACTCTGAACAAAAGACCGCCCGGCAAGACCTGTTTTTAATGCACAAAATTATTTCTTCCTGTATGAATAAAGTGGTAAAGTGCGCCATATTCGGTTTAACCCATTAATTTACTGGGCTATTGTAGATCTGATTAAGATTAAGAGTAAGATTAAGATTAAGACGGAAATTTAGGATTAGGGGACATGACGCATATTCGCAGAAAAGCCATTGACGGATTGGCCGCAGGCGACCGATTTTCCATTTCGCGCACCTTTACTGGGGATGATGTTAAGCGGTTTGCTGACATCACCCGGGACTATAACCCGGTCCATTTTGATGAGCGATTCACGGCGGTCAAGGGTTACCACAGCCCTGTCTGTCACGGCCTGCTGGTGGCGAGCATGCTCTCGGAAATCGGCGGGCAGATCGGGTGGCTCGCCTCGGAAATGCGGTTTAACTACAAAAAACCGGTCTATTTCGGCGATACCATTACCTGTGATTTCGAGATAACCGATGTCGACGAGAAGGGCCGGGCGAGGGCCACCGCCGAATACACCAATCAGAACGGCGTGGTCGTGATCCAAGGCGTCTTAAAAGGCATTTTGCCGGGCTCTCCGGAAAAGGAGATCATGCAAAGCTTGATATAACCTAAATTGAGCGTTCCAAACTTTAAAAAGGTAAACTGAGGTGTAAATCAGGCGGAGCGACTCAGGCTCTGCCGTCTCTGGTTGGCCGGCAGCAGAGATTTGCGAATCCGGATCGATTTCGGCGTAATCTCGACCAGTTCGTCATCCCGAATAAAATTGATGGCCCGCTCAATGGTCATAGGTTTGATAGGGGAGAGCACAATGGCGTCGTCTTTGCCGGAGGCCCGCACATTGCTTAGCTTTTTCTCCTTGCAGGGATTGACATTGACATCCACCTCCCGGCTGTGCTCGCCGATTACCATGCCCTCGTAGCAGGGTGTTCCCGGGGTTATAAACAGGCGGCCGCGCGCCTCCAGGTTAAACAGGGCAAACGGCACCGCATGTCCCTGCCTGTCGGCAACCAGCGAGCCGGTATACCGGCTGAGAAATTCTCCCCGGTATTCATCGTAGCCGGCAAAGTTTGAATTAATGATCCCGGTCCCCTTGGTATCGGTGAGAAATTCGTCCCGATAGCCGATAAGCGCCCTTGCCGGAACGGAGAATTCAATCCGCACCCGGCCGGAGCCGTTATTGACCAAATTGATCATTTTGCCTTTACGGATGGAGAGCTTTTCCGTGACAATGCCCAGGAAATCCTCCTCGCAGTCCACATAGAGATGCTCCACCGGCTCCATTAGTCTGCCGTTTTCGCGCTTATAGATGACTTTGGGCCGGCCCACGCAGAATTCAAAGTTTTCGCGCCGCATGGTTTCAATTAGTATGGCAAACTGAAACTCGCCCCGGCCCTTGACAATAAACCGGTCCCGCGTGTCAGTCAATTCAAGCTGGATCGCCACATTCTTAAGTGTTTCCTTGATAAGGCGCTCCTTTATCTTGGCTGCCTGAACGTATTTGCCCTCCTTGCCGCTAAACGGTGAGTCGCTGATGGTAAATTCCATGGATATGGTGGGCTCATCCACGCTGATCCGGGGCAGCGCCTTGGGGCATGCCGCCGTGCAGATGGTGTCTCCGATTTCCACATCTTCAATGCCGGAGAGGATAATGAGGTCGCCCGGTTCCGCCGATTCGACCGGCCGCAGGGAGGTGCCCTGGTAGGTTTGCAGCTTGGATACTTTGAGCGGGATCTGGCGGTTCTCCTTGTTGATGCATATCAGGCTGTCCCGGGATTTCACGAAACCGTTTCGGACCTTGCCCACCGCCAGACGGCCCAGGTAGTCCGAATAGCCGAGATCAGCCACCAGCATCTGGAAGGGCTCCTTTGGATCATAGGCGGGGGCCGGAATTTCTTCGAGGATTGTGTCAAAAAGGATGTGCAGGTTGTCGCTCTCCTCGCCCAGTTCTTTTTTAACAATACCGTCCCGGCCGATGGCATAAAGGTATGGAAAATCAAGCTGTTGCTCGGTTGCCCCGAGATCGATAAACATGTCGTATATGTCATCGAGCACCGCCTCCGGTCGGGCGTCTTTTCGGTCGATCTTGTTGATCAGCACAATGATGTTAAGACCGGCTTCCAGCGTTTTTTTCAACACAAACCGGGTCTGCGGCAGCGGGCCTTCCGCGCCGTCGACCAGAAGCAGGGCGCCGTCGGCCATGGAAAGGGCACGCTCCACCTCGCCGCCAAAGTCGGCGTGGCCCGGGGTGTCTATCATGTTGATGGTGATATCGTTCCAGGCAACCGAGCAGTTCTTGGCGGCAATGGTGATGCCGCGTTCCCGCTCCAGGTCCATGTTGTCCATGATGCGCTCATCAACTTCCTGGCCGTCACGGAAAAGGCCGCTCTGCCGGAACATGGCATCCACCAGGGTGGTTTTCCCGTGATCCACATGGGCGATAATGGCGATATTTCTTAAGCGGGTATTCTCTTTCCTCAATATTGTCTTCCTTGCCAATTGGTTTCTACTGAAAGTCTGGTTGATAGCTACTTGAAAGGGGGGAATATAACGCTTTTTTAATTTAACACAAGGTCTTTTTTGAATCGTCTTAATCTTACTCTTAATCTTACTCTAAACAGAAACCGGCGGACCGATTAAATGGTAAAAACGGACCGCCGGCTCGAACAGGATTTACAATGTTATAGCATCAGGTTTGGCAAACGTGGCTGTTCAAAAATTACATGCCCCATGTATTAATCATTTGATCAGCTTCCTTTTGCAATTGTTTGCTCCACGCAGTCTGCCATTCTCCATTCTTTTTGATTTGGATTTCCTCGACATCAATGGCCGGATGTTTCGCATTTTTGGTCCCAATCACGCGAACCGGGTCATTTAAATGCCTTACCAGTACCCTCTTGCTGACATTTGGCAGCAAATACCATGTATCCTTTCCAGTGTAAAAAACATAATTGTCTTCAATCGCAATGTACGGATCTTCCATGCCACTCGGACAAACTTTGCCATGCATAGCACAAGTCAGTCCCTGGATGGATCCTTCCCACTGGCCGCTAAATGCCATGGCCGGAAGGCAAATGAGGATAATTATTGATAAAATCATGGTCTTCATGGTGATTTCTCCTGTTATTTTTTGGCACGTTAACGTGCGTTATCAGCTTGGTCCAATATTTCTGGCCCGAGCGGTATTTTTTTCGTAGCCCTCTTCGATCCCCAGTTTCTGGCAGACCATCAGGTCCTGGCCGGTGACAACCGATACATAATCTCCGGCGATCCATTGTTTCTCAGCCGCCCAGTAATCCTCTTCCGGCTGTTGCGCCAAAATTTTGTTTGCCGTGAAAGTCAGCATCAGCGCCTGGTGCCCCTGTTTTTCAAAGCAATTGTTGGGCAGGGCCGCCCAGTCATAAACAATATCCAGGGGTTCTCCCGTGCAGTCGATCCGATAAGGCCTGAAATAGGGTTCGTGGTCGCAGGTAAGCGTCACCTGGTTGGCGGCTCCGAATTTTTCGAATACGGCCAGCTTTGCGGCCGGCCGGTAAACGGCCGTGATCAGGGTAAATCCGTTATCCGCAGCCGTGTTGATGCTGGTTAGAAAGTAGCGGTCAGCGTCTTCAACGCCTTTGTCTGCCAAAATTTTCTGCAGGTACCGCGTGGCTGTCATCATGTCGCTGAACGTCTGGCCGGTATCCCCGTCCGGCGGTAAGCCGATAAACGGTTTTTCGTATGCGGCGCGGTAGGTGTCTTCAAGGGTTACGGCTGCGTTATTGGATTTGAATTCCTCGTTTATGACTTCGAGCGTGGTGGTTGAGTAGGCGTAATAGGGCAGCGAAGCCGTTCCCAGGTCCAGAGTGCCGCCAACAAGCGCCAGCGGGATAGTGTAATAGGTCGCACACCCTATTGCTGAAATAATAATCGGCAATAAAAACAGGGTTAGGTTCTTCATTGATATATTCCCGTATTTAGGGGTGCTGATCGGAATCAGTACCAAAGGCGGCAGGCGAGGAATTTAACTTTTGAAAAATCAATGTCTGAAAAAACTATTAATATAAATTCATAAACTTGAGTTTTCATCACGCGCCTGCCAGATCATAGTTCAAAGAGTAAAGCAGCATAACCAGAAAGCAAGCCGGCGTAAGGATAATAAATGTCCGTGCGCAAACTTATATCCGTCTGCGAAACGATATTTTTCATCTAAAAATAATTGTTCCTGCCCACTTGCCATATTTCCGCCCGGACTTACTCTAGTGGTTAATGACATTTTGCCGGCGGGTTTTTCGAGATTTTTAGCCCGGCCAAAAAGACAATAAATCGGATTTATTCGAAAAAAAGACGGAGGTGTAAAGATGATACGGCAATTTAAAATTGTACCAATTGTTAGTTTTTTTGCCTTGTTGATTCTGGCTGCAGTGATCATGCCCGCAAACGCTCAGGATTATAAATCGCTTGAGGGTATCAACGGGGTCAATACGATATTTGATTTCAGGGACAGCACTCCGGCAAGCGCCCTGGGGCACCTGTCCCTGGTTCACAAGACTTACAAAGATAAAGCCATCCGGAGTATTGAGGAGGCGCCCGAATTTGTCGTGGTCTTCATGGGACAGTCGGTTAAGCTGTTGTCTTCGGACCGCAGGGAATTTTCTGAAAAGGAAAGAAACACGCTTAAGAAGATGGATAATGTCATTTCGGCAATGGCTGAGGACGGCATCAGGCTGGAAGTCTGCCTGGTTGCGGTAAGCTCTTTCGGGGTTGCCCCGGAATCGATAGCGCCTGAAATTGACCGCGTGCCAAACGGCTGGATTTCATCTTTGGGGTATCAGGCCAACGGATACGCTTTGATTCCTGTTTTTTAAGCTGCCTGAAAGCGTGGCATTATTTAATTTTCCAGGGAGTGCATCAAAATGCAAATGACAGCAAACGAAGTCGAATCTTTAAGCTATTCCCGGTGTATCGATATATCCAAACGCGTCCGATGGGATATTGAAAATGATGTAATCCGGGGCCGACGATTCGACATGGGGGAAAAATTTCTGCCGGACGGGATTTCGAGGGCGGATCAGTTTGAGTTCTTAAACAATGAGGAGAAAAGATTCTTGAGCCAGGTACAGGGGTGGACTTATGCAAACATGTTCGGCTTTGTGGAGCGGTTCATCGTGGCAAAAATTCTTGAGCTGACCGCCAACCACTGGCTCGGCGATCAGGTGGCCCTGGAATCCATGGTGCGGTTTTGCGATGAGGAATTGAAGCATCAGGAACTTTTCCGGCGCATCGATGAGATGATGGCGGACGTGATGCCGCCGGGCTATCGATTCCTGTTTGATCCGGATGAAGTGGCGGCGGCGGTGCTTTCCAAATCGACATGGGCGGTCATGGCCCTTATTCTGGAAATCGAACTCTTCACCCGGGAGCACTACAAAAAGAGCATTGAGAAAGACCCGGAACTCTCCGGCCTGTATAAGGATATATTCATGTTCCACTGGAAGGAGGAAACCACGCATGCCATGATTGACGAACTGGAGTGGCCGCTGGTGGACAGGCAGATGACCCCTGAGGCCCGGGATCAGGCCGTAAACGATGTCATTGACCTGGTAAATGATGTGGACGGAATACTTAAGAAGCAGAGCGAGGCGGATATCGATTATTTCACTGCCCATATAGACAGCGCACTGACCGGCGAGCAGGTTGAACGCCTCCAATCCGGGGTCCATCAGGCATATCGATGGCAGTATATATTTTCCGGAGTGGATCATCCAAGGTTTACCGCCATGTTAAAAGCACTGACTACTGAAGCGCAGCTTAAACGGCTGACTGAAGCGTTGTCTGGGCTTAGGTAGCGTAACTTAAATCGAGCATCATAAATTTTGAAAAAGCGTTTTTCATTGGCAAAATTGAAAGTTGTTCAAGTTAGGCTTTATTGTTCCGCACGGACCAGAGACCCGAGATCCTCCAGAACCATATACAGGCAGGGCACGATCACGAGGATGATGGAGGTGGCAAATATAATGCCGAAGCCCAGGGATATGGCCATGGGGATAAGATAATAGGCCTGGCGGGAGGTTTCCAGGATAATGGGGGTAAGCCCCCCGAATGTGGTGAGGGTGGTCAGGATAATGGGCCGAAAGCGCCTGAGCCCTGCCTGGTGGATGGCGTCAAAGGCCGAATAATCGGCGCGCCTCCGGTTGGCATAGTCGATCATGATCAGCGAGTCGTTTACCACCACCCCGGACAGCGCAATCACCCCCATCAGGCTGATGAGCGAAAGGTCATAGCCCAGCAGGATATGACCGATCACCGCCCCGACGATGCCGAAGGGAATGGCCGTCATCACGATCAGGGGCTGGGTGTAGCTGCCAAAGGCAATCGCCAAAAGCGCATACACCACCCCCATGGCAAGCGCAAATCCGCCCCAGAGCGCCTGGGTGGATTCGCGCATTTCCGCCTGGGTCCCCTGAAAACTCCAGGTAATGCCGGGAAAATCCGCCCGGAGCAGGGGCAGCACTTCGCGCTTGATCGATTCCAGCACCCGGGTGGTCGCACTTTTGGGCTCCACATCCATGCCAACGCTGATCACCCGGCGGCCGTCCCGGTGATGGATGGAGGTAAAGGCCTCGCCGGTTTTCACCGCCACCGCATCCATTAACGGCACCTCGGTGCCGTCCGGCGCCTGAAGGACCAGGGCTTCCAGGTGGTGAAGGTCTTCCCGTTCCGCCTCCGGGAGCTTAACCCGCACTTCGATTTCATTGGTGCCGCGTAGCTGGCGCAGGGCCAGGGCGCCGTAGAAAGCGTCCCGGAGCTGCCGCCCCACATCCGACGGGGTCAGGCCCAGATTGCGGCCTTCCGGCCGAAGAACGAAATCAAACTGGGTTTTGCCCTTGTTGTAGTTGTCGTTCACGTCCCGGGTAGCTTCAAACTGTTCGACCCGGTCGAAAAACGCCTGGCTCGCTTTTTCCAGCACCTCAATATTGGCGTGGCTTAAATCAACGCTGATATCATCGCGCCAGCCGCCCGGGCCCCTTTCCGCCTCAAAGGTGATCTGATCCACCCCGGCAATATCGCCGATTTCATTTCGCCATAGCTCGATCACCTCGTTGGCGGTCATGTCGCGCTTGTCCGGGGGCTTCATGACAATTTCTACGTCAATAAAACTCTGGCCGCGCACATTGGTTTTGATGCCGTCCGCCACGCGAAACAGGTTGTGCTTTTCAAACATCCGGTATGTGGAGGCGGTTATTTCATGAGCCACCCGGGCTGCCTGGGCTGTCGTCGTGCCCACTGGCAGGGAGACGCCGGCCTCGATTTCATCGGCCGAGACCTCGGGCATCATGATCATGCCCATGTGGTCGCTGTACCCGTAGCCGCCCACCACCACCAACAGCGCGACGGCAGCACTCAGCGTGATGTAGCGATGGCGGAGGCAGGTTCGAAGGAATGCGCGGTAATAACGGTTGACGAATCGATTAAAGCTTTTGGCAAAGGCCTGCTGCCAGCCGCTGAGAGACCGGCCGATGAGGCTTTTCCTTTTCCGGGACACATGGCCCAGGTGGGCGGGCAGGATGAACAGCGCTTCCAAAAGCGAGACTGCCAGCACGGTAATGACCACCGCCGGCAGCGGCCACCAGAATTTGCCGGTGGTGCCGGGCACGAACATGAGCGGCACAAAGGCCACAATATTGGTCAGAATACTGAATGTGACCGGAGCGGCAATTTCCCGGGCGCCGGCAATGGCCGCAGGCAAAAAGTCCATGCCCTGCTGGCGCCGTTCGTAAATATTTTCCCCCACCACGATGGCATCATCCACTACGATGCCCAAGGCCACGAGAAAGGCGAACATGGAGATCATGTTGATGCTCACACCGATCACGGGCAGAAACATCAGGCCGCCGATAAAGGAGATTGTCATGCCCATCATGACCCAGAAGGCGAGCCGGAATTCCAGAAATACGGACAGAATAAAGAGGACAATCAGGATGGCGATCAGGCCGTTTTCAATTAAAAGCGAAAGCCGCTCATGGTAGTCGTCGGCGCGATTGCTGTCAATTCGGTATTTAACCCCCGGGGGCAGGGTGTTTTTAAAATCATCCAGTATGCCGTGGACGGCTGAGGCGATCTGTAGGGGGGACTGGTCGCCGATCCGGAAAATCTCAATCTCAACAGAGACCTGCCGGTTAAACCGTGAGTGAAAGCCCGCCTCCTCAAAACCGTCCTTGATATCGGCGAGATCCGCGAGGGTCATTGTGGTCCCGCCCGGGGAGGTGATAATGGGGATGGCAGCAAATTCTTCCGCCCACTGCTTGCGCTCCTTCATGCGCAGAAGGATTTCCCCGGCATGGGTTTCAATGGCCCCGGCCGGTATGTCCCGGCTGGACTGCTCGATGATCTGCGCCACCTCGTTTAAGGTAAGGTGGTGCTCCCGCAGGCGGTCCCTCGGGATTTCCACGTGAGTAACGTAGTCCGGGACATTTCCGATTTCAACCTGGGTGATCATTGGGTCGCTTCGCAGTCGGTCGCGGAGCCGCTCGGCCAGGATCCGAAGCGTCCATATATCCACGTCCCCGTAGAGGCCGATTTCCATGACATCCCGCTGGCGGGATTGCAACTGAACTTCCGGCTCCTCGATATCATCCGGAAACGTGCGGATGCGGTTGACCGCCTGATCGATATCCTGAAAGGCTTTCATCCGGTCCGTACCGGCCACAAGCTCAAACTGCACCCAGCCCCCGCCCTCCCGGGCCGTGGCGGTCATCTCCTTTATGCCCTGGACACCTTTCACCGCCTCTTCAATGGGCAGGATAATCCCTTTTTCCACCTCCGCCGGCGAGGCACCCGGATAGACCACGCTGACCTCGACAATATCCAGCTGAAACTGGGGGAAGACCTCCTTTTGAATGTTGGCCGCGGTCCAAATCCCGCCGCCGATGAGCAGGATCATTAATAAATTGGCGGCAATGGGATTTTTCGCCATCCACGCGATGGGCCCGGGTCGGCCGTTTTCTTCCGAAAGATCCGGTTTCCGCGGCTGGTTCATTTGTCAGAGGCCTTTTGCCGGAGCTTGGCGCCGTCCACCACGGTCGTGAGATTGGTGGTCACCACCAGCTCATTTCCGGATAATCCGCTTTTGATATAGGCGTAATCCGCGTCCTGGAAGACCACTTCGACATCCCGGATGCTTAATTTGTCATCCCGCATCACCCACACCGTATCGTTTTTCCGGAGAAAGTCCCGGTTTAGCCGAACCACATCGGGGATGGCGCGCGCCTTTATCCGGGCTTCAACAAAGGCGCCGATCATCAGGCGGGGTATTTCATCTGCCTCCGCTTTCCGGGCAAGGGGATCCGGGACGGTGACCAAAACCCGGGCCATACGTGTCTGATCCTCAAGCCGGCCGACCAGCTTGTAGAGCCGGCCGGTGCGGTAGGCACCCGGGGGCCAGGCCGACCGGTTTCTCACCTGAACTTCAGCGCCGGCCGCATTCGGGCCTTTCGGGAAGGATAGCCAGGGCAGCTTGGCAAGCGGCACGGTGGCCGCCACCCAGTAGGTCTCTGTGCCCACCAGCCGGGCTAGGTTGTCGCCGGGCGACACCTGGGAGCCGATATTTGCGTTGCGGTTTAATATGTGGGCGTCAAAAGGCGCCTTAACGGTAGTCCGTTCAAGCTCCAGGCGGGCCTGGTTGACAGCCGCCCGGGCGGATTCAACCTGTGCCCGGGCCGTGTTTAGCTGGGGCTTGCGGAGCACGAGGGCTTCGTTTTCTTTTGAAAGGGTTTCTTCCAGGAGCTGGTAGTCCTGCCGGGCCACATGCTGGCGGCCCATTTCCAGGTGGAGATCGGCAATCGCCTCCCTTAGGTCGCTTTCCCGCTGCCGGAGGGCATTTTCATAGTCCGCCGGATCGATTTTAAGGAGCATCTCGCCCTTGTCAACAAATCCGCCCGGGGTGAAGGCCCGCGCCCGCCCGATAATCTCGCCGCTGACCCGCGGCATCAGGATAATGTCCCGGGCCGGCTCCACCGTTCCCATGGCCACAATTTGAGGCCGGAAGGTGCCCTGTTCCGCCCGGATGGTTTCCACCAGCATGGCCGTCTCCTTGGTTGCGGCGGTTCGCACGGCGGTGGGTTCGGTGGAAAATATCAGGGCAATCAAACCGGCGGCTGAGAGCAGGATCAGGACGCAGATCAACAGTGTCAGCTTCCAGCCGATGCGGCGGCCCCCGGATGATGGTTTGGCGTGATTAGTGGTCATTTGGCGTATCCCTTAATCCTCTTTCTCTTCTGTCACGGGGGTTTCAAATCCGCCGGCAAGCGCCCGGTATAAAGCAATCCGGTATTCGATGCGGGTAAGTTTGGCTGAAACCAGGTCCCGGCGGAGCTGCTGCGCAGCCGTGAGGGCGGTCAGCACGTCGATGAAATCGCTGATACCGTTTACGTATTCAAGCCGCAGCTGCTTGTAGGTTTTTTCGGCCAGCCGCACCTGGCTTTCAAGGCTCTTTATTCGGTCCGTCTGCTTTTTTTCCCGGATCAGGGCGTCCTCTACCTCCTGAAAGGCGGTGAGGATGGTCTGGCCGTATGTATAGAGCCGCTGATTTTTGACCGCTTCGGCGCGGTCCACCTCGGCCGACCGCCGGCCGGCATCAAAAAGCGGGCCCACGAGGTTGGCGGTAAGCGACCGGGCCCAATCTTCGAATAAGTCATTGGCGCCCTGGGTGGTCGAGTAAAGGGCAGCCGTTAGATCCAATCTCGGATACTGGGTGCTGACGGCGGCGGCCATGTCCCGGTCCGCGGCTTTCAGGCGAAGGTACGCCCGTTTTACATCCGGACGCCTTCTGACAAGGGCGCTTGGCAATCCGGTTTCAGGCAGCGGCGGCAGCTCCGGAAGCGAGGTGTGAGTATATTGGAAAGGGGTTCGGGGCGGATTGCCAGCCAAAACGGATAGCTGATGCTTCAGCACCTGGATTCGGGATTCCACGGAAAATCTCTGCTCCCGGGTGGCTTCCACCAGCTGGCGCTGGCGCAGAATGTCCACGCTTCGGGTCTGGCCGCGGGCAAACCGGTCCTTTAGGAGGCGCAGCACCTTTTGGTTGGCCTCAACCTGCCGGGTAAGGATCCGGAGCTGGTTTTGGGCCGCCATCAATTGATACCAGGTGCGCACCACTTCTCCGGAAACCGACAGCGCAGCGGTCTGATAATTCGTCAGGGAGGCTTTAGCGCGATATGCTTCAGCCTGGACGCTTGAGCGGATCCGTCCCCACAAATCGACCTCATAGGCGGCGGTGAGACCCAGCCGGAGCTGTTCCGTATCACTGGTTTCCGAGCGGGTGACTTCCCCTTCGGCAAATGCCTCAAGCTCGGGAAACAGCGCGGATGATTCCCGTTCCGCGATCGCCCGGGCTTCCTTGAGCCGCTGCCAGGCGGTTTTCAGATCGAAATTATCCTCAAGGGCTTGATTCATCAGGGTGTTTAGATCGGTGCTGCCGAACGCGGTCCACCAGCGATCCGGGGGTTTCTGCGTTCCCGAATTGGAAAAGGCCTCCGGTACCGTCAATGGCGGCGCGGTATCGGTTGTTTGCGTCGCGCAGCCGACGGCAAACAGGACAATCATAACCTGTATCACCGCGGCAGCCGCGTGAAGGCTAAAGGCGCTGCGTGTGGGTTGCGGTAATTTTTCCATTCAAAATCGTCGGATCAAGGTTGATGGCAAAGCAAAAAGCGGTTTATGCTGCCGCTGCGGCATTTTTGCAGAAAGTCACTCCAAAAGGCCCTGAAAATTAGTATAGACATAAATATTAACGAAAATCGAATGAATGTCAAAATAGCTGCCCGGATTTGATGCAAATTTGAGGGATTAAAACCGGAAGCCCTATGCGTTCGATGAGGCCCAAGTGACGCATCCCGGGATTTATCAATTGATTTCCGGTGAAAGGGAATTATGTATTAGAAGGTGATGGCTATTCTTTTTCCGGAGAAGGAGATACAAATGACAAAAAGACTTTTGATGCGGATCGGGTTGGTATGTGCAGTGCTTATCGGATTTCATCTGGCAATTAGCGGCTGCCGGCTGCAGTCGTCCGCCCCCGGCAACCCCCTGGAGCGGCCGCAGGGGGTTGCCACTGACTTGGCGTACGGATATCAGTTAATAAACGTGGGCGAGGAGTTTCCGGCCACTGGATTAAAAGCCCCTGAGAACCCGAAAGATCGCCAATACCTGGGTATTGATTCGGATTCGGAGTTTGCCATCAGTGATATCCAGGCGGACCTGGTGCTGGTTGAAATATTGAATGTCTACTGCGTGCATTGCCAGGACCAGGCGCCGATCTACAACAAGCTGTTCGATAAAATTAATGCGGATGCCTCGCTTGGCCGGCAGATCAAGATGATCGGCGTGGGGGCGGGCAACAATCAGTCTGAAATCGAGTCATTTCGTGAAAAATACGACATTGCGTTTCCGCTGGTCCCGGATCCGCGCCTCGATCTGCACCAGGCCATCGGGTCGCCGCGCACGCCCTTTTCGGTTCTGGTCCGGGTAAAAAAGGATCCCCCCATTGCCATGACCGCACTCACGTATTCGGGTGTCAAACATGATCAAAATGCCGTTTTTCAGGACATGAAGGCGCTGAAGAGTCTGGAGCTGCCGGTTCTCCGGGACCGGGGGGATCAACAGGCAGCCAGATATATAAAGGTTGAGCCGCCGTTTTCCCGATCGGAAATAGAGGACCGGGTGAAAAAGGCCATGATGACGGCGGCGGGCGGCAGACTTACAGAATTCCGGATGCTTTCGATTGACGACCGCCAGGTCTATACCGGTACCGGTGGGAACAATGAGGCAAAAAAGCGGCTCTTTGCAGAGGTGGTCAGCCGGCCCACATTGTGCGATATGTGCCATGACGTACACTTTGCCTATGTATTTAACCAAAAGGGCAAGGTTCTGGATTTTCTCCCCTTGCAGGTCACCAAATGGGGGAACAAAAAATGGTCCGAGAAAGATGTGCAGCTAATGCGCGAACGCCTGGTTGGCCGCTTTGTTTTTACTTCCTTTGAGTTTAATCCCGAGCTGGATGCGGTCTCCTCGGCTACCATAACCTCAGCGGTGATTTTCGAAGGAATGTCAGAAGGGGAAGAACTCTTTGGGCAGCTCAGGGAAAAGGGGCTGATTTAAAGTTCATTAAACACTAAACAAAACCTAAATTGAGCGTTTTAAAGTTTTAAAAAGTAAATTTCCACATTC
>Ga0102934_1001212_pt1 | contig 17893 bp, 12 predicted proteins | sample SalPonR2_A_D1_MG_FD_78175 | JGI IMG/M metagenome (GOLD analysis project Ga0102934, IMG submission 78175) | Salt pond soil microbial communities from South San Francisco under conditions of wetland restoration - Salt Pond MetaG R2_A_D1_MG | ecosystem: Environmental > Aquatic > Marine > Intertidal... | reverse complement strand
TGAGGGGAGCACCATTTCAGCAACGGACAAGCAAACCCTGATGCCGCTCATTGAAAAGATGGCCAGCATGGTGGCCCAGGCGGCTGAACCGGTATACAGCGCTGTATAAACCGATTTAACCGAATACGTTGACAATGCGCTGGCAGGTATTAACATATTGACGAACCGATGAAGGCTAAGATAAGTTAAATATATATGGATCTCAATGAAATCAAAAACGCCGGTATCGGCGCTGCTTACAAAAGCGCTAAAATACTAAATGACTATTATGGCCGCCTGACCCATATTGAAAAAAAGGGGCCCACCGACTTGGTCACGGATGCGGATGTGGCCTCTCAGAATGCCATTATTGAAACGATTCAGGCTAAATTTCCGGATCACTGTATTCTGGCTGAAGAAAACGGCTATGATCAGTTGAATGCGGCGGAATGCCAATGGATTATTGACCCTTTGGACGGAACCACCAATTTTGCCCATCAGATCCCCATTTTCTGCATTTCGATTGCGTTTGCCGCGGAAGGGAGAACCCGGGTGGGCATTGTATTAAACCCGGTGAATGGCGAGCTTTTTACTGCGGTGGAGGGTCAGGGGGCCGCACTGAATGGGCGCCCTATCTCGGTTTCCGGGCAGACCGAAATTTCCGAGAGCCTCCTGGTGACCGGATTCCCCTATGCGTTTCAGGCCATCATCCAGCCGGTGATGCAGCGGTTTCAACAATGCCTTCAGGCGGCACGCGGCATTCGGCGCCTGGGGTCGGCCGCGCTGGATCTGTGTTATGTGGCCTGCGGCCGGTTTGAGGCATTCTGGGAGGAAAACCTGCATCCCTGGGATACAGCGGCCGGGACAGTCATCGTTGAAACGGCCGGCGGCCGTGTCACCGATTTTTCCGGGAACCCTTTCAGCCCGGATAAAAAAGAAATTCTGGCCAGCAACGGCCATATACATGAAGCGGTTCGATCACTACTGCTTAGGATCTGAGAAGATATTACATATGATGGAAAAAATTTACAAAACCGACAGTGACGATAATTTTGTGGAATGTTTCGGCCAATTCAATTTTGATCATACCATATGCCGGAAACATTGCGCCGTGCGCCTCCGGTGCGCCATAGAACAGGGCGAACAGACGCGCATAGAGCAGATTGAGGACTGGATGGCGGTTCAGGAAATGCCGTCAAAAATTCAATAACCCATTCAACTTCGATGGCAAAGTGAAAAATCAGGACAGGCGCATCTTGCCGGGATTGAGTAGCCCGGCCGGATCAAAGGCCTGCTTGATCCGTTTCATCAGCGCCAGCATCTCCGGAGAAATTTCCTTGGCCATATACTTCGCTTTGGAGATACCAATGCCGTGCTCACCGGAGATCGTCCCGCCCAGTTCAAGGGTATAATCAAAAATTTCTTCGACGGCTGCTTCGGCTTTTTCAAGGGCTGCCGGATCCTTTTTATCCAGCATGATGTTGAAATGAATATTGCCGTCTCCGGCGTGGCCGAAGCTCACCATGGTGAGGCCCGTGCGTTGGCTGAGATTTTGAATTTTTCGAACCATGTCCGGAATCCGGCTGCGCGGGACCACAATGTCCTCATTGATTTTATCCGGCGCCAGGGCATAAAGCGCCGGTGATATGGATTTTCTGGCCTGCCAGAGCTGTTTGGCGGCCTCCGGCGTCGCGGCTGTTTCAACCCTTATGGCCCCAACCTCCCGGCACAGGGATTCGATCGCTTCTGCCGACTGCATAGCAATTTCAGGCGATCCATCGACCTCAATGATCAACAGGGCCGCCACATCTTCAGGGAAACCGATTTCTAAATAGCTTTCCACGCATCTGATCGAGGCATTGTCCATATATTCGATGGTACGCGGGATAATGCCCCTCCGGATAATTTCAGACACAGCCTCCGCCGCGATATCCATTTGATCGTAAAACGCGGTCAGGGTCCTTACCGTCTCGGGCAGCGGCAGCAGGCGCAGCGTCAGGCGAGTGATGATCCCCAGCGTTCCCTCCGAGCCGGTGATCAGGCGGGTCAAATCATAACCCACCACGCCCTTGGCGGTCTTGACGCCGGGCCGGATAATTTCCCCCGTGGGCAGCACCACCTCCAGGCCCAGCACGTAATCCCGGGTCACGCCGTATTTAATCGCTTTCGGACCGCCGGCGCATTCCGCTACATTGCCGCCAAGGGTTGAAAAATCCGAACTTGACGGATCCGGAGGATAGAACAGGCTTTTTTCCTCAACGGCCCTTTGAAGCGCACCGGTTACCACTCCGGGCTCAACATGGACGATCAGGTTATCCGTATCTATTTCGAGAATCCGGTTAAACCGGGTCATCACCACCACCACCCCGCCGGATACCGGGATGGCGCCGCCGGACATGCCGGAGCCGGCGCCCCGCGGGATCACCGCAAACTGATGCGCATTGGCAAGCTTAAGAATCTCGGCAATCTCTTCGCTTTTTTCCGGAAACACCACGGCATCCGGCAAGGCCTCTGTTTTCGTGGCGTCAAAGGCGTAACAGAGGCGTTCCTCTTTTGCCTGGCTGCAGTTGTCTTTGCCGACAATGCGCTGGATCTGCTTAAACCCCTCAGGGGTGATCGGTCTTACCGGCATAATAGCTATCAGGTCAAAACTTACCGTCTAAGAGCTGCTTGTCAATCCGCTCCACCTGTTTCTGGACTTCACTTTTGACCTTTATCTCATTTTCGATGTTATTGATGGAATAGATCACCGTGGCGTGATAGCGGTTAAAACTCCGGCCGATGGATTGGATGGATTGCTTGGTATGGCGGCGGGCAAGATACATGGCAATCTGGCGGGGGCGGACCACGCCTTTCTTACGCGAATTGGATGCGATTTCCTTTTCGGTAATGCCAAACTCCTTGCACACCACCTTTTTTATAGAGCCCAGGGTGATGGCCTTTCGGGTGATCGCCAGATTTTTGACCACACTTTTGGCAAGCGATAAATCCACATCCATATTCAGCAGCCGGGATTTGGTGGCCACCCCCAGTAGGCCGCTCTCCAGAAGCCGAACATTCTCGGTCAGCTCGCTGGCCATATATTCGAGTACCTGATTTTCGAACTGATATCCGTAATAATCGGATTTATACTTTAAAATTTTAAAGCGCGTGGAAAAATCCGGGGTCTGGATTTCCGAAACTACGCTTTGTGAGAGCCGGGACTTGAGATGCTCGCACAGCTTGGGGATATCCTTTAATGGCATGGTGCTGGAAAAGATAATTTTTTTGCCGGAATCGTAGAGATAATCGAGGGATAATGCCAGCTCATCCTGCGTGCGGGTGCGGCCGGATAAAAAATGGATGTCATCCAACAGCAGCACATCGCAGTTGTTCCGGTATTTTTCCTTGAACTCCGTGATAGAGCTGTTTCTCAAAGAATTGACCATATCAGTGGTAAAATCCTCGGCGGTGATATACATCACCCGCTCGTTCGGAAAGGCTGAGAGGATCTTATGGCCCACTGCCTGGGATAAGTGGCTTTTGCCCATGCCCGGCTGGGACAATAAGAAAAGCGGCGGGAATTTGTTTTTCTGAGACGCCAGAGCCACCGCCGCATTATAGGCAAAGGTGGAATTTTCGCCGACCACAAAGCGATCAAATGTAAATTCCTTGCGCAATAGCCGCCCATACCTCGGCTGGCAGTTCATGGCCGGAATGTCCAACTGGATATCATCTGGGATTCGGGTTCTATCTTTGTATTTTTTGCCATTGCCATTGCCATTTGCTTTGCTATCACCACCGTTATGGGTGACTTCAAGTAAAAGCTTTAACTGACGGCCGGCCAGCCGGGTCAATTCGCTTTTTATCAACCCACCGAAATTCTCCCATACCCGCCTTTTGAACAAAATATTCGGGCATGCCAGTACAATGCCGTCATCCGAAGCTTTTAAAAACTCTACCGGCTCAATCCACATTTTATAGACATGGGTGGGGGTGGACTCCTTGATCGACGCCTTCACACTTTGCCAGATTTTTTCCATAAGAACACGACCTCGCCGAGCAGTAAGGATTCAAAAAAAACTTGTTGTCAAAAGGGTCTTTCGCTAAAAAGACAATACAAAATGAATAGTGCGCAAAAACACTCTGTGTGGCAGGTGAAACCTATATAAAAAGGAAACTTTGGATTTTTAAGGTTTTGAATTGATTTGGGAAAAATTTAGCGATCCGCAGCAATCAATTAGGCCCCTTTATAATCTATGTCCGCCGGCGGGTCAAATAGGATCAGATGCGAAAATGACGCATTTGGACCCCATCTTTGAACAATATATATATATCTGATTTTTTTGATTAAACTTTAAACTCAATAGTACAACTAGTTCAATGTGCAATGAAATTTTAACAGCGCCCAAAGGCTCAGCATATATGGGAAGAACCGGTTTTTCGGCGATGGTCGGATTATGGCCGAATTGACCAAAATCGTCCATTTTTTAAAATTTTCTTTGATTTTTACCGATATTTGATTTTTCGGTGACAATCCGGTGACGAATGCGCCCGCCAAAAACTCGATCCGGAAAGATTTTAGGCAATTAACGTAAACGTCACAAAAGGCAGAAAACACAGTATTTATGAAAAAATCTGATAAATTTCAAAAAGATAAAAACTTCCAAAAAATTAAAATTTTTTATTTACGAAAAAAAACACATGTCACCGATTAGACCCGGACTGGAAAAGTTTATCGCCAATCCCCCACCGGAGCTGGAGGGCCAGCGGATTGGCCTCTTGTGTAACCCGGCATCCATCGACCGTAGCTATTGCCATGCCAAAGACTTGATTCAGCAGCGATTTCCCGGCCGGTTCACTGCCCTCTTCTCCCCGCAACACGGCTTTTATTCCGAAAAACAGGATAACATGGTGGAGTCAGAGGATTTGATTGATCCAGAGACCGGCCTTACCGTTTTCAGCCTTTACGGCAAATCCCGTATACCTACTGCCGCTATGCTCGATCGCATTGACATTCTGCTCATTGATTTGCAGGATGCGGGCACACGGGTCTATACCTTTGCCACGACGATATCCTATTGCCTTGAAACCGCCAGTGAAATGGACAAACCGATAATCCTCCTTGACAGGCCGAACCCGGTCAATGGCATCCAGATAGAAGGCAACCAGCTTAAAAGGTCGTTCGCCTCATTTGTCGGCCGCTACCCCATCCCCATGCGCCACGGGATGACCCTGGGCGAATATGCCCGCTATATTAATGCAGCCCATGACATCGGCTGCCGTCTTCAAGTTATCCCCATGGATGGATGGCGACGGTGGATGTATTTTTCCGATACCGATCTCCCCTGGATTCCGCCGTCACCCAATCTACCGACCGTTCAATCCGCCATGGTCTACCCCGGACAGGTGATCCTTGAAGGCACCAATATCTCCGAAGGCCGAGGGACGACCACGCCCTTCGAGGTTTTGGGCGCCCCTTTTATCAAACCCGACAAAATCGCAGCCTTCATGGGCGGATATCATTTTCCCGGCGGGGTGCTCCGGCCGGTGGCATTTGAGCCCATGTTTCACAAATGGCAGCATGAGATCTGCAGCGGATTTCACCTCCATATCACCGAGCCCCGCGTCTACAATGCGTATCAGACGAGCTTAAAACTGGTCCAGGCGGTGATGTATCATCACCCGGAAAAATTCGAGTGGCGAGCCCCCCCGTATGAGTATGAATGGGAAAAGCTGCCGATCGATTTGATCCTGGGGGATGCTGCCATCCGCGAGCGCCTTGAACGCTTTGAACCGGTGGAAAGAATTGAAGCCGACTGGCAGGATGATTTAACTGATTTTCAAGAAAAAATAAGACCCTATCTTTTATATGGATAATAGCGGCAAAAACAAAGCAAACGGTTTGGCATCGCAAATTTCGCAATGGGTGCGCAAACGATTCAAAAAAAATAAAGTATGGATGGCCATGGACGGGGCGGGCCAGCCGGTGATGGATAACAACAAGGTGTTGATCAAATACCAGCTGGACCAACCCCACGAATATTGGGTGCGCGTGGAGAATATTGAGGCCATAGGAGAGGATGCCTTGGAAAATAAACCCGCAACCGCTACGCCCCACCCGAAAAAAAAGCAGCCAACGGATACCCCTTTGATCCCTTCGGCCGGCGAAACGGCTACATCAGACACCGACGCGATCCACGTCTATACCGACGGGGCCGCCTCCGGCAATCCCGGGCCGTCCGGCATCGGCGTGTTTTTGCAATATGGGGCATATGAACGCGAAATCTCCCGATACATCGGTTCAGCGACCAACAACATTGCCGAATTAAAGGCGGTTAAAACCGCCTTGGAGGCAATTAAGCGAAAGGATATGCCCGTCCGGCTGTATACGGACAGCAGCTATGTGCTCGGTTTGCTGACACGCGGCTGGAAGGCGCATAAGAACAAAGAGCTGGTCACGGCCATTCGAAAGCTCTGCGAAGAATTTAAGGATTTAAAGTTGATCAAGGTTAAGGGGCACGGCGGGATTTGCGGCAATGAAAAAGCGGATCACCTGGCGACCAGCGCGATTAAGAAGCATGCCCCTTAAATCGCGCTATTAACAGAAAAATCGGAAATAAAAACCCCGCCGGAAAAATTCCGCGGGGTTTAATCGTTTGTTCAGAAACGCCGGCTGAAAAATGTTACTTGGATTTCAGGGATTCAATCTCTTTTTTCAGCTCTTCATTCTCTCTTTTGTATTTTTCCACTTCGTTTTCCGGTTCCGTATCCGCTGGGGCCACATTGCCCTCTTTCTGCCAGGTATCCTTTAGTTCATCGAAGCCGAGATACAGCGCCAGGCAACCACCAAGCAACAGCATAACCGGCACGGCACCGGCCAAAAGCTGTAAAAACGCATTAAACCAAATCGCCAATCCGATCACACCAATTACGGCTGCTATCGCGCCCCCAATTAACGTTTTCATAAAGCTGCACCCTCCTTTAATAAGTTACGTTCCTAATCCTATAGAACCTTATAGACATCGTTTGATAATTAAAATTGACACCTACCACAGACCCATGGGTAAAGCAAGGCAAAATTTCTTGTGCCGCATAGATTCTGCACCTTCCGCTAAAGCCCGTCAAAGATAATGCGCTTGAAAAGCAGCCGACAAATTGTTAAAACCAAATATCTTTTTAAAACCGAGTCGATCCATATGAGTCTTAAAAAACTGCAAAAAAATATCCGATCATGGTGGGACAAGCGAGTCTCCGGCGCCTATCACCCCTTTACCTGCTATCTGCCCCCGAATACCGGACTTATCGCCCGGTTGATTTTAAAGCTCCTTTTCACGGGCATTCAGGTGGACTCCCAACTCCCTGATTTACCCCGCTATGCCGAGAACAAGGACCGGATTATCATCTATGTGAACAAATACAAAAGCTACTTTGAGTACCTGTTTTTTCATACCCGGTTCCGTCATGACGGCCTGCCGCACCCGGGCATCGGGTTTGATTACCGGATTATATTCTGGCAGCCCCTGATGCGGCTGTTTAAGATTATCCTTTCGCATGTCAACTATTTCGTCAAACACCTGGCCCTTCCGGACCCTTACAAAAGCGGCTATATCCGTGACAAACTGATGGCCGGTAATGCAGCGCTCCTTTCTTTGGTTGAGGAAAAGGGGTTTTACCGCCGGTTCGTCAAATCCAAACCCGACCCCCTCCATTACCTAATTGAAATCCAAAAACGGATCGATCGGCCGATCTATTTTTATCCGCAGCTGATGCTATTTGGCAAAGCCCCGGAAAAAACACGCCTGACATTTATTGACATGCTGTTCGGGACCAATGAGAATCCGGGCCGCATCCGGCGTCTGGTCGCACTGATCAAAAACCCCAAAACCATATTCATTGAGGCCTCAGAGCCCCTTTCCCTTCAACATTTTTTGGCCCGGCCGGAAATTGCCAAACTTTCATCCAAAAACCAGGCGGTCGCCCTTCGGCGCCATCTGCTCGGACAAATCAACCGCCACCGCCAGAGCATTACCGGGCCGACGCTCAAATCCCGCCTGGAAATCATGGAAGAGCTGCTGACCCGGCAGGATGTTCAGAATTTTATCGCCGACTATGCCCGGGAATCCAATATATCGCTCCACCAGGCGCACAAGCAGGCGGCCGACTATCTGGATGAAATCGCCTCTAACTATAATCTGAAAATGATCCGGATATTTGATGTGCTCCTGCGCTGGATGTTCCGCACCATTTTTGAGGGCATGGTGATCGACTACAGCGGCCTGGACCAGGTGAAGCGGATTTCCAGAAACGCCCCCCTGATCCTGGTGCCCTGCCATAAAAGCCATCTGGATTACCTGATCCTGTCCTATGTTTTTTTCAATAACAATATGCCCTGCCCCCTGATCGCCGCCGGCAAAAACCTCTCGTTCTGGCCCCTGGGGCCCATATTCCGGGGCGGGGGCGCTTTTTTTCTCCGCCGGACCTTTAAAGGCGAAAAACTCTATCCCAAGGTATTTGCCGCCTATATCCAGAAAATCATCGACGAGGGCTTTTATGTGGAATTCTTCCCGGAAGGCGGGCGAAGCCGTACCGGAAAGCTGCTGGCCCCTAAAATCGGCCTGCTGTCGTTTATCCTGGATGCCTACCAGAACATTCGCTGGAGTGATATGATGTTTGTGCCCATCTATATCGGCTATGACCGGGTGCTGGAGGAGAAGGCCTATATCCATGAGCTCGAAGGCGGGAAAAAGGCCCCGGAAAACCTGAAGAACATGCTCAAAGCCAGAAAATTTTTAAAACGGAAATATGGCAAAATCTATTTAAACTTTAACGAGCCTATCTCCCTGAGACACTATCTGAAACAAATCGATCCGGAATTAAACGAGGCCGTTCATGATTCCAAGCGAACCTCCCTGCACTTGGGGCGCCGGCTGATTGGGGCGATCAACCAGGTCACCGTGGTCACCCCCTACGGGGTGCTGGCAGCCTCCATTTTGAACTGCGGCCAGAAACGGTTTTACTATAACCAGCTGTTCCATATCGTGGAGACCTATATGACCTTTCTGTTGAATCAGGGCGCCAACCTCTCAGACACCCTGATCATTGACCGAAACAGCGCCTTCCGGCACGTGCTCGATACCCTTGTTCAAAACAAAATCGTGGAAAAAAGCACCACGGAAATAACCACGGCCAGCGAATCCAATCCCCTGTTTAAAATCAGCAACAGCCGGCGGCCGGCCCTGGAATATTACAAAAACAACGGCCTTATCTGTTTTATTCCCGGCGCCTTTACGGCCATGGCCATTCTCCATGCCGATGCATTCCAGTTTTCCGCAGGCGATCTGCATGCGAGCTATGGTTTTCTCCAGGACCTGTTTTCCAATGAGTTTATTTTTGAAAATGAACTGCCGATTGAGCACACGGTTCGAAAGACGCTCAAGTCCTTTATTGATGACGCCATCCTGATGCCCCATCCAACGCTGCCGGAGACCTATAACATCACCTCGGCCGGCTACCGGAAGCTCCATATGTTTGCAGCCTTTCTGGCGCCCTTTTTCGACTCCTACTGGGTGGTCCTCAATTACATGATGCACTATACCAAGCAGCCCATCCTGGAAATCAAGGATTATATGAAAAAGATCCAGGCCATGGGCAACCGCATGTACAAGCGAAATGAAATCCACCGAAAAGAGGCGCTGACCAAAATCAACTACCAGAATGCGGTCGCCTATTTTACCAGCAAAGGGCTGACCAGCCCGGAGACCGACCCGGAATCTTTTGACGACTATCTGGAAAAAATCGAAAACTACCGCAAGTACCTTCAGGAAAAGATGCCCCTGCTGTCTTAGCGGAGTTTTAAGCCTATTCGAATGATGCATCAATGAAGGCCCTGATTCTCGCAGCCGGCTATGGCACCCGCCTCCGACCCTATACGAATACCCGGCCCAAACCCCTGTTTCCAATTGGCGGCGAGCCTGCCATCGGTCGCATGATTCATCAACTGATTGCCGCCGGCTGTACCGGCATCATCATCAACACCCATCATTTGGCAGATCAGATTGCCGCGTATGTGGAAAGCCGGTCGTGGCCCGTCCCGGTTACGACCCGGTATGAGCCTTGCATACTGGGCACCGGCGGGGCGATCCGGAATGTGACCGATTTTCTGGATGACTCGCCCTTTCTGGTGATAAACAGCGATATTGTGACGGATCTGGATCTTAACGCCGTATATGCGTATCATTGCCGCCAGGACTGGCCGGCTACCCTGGTTATGCATCACCATAGGGATTTTAATTCCGTCGTGGTTGACAGGGAGCATTTTATCCGTTCATTTGCCGCCGAAAATTTGTCAGAAAATGATGCCCTCCTCGCCTTTACCGGTATTCAGGTACTGGACCAACCGGTTATTTCATTTATCCCCCGGGATCAGGCTGTAAGCAGCATTGCTATCTACCAACGGCTGCTGGAGCGGGGCGATCGGATTAAGGCCTTTGTACCGGATGCCTTTTACTGGCAGGATATCGGCACACTTTCGCGGTATCAATCGGCGGTGCTGGATCAAACAGCCCCTGCGGTCTTTTTAAAAGCCTATGGCCGCGAGCTGAAAGCATCCGACATTCAATGCGACAAATTAAAAGGCGATGGATCGGATCGGCAGTGGTATCGCCTGAGCGCCCACCGCTGCTCGCTTATTATGGCGGACCACGGCATCCAGGTAGATGATGCGGTTTGCGAGATTGATTCGTTTGTCACCATCGGCCGGCATCTTTTTGAAAAAGGCGTGCCGGTGCCGCAGATTTTTCTGCATGAACGCTTTGCCGGCTTGGTATTTCTGGAGGATCTGGGCGACACGCTCTTATATGACTGGCTGCGCTCCAATAAAACGCAGAATGCGGTGGTCGCCATTTATCAGAAAGTCATTCGCGAATTAATCCGCATGGCCGTTTCAGGCGCACAAGGCTTTGATCCGGCGGTGGCCTATCAGGGGCCGGTCTATGACAAGGGCCTGATTCTTCAAAAAGAATGCCGATATTTTGTGGAGGCCTTTTTGAACGGATACTTCCACCTGAATCATTCGTATGAAGCGTTTGCCGGTGAATTCTCCCGGCTGGCTGACAACGCCATGGAAAACAGCATTTCCGGGTTTATGCACCGGGATTTTCAGTCGCGAAACATTATGCTTAAAAATAATGATATCTACTTCATCGATTTCCAGGGGGGGCGGACCGGACCGGTCCAGTATGATCTGGCCGCGCTTTTGGCAGATCCCTATGCCGCGCTGCCGCAGCCGATCCAGGACAAGCTGCTTGAATTCGCGATCAATGAATTCAAAACACACCAGGCAATTGATCGGCACCGTTTCCTGGCGGGCTATAAAGCCTGCCGGGTGTGCCGGCTAATGCAGGCGCTCGGGGCATTCGGCTTTCTCACCCGGGTTAAAAATAAGCCTTTTTTTAACCAGTTCATACCGACGGCCGTAAACACTCTGAAACAGGATCTGACCGGCAGGCACGCGCAATTCCCGGCACTTTCCAAAGCAATTGATACCGCAGCAGCGAGAGCCTCGGAAATTTTTTCAACCCGCCTTGACGTTTAATGAATTTTCATTCAGTATCAAATAAACGTATTATGCCTGATTCGAAATATTTATAGGAGGTCCCCGGATGAACCGATTAAAACTGATGGTAAACGGTCTGCCTGGAAAAGTGGCCACGGTGATCGCCAAGCATGCGATTGCCGATGAGGCCGTGGAATTTATACCGCAATCCATGACCGGCCCGGCAATCGATGAAGACGAAATGCCCCTGGATGATGTCCGTATCCGCCTGATTAAGCCGCAGAATCGGGATCAGGCCCTCCAGGCTATCCAATCCAGCGAGGGCGAATTCATCAGCATTGATTTCACCCTGCCGGACGCGGTCAATGAAAACGCCCAATTCTACTGCCGCCATAAACTTCCCTTTGTCATGGGCACTACCGGCGGCGACCGGGAAAAGCTTGCGCAGACCATCGCCGAATCCGGTATATCCGCAGTCATCGCCCCGAACATGGCCAAGCAAATCGTGGGCTTTCAGGCCATGATGGCCTATGCGGCGGAGAACTTCCCCGGCCTGTTTGACGGCTACCACCTTGGAATCAAAGAATCCCACCAAAAGACCAAGGTGGATACCAGCGGCACGGCCAAGGCCATGGTCGGGTATTTCAATCAGCTGGGCCTTGATTTTTCCGAATCAGACATCGTCAAAATCCGGGACCCGGAAATCCAGAAAAAAGAGTGGGGGGTGCCGGAGGCCTACCTGGATGGCCACGGCTGGCACACCTATACCCTAACCTCGCAGGATCAAACCGTTCAGTTCTCCTTTTCCCATTTTGTCAATGGCCGCGAGATCTATGCCTGGGGCACCCTGGATGCGGCCCGGTTTTTACAGGCCAAAATGGGCCAGGGCATTCGGGGCCAGACATTTTCCATGATCGATGTATTAAAAGGAGCTTAAATCCCATGCGGCATGCGGCACTCTGGTTGGCACTGATTTTTATGGCAGCTGTTCTGGCGGCGGCACCGGCGCATTGCGAAACCCGGTATCCGGGAGAGGACTGGAAAGACCGGCCGGATCCCCTGGCCTCGCCCCATGCACAGAAAGGCGGGGAGGTCAAAACATTCGGCGGCCAGTATCCCAAGAGCCTGAATTACTACCTGGACAATAACACCCTTTCCGCTGAGGTGTTCGGCGCCATGTTCGAGACCCTGCTTGCCATGAATCCGATAACCCTTGCCTATGAGCCGGGGCTGGCAGACTGGTGGACGATCTCGGATGACAAAAAAACCTTTACGTTCCACCTAAACCCGGATGCCCGATGGAGCGACGGCGAGCCAATAACCGCCGAAGATGTCCAGTGGACCTATGACGTGATCATGGATCCCAAGCATCTGACCGGGCCGCATAAAATCAGCATGGAGCGGTTTGACCGGCCGGAGATCGTTGACAAACTTACCATCCGGTTTACCGCCAAAAAAGTGCACTGGAAAAACCTTCAGGCCGCCGGCGGTTTTCATATCCTGTGCAAGCATGCCTATAAAAACAAAGATTTTAATAAAATCAACTTTGAATTTCCGGTGGTTTCCGGCCCCTATGCGTTAGGAGAAATCGAGGAAGGGCTGTTTATTCAGATCAACCGCCGGTCTGACTGGTGGGAGGCGGATGCCCGGCGCAACCAGGGCAAATTCAATTTTGACACCATCACCTACCGCTTCTACGCCGAGCGCACCAATGCCTTTGAAGCCTTTAAAAAGGGAAACATCGATATCTTTCCCATCTATACCTCACGGATATGGATCAATCAAACCAAAGGCAAGGCGTTTTTCAAAAATCATATCGTCAAGCAAAAGGTCTACAACCACAAGCCGGTGGGATTTCAAGGCTTTGCCATGAACATGCGAAAACCGCCGTTTGATGACGTCCGGGTGAGAAAGGCCATGGCATACCTTCTGGACCGTCGGAAAATGAACCGCACCCTGATGTACAGCCAGTATTTCCTGCATCGCTCCTATTTTGAAGACCTGTATGCACCGGAGCATCCCTGCCCCAACCCACTGATCGAATTGAATAAGCAAAAAGCCCGGGAACTGCTCAAGGAAGCCGGCTGGAAGGTCAATCCGGCGACCGGATTCCTGGAAAAAAACGGACAAAAGTTTACCTTTAAGTTCCTGTCCCGGAGTTCATCCGCGGATAAATTTCTGGCCATTTATGCCGAAGACCTGAAGGATGTGGGCATTGACTTAAAAATTGATAAAAAAGACTGGGCGGCTTGGGCCCGTGATATGGATGAGTACAACTTTCAGATGACCTGGGCGGCCTGGAGTTCCGGGGTTTTCAAGGACCCGGAAAGCATGTGGGCATCTGAAGAGGCGGAGCGCAAGGGCGGCAACAATATCACCGGATTTAAAAACGAAAAAGTGGATGCGCTGATTGAAAACCAAAAAACCATTTTTGATATTCAAAAGCGCAATGCCATCTGCCGGGAGATTGACCAGATCATTTTTAAGGCGCACCCTTACGCCCTGCTCTGGAATATCGACTATACCCGGCTGCTGTACTGGAATAAATTCGGCACGCCCAGGACCGTGCTTTCCAAATACGGGGATGAGGCAAGCGCCCTGGTCTACTGGTGGATGGATCCGGATGCCAGGGCGATGCTAAACGATGCGGTGAAGCATCATATGCCCCTGCCGCCCAATCCGGGATCGGTTAAATTTGATGAGGTGTTTGAAAATTAGTAACCCTTCACGGTTCACAGTTTACGGTTTGCAGCTGATAAAAACAGCCCCGCCTGTCGGCAGACAGGAAGCAAGTTGTAATTATGAATTCTTCTTTAACAGCACCCAGATTTATATTTCGTCGCAGATTAAGATTTTCTGTGTCGGGAAATAAAAGCGATATCAAAAAATAAAAAACCGTAAACTGTAAACTGAAAACCGTGAACCATTCTTTGCGGCTTTGCGAGAGGTGATTGCTTAGGCCTCAGCCGATTGAACAATCTCGTAAACCTTGGCAATAGCCCTATCCAGATTCTCCGGGTTGGGACCGCCGGCCTGGGCCATATCCGGCCGGCCGCCGCCCCCGCCGCCGACTTCCGCGGCCACGGACTTGATGATGTTGCCGGCATGAAACCGGTCGAGAAGATCTTTGGTGACCACCACGATCAAAAGGGCTTTTCCGTTGTTAACCGCCCCCAGCGTGACAATGCCGGATTTGATCCGGTCTTTAAATTTATCCGCCATATCGCGAAGCGACGCCGGGTTTTCCACCTCCACTTTTTTGGCCAACACCTTGACATCATTAACGGTCTGAATTTCGCTGTCCGCCTGATCGGCTGAAAATGCGGCGATCTTATTCTTTAAGCGCTCGACCTCCTTCTCTGCCGCCCGCTGCTGGGATAAAATTGCCTCCACGCGCTGATAAAGGTTTTCCGGTCGCTCCTTTAAAAGCCCGGCCGTATCCTGCAGGATTCGCAGGCGCGACTGGACATACTCAAGGGCGGCTTTTCCGGTACACGCTTCGATTCGACGCACGCCGGCGGCCACGCTGGTTTCGCCGATGATTTTGAAGAGGCCGATATTGCCGGTTTTGGAGGTATGGGTCCCCCCGCACAATTCCTTGCTGAACTGATCCAGCTCAATGACCCGGACCCGGTCGCCGTATTTTTCCTCAAAAAGCGCGATGGCACCGGTTTGAAAGGCTTCTTCCGCATCCATTTCCTGGATGGAGACATCCACATTGGCCCGGATCCGATCATTGACCAGTTTTTCCACGGCTTCAAGTGAATCCAGGGGCACCTGGGAAAAATGGGTAAAATCGAACCGCAGGCGATCCGGGCCCACATAGGAACCGGATTGCCGGACATGCTCGCCCAGCACCGACCTTAAAGCCGCATGCAACAGGTGGGTTGCCGTATGATTGAGGGCGGTGGCCGTTCGATGCTCGCGATCGACTTCCAGGGTCGCGGCCGCGCCTTTATCAATCCGGCCGGATATGACGGCTCCTTTGTGAATAATCAGGCCCGTAGGGTCTTTAAACGTGTCTGCTATGGAAACCTCAAAATTTTGCCCGTAAATCCGGCCGGTATCGCCCACCTGCCCGCCGGATGCGGCATAGAACGGGGTTTGGGCAGCCACCATTTCAATTTCCTCGCCGGCTTCAGCGGCCTCCGCCGGCAGGTCATTTTTGACGAGAAACAAAATCGTTGAATCCGCTGTGAGGCGTTGATAGCCGACAAATTCGGGCAGCTTTTCAAGTGTGGCGGTGAAATTCTTGTATGCGTCGCTGATGCTTGAAAATGCGGACACAGAGCGCGATTTTTCCCGGCGCTCGGCCATGGCCGAATGAAAGCCGTCCATATCAAGACCGAAATTCTTGTCCCGGACCACATCCTCCACAATATCCACCGGAAAACCGAATGTGTCGTAGAGCTTGAAGATCACCGCCCCCGGGACCACGGTTTCACCGTTTGCCTCCATGCGGGCGAGGGTCTCATTCAAAAGCTTCAACCCGTTATCCAGGGTTTCCAGAAAACGGACCTCCTCATTTTTGATCACATTGGTGATAAACGCCCGTTTCTCTATGAGCTCGGGGTATCCCGCCTTCATCACAGAAAAAACAGTTTCAACCGTCTCATGCAAAAAGGGCTCAGTCAGCGAAATAAACCGGCCGTACCGGATGGCGCGCCGCAGAATCCGCCTTAGCACATAGCCGCGCCCTTCGTTTGAGGGAAGCACCCCGTCACCCACCAGAAATGCCGCGGCCCGGCTGTGATCGGCGATGACTTTCATGGCCACATCCGTAGCCTCGCTCTCGCCCAGGGATTTGCCGGAAAGGGCTTCAATTTTCTGCATGATCGGTATGAACAGATCCGTATCATAGTTGGTAGGCACGCCCTGCACGATGGCGGCGATCCGCTCAAGGCCCATGCCGGTGTCAATGCTGGGTTTGGGCAGCGGGGTCATCTCACCGGTTTCATCCCGGTTGTATTGCATAAACACCAGGTTCCAGATTTCCAGATACCGGTCGCACTCACAGCCCGGCATGCAGTCGGGCTTTCCGCAGGAAAGCTCCGGTCCCCGGTCGATCAAAACTTCTGAGCAAGGCCCGCATGGACCGGTCTCGCCCATGGACCAAAAATTATCCTTTTCCCCCAGCCGCACGATCCGGTCCTCCGGCACACCGATCTGATCCCGCCAGATCGCATAGGCATCGTCATCGTCTTTGTAAACCGATACCCAGAGTTTTTCAGCGGGCAGCCCGTATTCACTGACCAGCAGTTCCCAGCAGTATCCGATGGCTTTTTCCTTGAAGTAATCGCCGAATGAGAAATTGCCGAGCATTTCGAAAAAGGTATGGTGACGGGCCGTGTACCCGACATTTTCCAGGTCATTATGCTTTCCCCCGGCCCGCAGGCATTTCTGGGAGGTGGCGGCCCGGGTATAGCCCCGCTTCTCTTCGCCCAAAAATACCCGCTTGAACTGGACCATGCCGGCATTGGTAAATAAAAGCGTCGGATCATCCTGCGGCACCAGCGAGGAACTTCGCACTATCTGATGGTCGTGCCGGCGGAAATAATCAAAAAACCGTTTGCGTATGTCGTCTCCAGTCATGCCCTCTCCAGTTTATCCCGATGATTTGCCGGCCGCGGTTTCGGCTTCCTCCCCCGCCGATTCGGAGGCGGCGGCCAAACCCATCGCCTCCTTGACCTCCTGCAGGATTTTATCAAAATAATCGGGGTTGTCTCTGAAAAACTTTTTAACGTTCTCCCGGCCCTGGCCGATCCGCTCCTCTTTGTAGGAATACCAGGAACCGCTTTTGTCCACCACGCCGACTTTGACTCCCATATCCAGAAGATCGCCGGCAACGGAGATACCCTCGCCGTATGTGATATCAAATTCGGCCTCCTTAAACGGCGGGGCCATCTTGTTTTTGACGACCTTTGCCTTGGTCCGGTTGCCGACAACCTCCTGGCCTTCTTTAATCGAGCCGGTCCGGCGTACCTCGATCCGGACGGAGGAATAAAACTTCAGGGCATTGCCGCCGGTGGTGGTTTCCGGATTGCCGAATACCACGCCGATTTTCATGCGGAGCTGGTTAATAAAAATGAGCGAGGTTTTGGTCTTGCTGATCGTGGCGGTCAGTTTGCGAAGGGCCTGGGACATGAGTCGGGCCTGGAGGCCCATATGGGCATCCCCCATCTCCCCTTCAATCTCAGCCCTCGGTACAAGGGCGGCCACCGAATCAATGACCAGGATGTCGATTGCCCCGCTTCTTACCAGCATATCGGCGATCTCCAGGGCCTGCTCGCCGGTATCCGGCTGGGATACCAGCAGTTCATCGCAGTTAACCCCAAGATTTCTGGCATACGAGGTGTACAGGGAGTGCTAAGCATCCAC
>Ga0102934_1001211_pt1 | contig 17901 bp, 13 predicted proteins | sample SalPonR2_A_D1_MG_FD_78175 | JGI IMG/M metagenome (GOLD analysis project Ga0102934, IMG submission 78175) | Salt pond soil microbial communities from South San Francisco under conditions of wetland restoration - Salt Pond MetaG R2_A_D1_MG | ecosystem: Environmental > Aquatic > Marine > Intertidal... | reverse complement strand
TACCATTAAAAAAAATAAACTTTCTTTCCAGAATTCTACAAATCTGGCCTGACAGTATCGCCTTTATGAATAACAAATAATCAAATTTATGAAAATTTTAAGTATTATTTCCTAATACCACTAATATTTATTATATTTTATCCGCTGGTTTTTGAAAATGAGGAGGACTGTATGGGGTTCAAAAAAAATATCAAAATTATTCTGGCAATTTTTATCGTCTTTAGTTGTCTAACTGCGACACAAACAGGATGGAAATTTTCTGGAATTCCGGCTGTTAATTATAATTCCGATGACGGGTTTGGCTATGGAGTAATTGGCAGTGTTTTCAATTACAAAGAAGGCGGCTATAATCCCTATTATCTGAAAATTAACTCAACAATTTTTCGGACAACAGGCGGCAAACAACTTTATTCAATTTTCATTGATTCACCTTTTATTCCCAATCAGAACTATCGTCTTAATTTGCGTCTTCAATTGCGAGATGAAGATAATTATCCCTACTTTGGCCCAGGAAATGCTTCAACCTACAATGCTGATTTTCTAGATGAAGATAATATTAATATTTATAAAGGTGATAAATATTATTACTTCAGAAAAAAGCAGGTCAAGCTGCTGGTTCATTTACAGAGAAAATTATATAGTATGTCAGAAGATGTAAAAGGCATCTCTGGTCTGGTTGGATTTGGATTTTCTAACAGTGAAAATTTCTACAAAGATAATGATGGCATGACAACAAAACTCCTAGAACATGTTAATCAAGGAATTATTTCAGAAAAAGAATTTAACGATGGACTAAGTAATTTTGTCAAATTTGGTCTGATCTATGATACTCGCAATCGAGAAGTTAATCCTACCCGGGGCGCCTGGACGAGTTTTCTTACTGAATTGCATTCCGAAATCCTGGGCGGTGATTTCAATTTCACCCGTATGACTTTGCTTGATCGGCGCTATTTTAAATTGTGGCGTAATCTTAATTTTGCCAATAGAATAATTATCGAGAATCTGAGCGGCACAGTTCCTCTTTCTCTGCAATATCCCTTTGGCAGTACCATGAAGGTTCACGAAGGAATCGGCGGAGTGCGAACACTGCGGGGCATTCTCAAAAATCGCTATTTTGGAGACACAGAATTTTTTATGAATTCGGAATTGCGCTACACTTTTTGGGAGACTGAATTTTTGAAGCAAAATTTTAAGTTTACAGCTGTCACTTTTCTTGATATTGGTCGTGTCTGGGAAAATGAGGTTGACAGCTTTGATAATATCCATCATAGTCAGGGGCTGGGGAGTTACATCACCTGGAATGAGAATTTTACAGTCTTTATCAAGGCCGGTTTCTCTGAGGAAGCTGGAATGCAGATCTATCTTGATACGGACTTTCTTTTCTAGCTATTCCATTATTTTCTAATATCTAAAAAATTTGAGGCGATTTTGAAAAAAAGCAAAATGCCAGACAAAAAATCAGCCCTGGCCTGGGCTTTCTATGACTGGGGCAATTCTGCCTTTGCAACTACAGTAATGGCCGGTTTTTTTCCCGTTTTTTTTAAAACCTTTTGGAGTGCTGGAGTTTCGGTCAATCGGAGTACAGCATTTCTGGGCTTTGCTAATTCGCTAGCCTCACTGGTGGTTGCAATTTTGGCGCCTGCTCTGGGTGCAATTGCTGACCAAAGTGGAGGTCGCAAAAAATTTCTGGCCTTTTTTGCTTTTGTCGGTGCTGTCATGACCGCATCTCTATTTGCCGTTAATTATGGCAACTGGATGACAGCGGCTTTTATTTATGTGATTGGCATTATTGGCTTTTCTGGTGGAAATATTTTTTATGATTCACTCCTGCTCGATGTTAGCAATGAAAAGAATGTGGATTACATTTCTTCCCTGGGATTTTCTATGGGTTATCTTGGAGGCGGTCTTCTCTTCCTGATAAATGTTCTCTGGTTTCTCAAACCAGGTCTATTTGGTCTTCCCGAAGAAGCAAATACTACTATTCAGCAATCTCTGCAAAAAGATGCTTCAGTTATACAATTAGCCGGACAAAAGGATTTTGCTATTCCTGAAGATGAATCCGAAGGACGAGCCATTATCACCAGCCAGTATCGGTCTGGTATTCAGATCCTATCTATAGATAAAGAACATCTTAACAAAGCCAAATTGAAAATATCAGTGCCGCAAGATTTCAATAAAAAAATAATTGGCCAACAGGTGACTTTTGGCAAGTATAAAAAAGCTGATATCGTTGAATTTAAAAATCGCTCAACAATAAAATTAAAAAACCTGACCCGGCCCATTACAGAGAAAGATAGTATTACCTTTACATTAAAAGATACAATCGCTTATAGCCAATATAAAAACAATGCTTTGCTTGGCATCAAAGGCTGTGAAAAACATTTCAGGAATATTAGTATTAAAACAGATTTTTTGGAGCCCCGGCAGGAATTTTTATCAGTGCGGATCAGTTTTTTATCCGTCGGTCTTTGGTGGGCAATTTTTACAATACCTTTATTGCTAATGGTCAAAGAAAAGCGCGACAAACCGGCCATCAAAGGTGGTTTTGTCGCCAGAGGTTTCAAACAACTTTATAACACATTCAAAAAGATTCGGCATATGAAAGTAGTAGGCCTGTTTCTGCTGGCCTATTGGTTATATATCGATGGGGTCAATACAGTAATTCGTATGGCTGTCGATTATGGAATTTCGATAGGTCTGACTTCAACATCCTTGATCGTTGCTCTATTGATAACTCAGTTTGTAGGCTTTCCTTCGGCTCTACTAATGGGCAAATTAGGCGAAAAATGGGATGTGAAAAAGGCAATTTACCTTGGCATTTTCGTCTATCTTGCAGTGACTGTTTGGGCGATTAGAATGAGTACTGATACAGAATTTTATATTCTGGCAGCTGTTGTAGGCCTGGCCCAGGGTGGTATTCAGGCTCTGAGCAGATCCTATTATTCCCGAATAATTCCTGCGAAACAATCGGCTGAATTCTATGGCTTTTTCAATATGCTGGGGAAATTTGCTGCTATTTTAGGTCCGGCTCTAATAGGTGCTGTCAATATGATCGCTATGAAAATGGGCTACGGCTCTAATTTTGCTTCCCGAATCGGCATCGCTTCGGTGGGAATTTTCTTTATTCTGGGCTGGATTGTACTCTATTTTGTTGACGAAGAAAAGGGCAAAGCGGAAGTTACCTATCTTGAGCAGTGAGGATTGTATAGATATTTTTACTTGAATCATGTTGTAGATAGCTGAATTTGGCGGATAGGGGATGCTACTTTTTTTGTTCTTCTTTATTACAATCTATCGAAATGTCAGGTTTGGGGGCTTTATTTGGTGCTGTCTTACCTGAGGAGAACTAGAATATTATATGTTTAGAGCTTTGCTATTTACCGCACTTTGACAATGACTCTTCGAGCATAATTTTTATGGCAGCTATTACTTTCTATTGGAAAATGAATATTGTCTGAAATATACTACCTACTATTGGCTTACTAGAACTATAGATTCTGAGATATTTCAAGAGATATTGCAAAGGTTTATAAAATTGGATAATTTTTTACTCGCTTCGCAAAATATCTCTATTCGACAGGACAATAATGGGCATATTTAAAACCTGTTTTAACACTTTTTAAAAGGTCTTTAATGATATTTTAAAATAATCGGGTCCTAATATATTTCCATTTTTACACAATATTATTTTGTTTCGCTGCATTGTTCCGATTAAAATACAGGTTAATTGTAATTTTCTATTTTTATATACAAATAATTTCAAAAAAGTCACATATTTTGCTTGATAATGAATTCAGCCCTCAATAACTTCTAATGTGAAAAGATTCACATTGTGAGTATTGGTACAGGAGGAAATATGAGAAGGTCAGAAAGAAAAATCGAAAGAATTATCAATTACCGAAGAGTGCTGATAAAACTCGACCGGGAAGGTCAAACTAATATCTTCTCCCATCAGCTCTCTGCATTGACAAATGCCACTCCTGCTCAGATTCGACGCGACCTTATGGAAATGGATACTTCGGGTTCACCTGCCCATGGTTATGTTATCAAAGAACTGATCACCAGCATTAATCATTATATTGGAGTTGACCACGAGCATGTAGCAATAATTGGACTTGGTAATCTTGGAAAGGCAATTATTAACTATGTAAACGGGAGTTCGGAAAATCTGAAAATCATTGCTGGTTTTGATATTCAAGAGGAAAAAGTGGACCGTGTTGTAGCCGGATGTCACAGTTACCACCTTAAAGATTTCAAAAAAATTGCCGATAAAGAAGATATCAATACTGCAATTCTAACCGTACCTGTCCGTGTAGCTCAGGATGTTGCTGAAGAGATAGTCAAGGCCGGTATATCAGGTATTCTGAATTATGCTCCTGTAAATTTGCATTTGCCAGAAAATGTTTATGTAGAAAATAGAGACATGATCGCTGCTGTAGAAAAAGTGGCTTACTTTTCTGACCATTAAACCAAAAAAGTAACGATCTAATAAATACAAGAAGGGAATTATATGGAGAGAGTTAATAAAGTATTTGAGAAGTATCCCAATGCCGGACGCGATTCATTGATACCTATCTTGCAGGATGTTCAGGAAGAAACAGGGTTTTTATCAAAGGATGCAGTTAAGGCGATTGGGAATTACTTGAATTTACCCACCAGTAAAATCTATGGAGTTGCTACATTTTACAATCAATTTCGCTTTGAAGCGCTGGGTAATTTCCATGTTCAAATATGTCGGGGTACGGCCTGCCACGTCAAAGGTTCAGCCCAGATTCTGGAAGAATTTAAAAGAGAACTCAATATAGAACCAGGTGAAACAACCAGAGACGAAGTATTCAGTCTGGAAGTTGTAGCCTGTATTGGTGCCTGCGGATTGGCTCCGGCCATCACAGTGAATGGAAAAGTTCATGCCAAAGTTAAACCCGATGAAGTTAAGGACATAATTAAAAGATATCGTCAAGAGGTAAAAGAAAATGCCTAATACAACTATAGATAATTCTTTACGCCAGGAATTAATGGAATCTCTTGATGTTGATCAGGCCCAATGGTCAGATGAACTCAAGGAAGGAATGCAAGAAATTAAAAGAAAAAAAATCGATAAACCGGTCATCTATGTAGGAGCCGGTACCTGTGGTCTGGGCGCAGGAGCAGGTGAGACTCTAGAAAAAATCAATGATTATCTTAATGAGAACAATATTGAAGCCAGTATTAAAGAAGTGGGGTGTATCGGTTTTTGTGTAGAAGAACCGCTAGTTGATAATCAGATGCCCGGCCGCACTCGAGTTTCTTTTTCGGAAATTACTGAAGACAGAGTTGATGATCTTCTTGATTCAGTTTTTGATGGTGAAATACCAACGGAAAATCTTCTCGGACAGTTCAAAGACGAAGATCTGGAAGCCTATTCTGATCTGCCCTTTTTGAATGAACATGATTTTTTCAAAGATCAAACCCGAATGGTTTTGCCTAATTGTGGTGTTGTTGATCCCCAAAGTCTGGAAGAATATATTGCTCATGGCGGTTACCAGGGACTTGCTCAAATTTTGAAAACCAAAACTCCCGAAGAACTCTGTAATATGGTTGAAGATTCAGGGCTGCGGGGCCGCGGCGGTGGTGGATTCCCAACTGGCACTAAGTGGAAATTTGCTCTTAATACTGCCGCCAGTCAGAAATATTTTGTATGTAATGCTGATGAAGGTGATCCAGGTGCTTTTATGGATCGGGCTGTTATTGAAGGTGATCCTTACAGACTTCTGGAAGGTCTCACTATTTCTTCTTATGCAATCGGTGCTTCTAATGCTTACATTTACATTCGTGCAGAATACCCGCTGGCCATAAAACGACTGGAACACGCCATAGCCACATTAAAAGAGGCTGGTCTTCTGGGCGATAATATTCTGAATAGTGGCTTTAATCTGGAGATCAAAATTAAAAAAGGCGCCGGTGCCTTTGTTTGCGGTGAGGAAACTGCCTTGATCCACAGTATTGAAGGCAAGCGGGGAATGCCTCGACCAAGGCCACCTTTTCCCGCCACTCGTGGCCTATTTGACAAACCCACCATTATTAATAATGTAGAAACTCTTGCTAATTTACCGGGAATAGCCCGTAATGGTGCTGACTGGTTTAACTCTCGTGGAACAGAAGGAAGTAAAGGTACTAAGGTCTTTGCTCTTTCCGGCGATATTAACCATACTGGACTTGTTGAAGTAGAAATGGGAGTTAAATTGAGAGATATCATCTACAATATTGGTGGTGGTATTGGAGAAGGCAAAGCATACAAAGCCGCCCAAATAGGCGGACCTTCTGGTGGTTGTATTCCTGAGCAACATCTGGATATAGAAATTGACTATGAATCACTTCAGGAAGTTGGTGCTATGATGGGTTCTGGAGGATTGGTTGTCATGGATGAAGATACCTGCATGGTTGATGTAGCCAAATTCTTTATGGATTTCATTCAGAGAGAGAGCTGTGGAAAATGTATTCCCTGTCGCGAAGGAACGCGGCGTATGCTGGACATTCTCAAAGCAATCACTCGTGGTAAAAAGAAAGAAAATCAAGATAAACATGAGACACTTCAGCGTTTTAAAGGTGTCATGTATTTGGAGAGATTATCAGAAACCATACAGGACTCGGCTCTGTGTGGACTGGGACAAACAGCTCCTAATCCTGTTCTCAGTACTTTACGGTGGTTTCGCGATGAATATGAAAAGCATATCTATGAACGCAAGTGTCCGGCTGGAGTTTGCAAAGATCTGATCAATTATACAATCGACGATGATAAATGTGTTGGCTGTACATTGTGTGCCAAAAACTGTCCAACCAATGCGATCAAGGGCAAAGCCAAAGCTCCTCATTACATTGTAAGCGATGAATGTGTTCGCTGCGGACAGTGTGTCAATGTATGTCGTTTCGATGCAATTAGTGTAAAATAAATGGAGTCAAACGTGTTTATAATACAAGTAAATAACAGAGAAATAAAAGCAAAATCAGGAGAGACTATACTTCAAGCTTGTAAAAGAGCTGATATCTATATTCCAACTCTCTGTCATATTGAAGGTCTTGAACCCTCGGGTGCCTGCCGTATGTGTGTAGTTGAAATTGAAGGCCGCGATGGTCTTGTACCAGCCTGCGCCTGGCCAGTAGAAAAAGATATGGAAGTGAAAACCCATTCTGCAAAAGCAGTGCGAGCCCGCAAAACTAATATTGAATTGCTCCTGGCTGATCACCCGGATGACTGTCTTTACTGTGTTCGAAATGGCGATTGTGAGTTGCAAAGTATGGCCGAACAACTTGGGGTTCGTCAGCGCAGGTATTTCGGTGATAAAAATGAATATGATCTGGATACATCTTCGCCGGCTATTTCACGCGACCCTTCTAAATGTATTCTTTGTGGAAAATGTGTTCGCGTCTGCGAGGAAATTCAGACAGTGAGTGCTATTGAATTTGTTAATCGAGGCAGTTCAGCTACAGTTGGAACAGCCTATGATGAAGGACTAAATCTATCAAGCTGCGTTTACTGCGGTCAATGTGTTCGAGTTTGTCCAACTGGCGCTTTACGAGAAAAAAGCAATATTAAAGAAGTTATGAATGCTATTAATGATCCTGAAAAAATTGTTGTTGCTCAGCATGCACCCTCTATTTCAGTGACGATTGGTGAGGAATTCGGATTGCGCAAAGGCAAAGATGTAGTCGGCATCATGAATGGTGCTTTGAGAAGAATTGGCTTTGATAAAGTTTTCACGACTTCCTTTTCTGCTGATCTGACCATTATGGAAGAAGCAGCGGAATTGGTAGAACGGGTCAAAGAAGGCGGCAAATTACCGCTGATCACCAGTTGTTCTCCTGGCTGGATCAAATTCATGGAACAGTTTTATCCTGAATTTACTGATAATGTTTCTAGCTGTAAAAGTCCTCAACAAATGATGGGTGCCATTATCAAAACCTATTTTGCTGAAAAAGAGGGCATCGATCCCGATAAAATATTTAGTGTTTCCGTAATGCCCTGTACAGCAAAAAAATTCGAAGCAGAACGACCGGAACATTCCAAAGAGGGCCGTCCTGATATCGATGCCGTGCTTACAACTCGTGAATTATCAAGAGTGATTAAGTTGAATGGTCTCGATCTAAACGACATGGAACCGGAATCTCATGATACACCTTTTGGTGAGAGAAGTTCAGCTGGAAAAATCTTTGGTACCAGTGGTGGTGTTATGGAAGCCGCTGTTCGTACTGCTTATCACATGATCACCGGTGAGGAACTAGAAGATCCCGAGCTCGAGGCTGTTCGAGGCATGGATGGTGTCAAAGAGGCCAAGATCAAGGTCAATGATGATCTTGAAGTTGGTATAGCCGTAGCCTCAGGATTGAAAAATGCTCGGAAAATATTGGATCAGATTAAAAATGGTCGCGATGATATTCACTTTATTGAAGTTATGACATGTCCGGGTGGATGTATAAATGGTGGTGGACAACCTCTGGGAATTGATGAAGATACAGTCAAAGCCCGAATGAAAGCGCTATATAAAATTGACCGAACTGGTAAAATTCGCCGCTCCCACGAAAATAGATCTATCCAAAAAATATATGAGGAGTTTTTAGGTGAACCGCTCAGTGAGAAAAGCCACGAGCTCCTGCACACAACTTATAAAAAAAGGAAAGAAGTCCTGGTATAATCAGGTGCTATAATGAATACTGAAGCTGAACCTCTGGTAAGAACGATCAAAGACAAATGTCGAATTTGTTATACTTGCGTACGGGAATGCCCGGCCAAAGCCATTAAAATCAGTGATGGACAGGCTGATGTCATTCACGAAAGGTGTATTGGATGTGGTAATTGTGTTCAAGTCTGCAGCCAAAATGCCAAGGTCGTTCATGATTCTATTGAACCGGTGAAGAGTATCCTTGCTAGTAAACAGAAAAAAGCCGCTATAATTGCACCCAGTTTTCCAGCTGAATTTTCTGATCTGGAATATAAGCAGCTTGTTGGAGCTATTCGAAAACTGGGCTTCGATTTTGTCAACGAAGTCGGATTTGGTGCTGATCTAGTCGCTCGAGAAATGCGGAAGCTCTTTACTGAAACTGATGACAAATATATTTCTACAGCCTGCCCTGCAATATTTGGATATGTGAAACGCTACCGGCCGGAACTGGTAGAATATCTGGCTCCTGTTGTATCACCGATGGTGGCTACAGCCCGGGCTTTGCGAGAATTATACAACCAGGATATGCAAATAGTGTTCATTGGTCCCTGCATCGCCAAAAAAGGTGAAGCCTATACCGATGAAATTGAAGACGAAATCAATGAAGTTCTGACCTTTAAAGAATTGCGGGAAATGTTTGAGCAAATGGACTGGTCACCACAAGATTGCGATGAATCTCAGTTTGATCCACCTTTTGGAAATACTGGTAATATTTTTCCTATCAAGCGAGGCATGCTGGAGACGGCTAATCTGCCGGAAAATTTAATGAGCCGCGACATCGTTTCTGCAAATGGCCGGGAGAATTTCAAGGAAGCCCTTGATGAATTTGGTGAAGGCGATATGAATGCTCGTCTTCTGGAGTTGCTATGCTGTGAAGGCTGTATAATGGGTGCAGGCATGACTTCTGACGATCCAATGTACCGCAAGCGCACCTATGTCAGTAAATATGCGGAACAGCATTGCCGTGAAATCGACCAGGGCGAATGGCGAGAATATATGGGTGAACTTCGGGAACTGGATCTTACCCGGGAATTTAGCACCGATGACCAGCGCGTTTCTATACCAAGTCGTGACAAAATTGAAGAGATTCTTAAGGAGATGGGTAAGGAAAAACCGGAGGACGAACTCAATTGCGGTGCCTGCGGATATCAAACCTGTGTTGACCATGCCATTGCCATTCACAAAGGGCTAGCAGAACCAGAAATGTGTTTGCCCTTTGCTATCGAGAAATTAAACAGAACTATTGAAGATCTGCGAATTTCTGACGAAAAGCTAGATAACACGCGAAAAGCATTGGTACAGGCTGAAAAAATGGCCAGTATGGGACAGCTAGCAGCCGGAATTGCTCATGAACTCAACAATCCGCTCGGAACAGTGATCATGTTTTCTAATCTTTTAAAAGAAGAAATTGAAGAGGATGAACAGGAAATAGAAGACCTTGATATGATCGTTCAGGAAGCCAAACGATGCAAATCGATTGTCTCGGGTTTACTGGATTTTGCCCGCAAAAACAAAGTTGATCAAGAGAAGGTAAATGTTCCCGAAATGCTGGATAATTTTATTAAAACTGTTAAAGTGGATGTTCCTGACAATATTGAGCTGAAAGTAGATATTGATGATTTTGAAGAAGACCCTTATGCCTATATTGATCATGATCAATTCATTCAAGTGCTTTCAAATCTGGTTAATAATAGCTTTAACGCTATGGAAGAAAAGGGCGGAACGCTTTCAATTCTTGCTGAAGGTAAACAGGATAAAGTTATTTTTAAAGTCAAAGATACTGGTAAAGGTATTTCTGAAAAGCATCTTTCCAAAATTTTCGAACCATTTTTTACAACCAAACAACGGGGCAAAGGAACTGGACTGGGGCTATCCGTGATCTATGGAATTATCAAAATGCATAATGGTGATATTAATGTTGATTCCAATGATGACCCTGCTAAAGGTCCCACTGGTACAGAATTTACAATCAAAATTCCCCGTGAAAAAAGAGTCAATAATTGAACAATTATATAAAAGAGGATAGGGTAAAATATGAGCAAAGATATAACCATATTGCTAGTCGATGACGACATCGATTTTTTGACCCAGACAAAAGTTAGACTGGAAGCAGAGGACTTTACTGTAGTAACAGCTGAAAGTAAAAACGAGGCCGAAGATTTATTGACGAAAGATGAATTTGACCTTGCTATAATCGATATAATGATGGAAGACGAAGACGCCGGATTTGCTCTGGCATACCACATTAAATCTAAAGATGAGAGCATGCCAGTTATTATTACCAGCGCTGTTACCAGTGAAACCGGTATGGAATTCGACGCCCAGACTGATGAGGAAAAATCCTGGATCAAAGCCGATACATTTATTCCCAAGCCAATTCGCTATGAACAATTATTCACAGAAATTGAAAGGTTGACCCGGGAGTAGATCAATGCATGTATTAAAAGCACTTATAGTGGATGATGAAAAAGGTATGCGTCTGGGAATGCAAAGGACCCTGAATCGCTATACTTTTAGCCTCGATGATATTGAAGAAGATATTAAATTTGAGACTGAGACAGCGGCTACTGGTGAAGATGCTGTAGAAAAAGTTGCTAACTGGTCTCCCGATATAATGCTTCTTGATTACAAATTGCCCAATATAAGTGGATTGGAAGTCCTGGAAGAGGTTACTACTGAAGAAAGCGAAATGGTCACTGTAATGGTGACTGCTTATGCATCCATTGATACAGCAATATCAGCCATCAAACAGGGAGCGTTCGATTTTTTGGCCAAGCCTTTTGAACCGGCTGATCTGCGAAAAACTGTTAAGAAAGCCACAAAAAATCTGATACTTGCCCGCGAGGTTCGCAAGCTGGAAGAAGAGAAAAAACGGGTTCGATTTGAATTTCTATCTGTTCTTGCTCACGAACTCAAAGCCCCGATTAATGCTATCAAAGGTTACCTCAATATTATCTCTGATAGAGTGATGGGCAATGATGTTGAAAAGTATGATGATATGGTCGAGAGAAGTCTGGTGCGTATTGACGGAATGAAAAAGATGATCTCTGACCTTCTGGATCTGACCCGCATAGAATCTGGTGAAAAGAAAAGACAGCTGAAAAAAACTAGTGTTACGAACTGCATAAAAAGATCTATCGATACGGCTGAACCTTTAGCCCGAGAAAAAAATATCACTATCAATTTGCATAATGAAGACGATATTGAATTTATGTGCGATTCAGGTGAAATTGAGATCATCATGAACAATTTGATTTCTAACGCCATAAAATATAACAAAGATGACGGTCAGGTTGACATTGATTTTGACAAGAAAGATGATGCTGTTGAAATTTCCGTTTCCGACACAGGAATTGGCATGTCTGAAGAGGAACAGAAAAAATTATTTGATGAATTCACCCGCATAAAAAATAAAAAAACTCGTGGAATTGAAGGCAGTGGTCTGGGCCTCTCAATTTTGCAAAAAATAGTGAATCTTTATGATGGAAAAATTTCTGTAGAAAGTGAACCAGATCAGGGAACAAAGTTCACCATTACATTGTATAAAAGCGCTGATTGAAAAGATTTAAAAAAGAAGCGACGTGCCCCTTATACCCTCCTCCATAAAAATCCACGTCGCTTCTTGTTATTTTAGGCTAAAATATTTTATCCAACCAAAAAATTTATAGATTACTTTTGCGAATCAATGTAACCTAAGGGCATGATATACAGAGGCGTTTCTTGATCAGGAAGTTGCATGACTTTGCTAACTTCTTTATCTGAAAAAGCACCTACAGCACAGGTTCCAATATTCAAACTATAGGCCTGTAAATAGACATTTTCTGCTGAATGGCCTAGATCCATACAAACATATCTATCTTTTCCCCGCTGGCCATATTTACTTGTAGTTCTTTCATAGATAGCAGAATAAAAAAGGCTGGCAGGAGCCCTGGCTATAAAGCTCTGTCCATAGGCTGCTTCAGTTAAATCAGAACGGTGATCACCTGATTGCAGCAATTTTAAAGTGTGTTCTCTGGAATCATATTTATAAATACCAGCTGCAAGACCGGAAACTTCTCCGCAGACTGCATATATTTCGAGCGGGTAGCGGGCACCTGCAGAAGGTGCAGCTCTTAATCCACCTCGTAAAAAATCAGGTCCCGATTCCATAGGTTTGGTGATTCCATAGGCTGACCACAGGATTTGGGAAAGATGTTCGAGAGTGAGTTCCTTATCCTGATAGGAACGGATTGAGCGCCTATTTTTTAAAGCTTCTTCAACTGGAACATCACTTTCAAAGGCGGGTTCTGGCAGATTAATAGCTTGTTTGACATCCATTTTATCTCCTGTCTTTTCGTTTTCTGGAGAACAAAAAACAAATATATAAGGTATAACCAGAATAAAAACTAATGAAAACTTATTAATCATGATTCCCCCAAAATTAGATCATTATCCAGCAAAATTGTTCTATATCAATTATTGAAAATATCCTTTAAATAGCGATCCCACCAAAATTCCCAATTATAGCGCCGAGCCACCTTGCGGTTTAATTGTAGATACTCAGATTTTTCCATCAGTATTTCATGTAATTCTTCAGCAGCTTCAGAATCAGAAAGTTTTGCAGGCAGATAATTGACATTATTTCCAGCAATATCCTTGAAAACTTTGATATCAGATAACACAATCGGCGTTCTGGCCACAGCAGATTCAAGAATAGGAATTCCAAAACCTTCGTCACTACTCAAATATAGAACCAGATGAGATAGAAAATATAGATCTCTGACTATTACAGGATTTTTCCCTGAATCAATTCCAAGCTTTTTAAATACATTATCTAGAAAGGTTATATTTTCTTGAATCTGATTTTCTTCAATAATCTTCGTAATGCGCTCGAAACATTCTTTAGCCCGAAGATTTTTAGCAGGTATATCACCAGTAATAATAGCAACAAAATCGGGATAATAATCTTTTAATTTGCTCAATATTTTGACAGCGCGAGGAATGTTTTTTCGAGGCAGAAGTCGAACAGGAAGCATAATGACCGGGAAACGATTGTAAAGTGAAAGCTGCTTGATAACCTGTGAAGTTGAATCATGGAAATGCAAAAAATCAGTGAATTTGATTACATTGGGAACGACTTTTATTTTGCTTTTGGAAATACCCAGTAGATCAACGATTTGATTTTGCCGGGATTCCGAAACGGTGATATAATGCCCCTGGGAGATAGGCTCTTTCAAAAGAGACCAGGGCCGGCGCTCGAAAAGATGCTCCTGATAGGATTCCATTTTCCAGGCCAGATCATGAGTCCAGATATAATAATTTTTGTCAGGATGCTTCTGAATAAAGTTCCATAAAGCCTGGGTCGCCGCCAGATTATGAGGCATGCTCATCATATTATGAATGACCACATTTTTAATATAGCCAATTTTCGTTTCTATCTTTCTTTCGATTTCGTCTACTTTTGTTTCAAATTGCTCTGGAATAGACCCGGCATCAATCTGTTTTTGCATTCCGGCTATTTTTGTGTGTTCAGGGTCAAGCTCAGGAATAAGAGAAGTCTTGATTTTTTTGCTGTTTAAATTCCCCTTACCAGCCAAAAATGTTACAATAAAATTATTTTGGGCTAACTGTTCGGCCAGCGGTTCCAGCATTTTTTCAACTCCGCCAATAACGGGCGGTAATGTATAGTGAATTATTATGACCTGGTTTATCTTTTCCATTTTATTTCCTGTTAATCAAAATAAAGTAGACCCTATAATTTAGAGATAAATATTGATTGTCTTCAAGTAAAAATGTGCATTAGATCAATTATTAAAAGCTATCCGGGAGAATAAAGAGAGTGCTCGAATTCATGCCTTTTCAGACCGGCTCTATTTCTGGTTTGTATATAGAAACTAAATAAATATTTTTTGATAATGGTTTGATATTTTCGCCGATTTCGAAGTTTCCGCTTGTTTATTTTTCTATTAATTTTGCCTGGATAAATCTTAATATTGACCTTGCTTTACTACCTATTAAAGGTTATTTTTTTAGAGACACTAAAAATAAAAGGGGGTAATCAAAATGACATTATCCCGAAGAGATTTTTTGAAATTAATGGGCGGATCAGCCCTGGTTTCCTGTACTTTGAACGCCTCTGTATTCAACTCCAGCAAACCCTATATTAGAGAAGCGCAATATTACAATTCTCTGGATAATAATATGGTCGAGTGCATTCTATGCCCTAATAGATGCCGATTAAAAGAGGGTGGTATTGGAGCCTGTGGTGTTCGGGTCAATCAGAATGGTCAACTTCAGACCCTGGTTTACGGCCGACTTTGTTCACTCAATAATGATCCTATCGAAAAGAAGCCGCTCTATCATTTTATGCCTGGTAAGAATGCTATTTCCGTGGCAACACCTGGCTGTAATTTACATTGTAAATTTTGTCAGAATTGGACTATATCCCAGGCCAATCCAGATGAAATATCGACTCAATATGTTAGCCCCAATAGATTGGTCGCTACTGCCAATAAATATGATTCTCCAATAATCGCTTTTACCTACAGTGAACCTATAATTTTTTATGAGTACATGTATGATGTTGCCAACCAAGAATCTGATGTAAAAAATGTAATGATCTCAGCCGGTTTCATAGAAGAAAAACCATTGAAGCAATTATGTGAAGTTCTTGATGGAATTAAAATAGATCTAAAAAGTTTCTCTAATGATTTTTATCGAGAATTGGTCTCCGGTCGCCTGGAACCTGTTCTTAAAACTTTGCAGACTATCAAAGAAAGCGGTACCTGGCTGGAAATTGTTTATCTTGTAATTCCCACTCACAATGATGATATGGATGAAATCAAAGAAATGTGTGGTTGGATAGTAGAAAATCTGGGGCCCGAAGTACCTATCCATTTTACCCGATTTCATCCTTCCTACAAAATGAAAAATTTGCCTCCAACTCCTCTCAAAACTCTTGACAATGCTTATGAAATTGCCAAACAGGAAGGCATAAATTATCCCTATGTTGGCAATGTTCCCCAACACAAAGGAGAAAATACCTATTGTCCGGATTGTGGATCAGAAGTGATCTCCAGGCAGGGCTTTTTTATTCGCAATAATAAATTGGAAAATGGCCAATGCCCGGAATGTGGTCATGCCATTCCCGGAGTATGGCAATAAGAAGAGGATATTATTATGCTGTTTAATAGTAAAATTACTAAGTATATTACTATAATTATGGTCCTTATATCAATGATTTTAAGGGGGCAGACTAGAGAACCGGTTGCAGCTGGTCGTTTTTATCCGGGTTCTAAATCAAATTTACAAAAGACCTGTCAGGATTATTTCCAGAGGGCAGGCAATCCAAAAATGAAAGGCAAACCTATCGGAATAATAGCTCCTCATGCTGGTTATGTGTATAGCGGAAGAATTGCGGCTATCAGCTTCAATGAAATCAGAGACTATGATTATTCAACAGTTGTTATTATTGCTCCCTCTCATACTCATTCTTTTTCTTTTGCTTCTATTTATGATGGCCAATTTTATAAAACTCCGCTGGGAAAAGTCGAAATTGATCAGGACAAGGCCCGTGAAATTGCCAGTAAAAGCGATCGGATAAAATTATCAAAAAATGGGCATCAATCTAATTCTTTTGGCAGGGGAGAGCATGCTGTAGAAGTAGAGATTCCTTTTCTCCAGACTATTAAACCAGATCAAAAAATCATCCCCATCGTAATCGGCACACTTGATTATAATGTTATAAAAGATCTGGGAAATATTCTGGGTAATCTGCTAAAAAGTGATAATATTTTGATCGTAGCCTCAAGCGACCTTTCCCATTATCATTCCTATCAGGAGGCAGAAAAAATTGATCAAAAATTAATCACAGCCCTAGAAAAATTTGATCCAAACCATTTTTATGAAGGTATTCGAGATCGAAAATATGAAGCCTGTGGCGCTGCCCCAATTGCCACAATGCTTCTAGCAACTAAAAAAGCTGGATCTGAAAAAATCGAGGTTCTCGAATATGCCAACAGTGGTGATATTCAGGGTGGAGATAAATCCCGGGTAGTGGGTTATCTTTCGGCAGCAGTCACCATAGGTGAGCAAGTCAACTCAAATAAAATAAAAGAGGATAAAAATATGAATAATGAGGCCAGAAGTCAGCTTAATCGTGAGGAGAAGATCTTTTTGCTGGAATTAGCAGAAGAAACTATGCGGGCAGCGGTAAAAAATGAATCCAAACCCGACCCTGAAAATATTCCTAAAATTACCAGGCAGGATCGCGGTGCTTTCGTAACTCTAGAAAAAAATGGTAATCTACGCGGTTGCATAGGCTATGTTCAACCAATCAAGCCTCTCTGGAAAGCGGTCAAGGAAATGGCGGTCTCAGCTGCCTTAAAGGATCCCCGTTTTCCACCTGTTGAGGAGGATGAACTTAAAGATATTACTGTTGAAGTTTCCGTATTAACTGTGCCTCATGAAATTGATGATATTGAAGAAATTGAAGTCGGCAAACATGGAATAATTATCAAAAAAGGTTTTCAACAGGGTTTGCTCCTACCTCAAGTAGCCACTGATCAGGGTTGGGACAGGAGAACTTTTTTACAGCATACTTGTCGAAAAGCAGGGCTTCCCACCACGGCCTGGCAGAATCAGGATACTGAAATTAAAATATTTTCTGCTCAGGTATTTAGTCACGAAGAATTGGGCGACTGAATATCTTGAAGATGATAGGCTTTCAAGCCCCAGCTGATCTGGGTTATAATGACTTTGATAATTCCTGCTGCTGGAACTGCCAAAAACATACCCAAAATTCCGGCCAGTTTTCCTCCAATTAAGATAACGGCAACAACAGTAATTGGATGCAGATTGACGCTCTTGGAAACAACGAGAGGCGCAATTACAGAAGCGTCCAGCGTTTGGATAATGAAGAAAGTAAGGCCAATCCAGATCAACACTGTAATTACACTGGTCTGGACATTCAAAGCAGCAATAATTAAGGCCGGAATAGCACCAGCAACGGGCCCAATATATGGAATCATATTGAACAATCCAGCAATTATTCCAATCAAAATAAAAGGCGGAACCGGATTATTAAAAACCAGGTTGACGATAAATAAACCAATTATTGTCAGAGCGGCAACTATGGCTGATTGAATTATTTTCCCGACCAGATATTGGCTGATTTTTTTCCCGGTTTTATAGATTATATTGAGACTGAGTTCAAAATATTTATTGG
>Ga0102934_1001210_pt1 | contig 17903 bp, 13 predicted proteins | sample SalPonR2_A_D1_MG_FD_78175 | JGI IMG/M metagenome (GOLD analysis project Ga0102934, IMG submission 78175) | Salt pond soil microbial communities from South San Francisco under conditions of wetland restoration - Salt Pond MetaG R2_A_D1_MG | ecosystem: Environmental > Aquatic > Marine > Intertidal... | reverse complement strand
CTGTTCCGGATAGAGCCAGCCATGCTCAGAACAACGCTGGGTCTCCTTGCAGACCATCCCCTGGGTGAGTAGGTTGGTAAAGGGTTCATCAACATCAAGCAGCCCTAAATCACGCAACACCTTGGTGAAAAAGCGCGCGTAGAGCAGATGCATCACCGCGTGTTCGATCCCACCGATATACTGATCGACGGGCAGCCAATAGTTAGCGGCGTCGCGATCAAGTGGTGCGGCATCATGCTGCGGGCAGGCGTAGCGGGCAAAGTACCAGGAACTTTCAACAAAGGTATCAAAGGTGTCGGTTTCACGTCGTGCCGGCTTGCCACAGGTTGGGCAATCGACCTTGACGAAGGATTGATGACGCGCCAGGGGGGATCCCCCGGCTCCGGTTAATTTGACATCGGTGGGCAACAGTACCGGCAACTGGTGTTCCGGAACCGGCACGGTGCCACAGTGGTCACAGTAGATAATCGGTATCGGGGTGCCCCAGTAACGCTGGCGCGAAACGCCCCAATCACGCAAGCGATAGTTGACGGTCTGCTGACCCCTGCCCTGCTCACTCAAAAACGCGGCAATGCGCTGCTTGGCAATATCGTTATCAAGCCCAGCAAAAGAACCGGAATTTACCAGAATACCGCTACCGGCATAAGCCTCGATCATGGACGCGGCGTTAAGGACTTCGCCTGCGGGTTGAATCACCACAATCACCGGCAACTCATATTCACGGGCAAACTCAAAATCACGCTGATCGTGGGCGGGCACCGCCATCACCGCACCGGTACCGTAGTCCATCAAAACAAAATTGGCCAGATAGACGGGAAGACGACGGCCATCAGCAGGATTGATACAGTAAGAACCGGTAAAAACTCCTTTTTTCTCTACTTCACCACTGATACGGTCAGTCTTTTCCTGGCGCGCCACCTCAGCGATAAAGGCCTCAACCTGCGGCCGCTGCTCGTCAGTCACTAATGCATCAACCAGGGGATGCTCCGGTGCCAGACTCATAAAGGTCGCGCCAAACAGGGTGTCGGGCCGGGTCGTAAAAACCTTGACCTGTTCTTTGCGATCAGCGACCGGGAAAATGACTTCACAACCATAGCTCTTGCCGATCCAGTTGCGTTGCATGGCCAGTACGCGCTCCGGCCAGCCGCTCAGCTGTTCGGTCCCCTCAAGCAACTCGTCGGCATAATCGGTAATTTTGAAAAACCACTGCTCCAGTTGCTTTTGGGCAACGGTCCGGGAGCAACGCCAGCAACTGCCGTCCTCTACCTGCTCATTGGCAAGTACCGTCTGACAGTCCTCGCACCAGTTGACTGACGAGGTTTTTTTATAGGCCAGACCGCGCTCCAGCATTTTTAGAAAAATCAGTTGTTCCCAGCGATAATAGTCGGGATCACAGGTGGCAAATTCGCGTTCCCAATCGTAAGACAAACCGATACGGCGCAACTGTTGACGCATATTATCAATATTTTCATAGGTCCATTTGGCCGGATGAATATTATGCTCAATGGCGGCGTTTTCTGCCGGCATGCCGAAAGCATCCCAACCCATCGGGTGCAGCACGTTGTAGCCCTGCATGCGTTTGAAACGTGCCATGACATCGCCGATGGCATAGTTACGCACGTGCCCCATGTGGATACGACCGGAAGGATAAGGAAACATCTCGAGCAGATAAAATTTTTCTTTACTGCTATGCTGATCGGCACGAAAGGTTTTGTGTTGATCCCAATAGTCTTGCCATCTTTTTTCAATCCGTTGCGGATTGTACTGGCTTTCCATATAACCTCCGACACATCACACGTGTCACTTTGATGTTACCTGATTTTTATATTCTGAATTCGAAATTCTGAATTCAGTATTTATATTTTCATGATTCCAGATGCACGAAAACCGGCTGAAGCCGGTATCGTCATAAACCAGAAATATGTAATGCAGTGAGGGTAACCGGCGCTAACAGGAGGTCTTCGAGACCAGCATAACCCCACTGGCAAAAGACAAGGAGGGATCACTTTGCCCGATAAGTGATCCGCCCGCGGGTAAGGTCATAGGGTGAAAGCTCCACCGTGACCCGATCACCCGGCAGAATACGGATGTAATACTTACGCATTTTACCTGAAATATGGGCAAGAACAACATGATCATTATCAAGTTTTACACGGAACATGGCGTTCGGCAAAGGTTCTACCACGGTTCCTTCTACTTCTATAGCTTCTTCTTTAGCCAATGGAGCCTCCTGCCCACTTTACGTTGATAAAATTAGAGAAAGGCGACTTATTGCACGTTAATCACGGAGTGTCAAGCCCCTGTCGGCACGGCAAACGCCGGTACATGGCAAGCTGCCGGGAAATCTGGTGGTAAACATATTGAACATCACCCATTAGGGTGCAGGATTCAACAACCGCTCAATCGAGGCAATCACCATGGACGACTTGAAGGGTTTGGTAATGTACTGATCGGCCCCCACCTGCTTGCCGCGTGCCATGTCTTCCGGAGATTTTTTTGCCGTCAGTAGAATCACCGGGATATGACGTGTCTGCGGTGAACCTTTAATCTGTTGGCAGACCTCAAACCCATCCATCTCCGGCAACATAATGTCAAGCAGAACCAGATCAGGCGGGTTTTCGGCAACCGCTTTGAGCGCCGCAGTCCCGGTCGTCACCCCCTGGACATGAAAACCTTTGGTTGTTAAGAGAATACTCTCAAGTTTCAATAAACTTTCTTCATCTTCTACGATCAGAATTTTTCTCTGCATGCATTTCTCCTCAGTAAAAAATCATCGCGTTATACAGCTTCACCTGATAAATCAAGCCACTGTTTCCGGCTGCAGCAACTGTTCCATAACAATCCCGGCCTGCGCCAAAAAAACGGCAAAAGCATCAAGAGCCAGGGCATCCTCAGACTGATGAAAACCGTCACCATACAATAGGGCGACTACGCGCCCGCCACTGGTTAAAGGGGCCACCAGCACATCATCAGGAACCTGCCCCAGTACCGTAGCTAGACGCTGACTGGCCGCAGAACAATTGAGCGCTCCACCACGCACCAATGATCGCTTTCTGATCGCCTCAGCAAAAAGGGAATCAGGTCTGATATCAATAATTAACCGGCGCACCGATGAATCAGCCTGCTGACCGTTACTTGCCAGGCCAAACTGCCCCAAACCGACCAAACGGGATCCCCGCACATCAAAAATAATCGCCCGCCGTAACAATTCACTGGCATAACGGAGAATCAGCAGGACAATTCCACCACCCAGATCAGGATCCTGTAATTCCGCCAACATACCGCGCAACAGGGTGATACGGCCGCGATCCTGACGCTGCTGCAGTTCCTTGAGTTTATTTTCCAGCTGTTCATCATTGAAAATCACATCGGGTTTAGCCGCATCGATCAGCTGCATCTTCACCGCCAGACGCTGAGGGCTTAATCCTTTTGCCAGAATCAGATCGAAGGGATTGAGCTGAGCACTACCATAAGTGTCAACCGGTTCGATGCTGAAACTGAATTGACCTTTATGCCAGCGACAGAAATCGACAACAATCTGTTCTATCTGGTCGCCAACCACCTGTTCAATTTCACGAGCATCCAATTTGTACAAGTAACTGATAATCGGACCCAAGGGCTGATGTTTGCGTAAGCGTTGCTGAAACTGCAACGCCTCATCCATCTGCTGTAAAGAAATCAAATCGCGCTCGCACAACAAGGTACCAAGCCCTTGAGGAAAACGGCTGGAACTAGCACGTACTACCTGACCGTCATAAAAGCTGATACTGCCATGATCCTGCGCACTGCTTAGCATCAGTGTCCCGGATTTTTTGCCAAGACTGATCAACTGTAAAATCGAACAGATATTCAGATCTTCAAGACGTCCCTGCAAACTCATGACGACAACAATCCCGAAACCGGTATAGGGTTAATGTGTCTCTTTGCCACGTCCGCGAAAGTGCAGACGCAGCGGAACTTTGTCAAAACCGAACTTTTCCCTGAAACAGTTTATCAGATAACGCTCATAGGAAAAATGGACGTCGTCGGGGCGATTACTGAACAGAACAAAAGTCGGCGGACGCACCGCACTTTGGGTGGCATAATAAAATTTCAGGCGCTGACCGCGCACCACTGACGGCGGATGCTTGGCAAGAAATTCTTCCAGCCCCTGATTGATCTGACCGGTGGTTATCCGGCGATTGAACTGCGCGGCGACCTCGGCGACCAATGGCATGATCTTGTTGATACGTTGCCCGCTTAATGCCGAGACAAACAACAGCGGAGCAAAGGGGAGAAACTTACAACGCCGCCGGACTTCGTCAACAAAAAGACTCATGGTATGATTATCTTTTTCCGGCACATCCCATTTATTAACCAGGAGAATCAGCGCTCGCCCCTTTTCATAGGCATAGCCGGCAATTGTTAGATCCTGATCGGTAATCCCCTCGATGGCATCAATCACCATCAGCACCACATGGGCACGATCCATCGCTTTTAACGCATGGATAGCACTGTATTTTTCCAGTGCTTCACTCACCCTCCCTTTGCGGCGGATACCGGCGGTATCGATAAGCACATAGCGTTGTTGTTCAAACATAAAAGGGGTATCGATACTGTCTCTGGTAGTACCGGCTACCGGATTGGCAACCACCCGCTCATAGCCGAGAATGCGATTCACCAGGGAGGACTTGCCGACATTTGGGCGACCGATCAACGCCATACGCACTTCAGTTTCGACTTCAGGCAAAATGGCCTGCTCGGGCAGCAAGGACTCCAGGGTGTCAATCAATTCACCAATACCGCGGCCATGTTCGGCCGATAAAGGGATAAAGGAATCGACGCCGAGGTTATAAAAATCGACAGTTTCTGCTTCCTGCTTGTCGCCATCGACCTTGTTGACAACATACAGCACCGGCTTCTCGGTGCGCCGTAACATGACCACAATTTCTTTATCAGCCGCCGTCAGCCCCTCGCGCGCATCCAGCAGACAGATAATGATATCCGCCTCTTCCACCGCCAGTTGTGATTGTTCACGCATCTGACAAAGCAGTTGATCCGCGGTTTGCGGCTCGAAACCACCGGTATCAATCAACAAAAACGGTTTATCATAGCGGGTAATTTCAGCGTAATGGCGATCACGAGTGACCCCGGGAAAATCTTCGACAATCGCTTTGCGCTGGCCAAGCAAACGATTAAACAGGGTGGATTTCCCCACATTGGGGCGGCCGACGATGGCAACGGTTTTGAGCATAGGATTTTAGTTCAACTTTCACGAAAATAAGTTTCCCGCTGCAAGCAACGAGGGATTGGAATACTGAATATTGAATTCAGAATATTGAATACAGAATCCAGAAGAAAATCCAAGGCATCACCTTTATTAGCAAATACTTCTGAATTCTGACTCCTGTATTCATCAGGTTAACGCAGTAGGCTGCGGGACAATTAGCCCCTGATAAAACAGGGCGGGATAATAGTCTATTGCTAGCGGTTACTGTAGCCGAGTTCTTGCAGCATTCGTTCACTCTGACTCCAGTTTTTATCAACCCGCACAAACAATTCAAGAAACACCCGAGTCCCCAGTAAACGTTCAATATCCTGACGTGCCTGCTGACCCAGGCGTTTGATCATCTGCCCACCCTTGCCGACAATAATTTTTTTGTGGCTGTCGCGCTCAACATGAATCGTTGCCTGGATAACCACCAGATTCTTTTCCGGTTTATCCTCAAACTGATCCACTTTGACCCCGACGCCATAGGGTATTTCATCACTGGTCTGACGCATGATCTTTTCGCGAATCATCTCCGCAGCAATGAAACGTTCGGGCAGATCAGTCACTTGATCTGCAGGATAATAGGATGGCCCGGGAGGAAGCATGCCGGTAACGGTTTCTAACAATTCCGGCACGCCATCGCCACTGATGGCTGATACCGGGATTATTTGGGCAAACTCAAAGGCATTACTGAATTGCTTGATCTGTTCCAGCAACAGCTGCGGTGCAATCTGATCGATCTTGTTGATAATCAGAAAAACCGGGGTATTCAGGGGTCTTAAAAGAGCAAAGATCGACTCATCTGCGGGGCCGGGGCGTGATCCGGCTTCGACCAGGAGAAGGATCAGATCGACGTCAGAACAGGCTCCTACGGCCTGATCTACCATGAACTTGTTGAGCTTACCCTGGGGACGGTGAATGCCGGGGGTATCTAGGAACAGAATCTGTGCCTCCGGGGTATTATGGATGCCCAATATCCGGTTGCGCGTCGTCTGGGGCTTGTTTGAGGTAATCGCAATTTTCTGCCCGAGTACCTGGTTAAGCAGGGTTGACTTGCCGACATTGGGGCGCCCGATAAGAGCAACAAACCCCGACACAAATGGCTGGCTGGTCTCATCAGTCATCAGCAGCTACTCCTTTAAGCAACGAGTGCTCAAGCGCTGCCGCTGCCGCTTGCTGCTCTGCACTTTTCTTGCTGGAACCTCGACCACGACCCAGAATCTGGTGGTTAAAAAGAACTTCCATAAAAAAGATTTTGTCATGGTCAGGTCCTTCAATCTGTGACAAAAAATATTCCGGCAAACCGTTAAAACGCGACTGCAGGATTTCCTGGAGACAGGTTTTATGATCGCTGCCATAGCGCAAGCGGGCTGAAGCATAAATAGCCGTAGCAAAAACCTTTTCAACGACCTGACAGGCCGTGGCAAAGCCACCATCCTGGAAAATTGCACCAAGCAGCGCTTCAAGCGCATCGGACAACAGACTCGGTTTATTGTACCCCTGATTATTCACCTCACCCCGCCCCAGACGCAGGCAGGAACCAACCTGCAACTTGCGGGCAATCTCAGCCAACCCCTTTTCGCAGACAACTTCCGCACGAATTCTGGTCAAGCCCCCTTCGGGGATATCAGGGAAAAGACGATAAACCAGATCGCTGACCGCCAATTCCAGCACGGCATCGCCAAGAAATTCAAGGCGTTCGTTATGAGCTACCGTTTCCGGCTGCTCGTTGCTGAACGATTTATGGGTTAATGCCTGGACAATCAAGCTGAAATCAGTAAATGTATAACCAAGCTTTTGTTGCAGCTGCAAATAGTTATCTTCCACTTTGTCTCCGTAAAAAAGTCAATAATCAACGCAGTATAGACAAATCATCAACATAGCACAAATTCTTTTCCGACCCTGGCAACCATCTGTATTCTGTTGGATTTCCTACTTTTATGGTCATCAAGAGAACCAGTCATGCACCATCGTTGTAAAACAGGGATAGAACTTGAAAACTTGCGCCACGTGAACCATAATGCCTTTCCTTGATTTTTAAGGTTAAAAGTCTGCAAATCCATGCCCGACAAGGAACCATGACAGCGGTAATGAATTTTGACTCCATCAGCGGCCATCAGCAGCAGATCAAGATATTAAAAGCTGCCATTGAGCACGAACGTGTCGCCCACGCTTACCTGTTTGATGGCCCGGACGGCATCGGCAAGAAACTGGTTGCGAAACTCTTTGCCCGAGCTTTTCTGTGCGAGTCGGCTAATGGCTGTGGCCATTGTGCATCGTGCACTCAAATGGCAGCTGACTCACACCCGGATTTCTACCCCCTGGAGCCTGATGGCACCGCGATTAAAATCGACCAGATCCGCACCCTGCAGCCACAACTGACGCTGCGCTCTTTTGTTGGACGCGGGAAGGTTTGCCTGATTAACAGCGCTGAACTGCTGACCCCGGAAGCTGCCAACGCCCTGTTGAAAACCCTTGAAGAGCCTACGGCCGGAACCTTGATTATTTTGATCAGTAGCCGACCTGACAGCCTGTTATCAACGATCCGCTCACGTTGTCAACGGATACGCTTTACCCGGTTACCACGTTGCGAGCTCGCGCGCCACCTTGAAAAAACACTCGCCATCAGTGCTGAAGAAGCTAAGGTGCTGGCGGCGGTTGCAGATGGTAGTTTTGAAAAAGCGCAGGGACAGCATCAGGATCTTTACCTGAAAAAACGTGCCGAGTTGATTCAATCCTTGTCAGCCCTCTCGCCAACAAGTAGTATTCAAACGTTCGAACTGGCGCAAGCCCTTAAAGCAGAAAAAGATCTCATCGATGAAATCTTTAATTTATTCGCTATTTTTTTTCGCGATCTACTGCTCTATAAGCATGGCCAGGCAGAAGATCAGCTGATCAACCAGGATCTGCTGCCTCTCATTCAACAGCAAAGTCGCCAACTGTCAACACTGCAATTGATGACTAAACTCGAGGCCGTGGCCCAAGCGCGCACTTATCTGAGCCGCAATGTCAATCTGCATCTGGCGCTGGATCATATGCTGATGCAGATTGCCCACGCCTGAACTTATTAGGGACACTTATGACCCAAATGTTAAAACTTGTCAGTGTATCTTTTCACTGTGCGGGAAAAATATTTGATTTTGAAGCTCACGACCTGCAGTTATCATCAGGGGACCAGGTCATTGTTGAAACCGAGCGCGGCCGCGCACTTGGAACCGTGGTAAACACTCCGCGGGATACACATCCCGATGACGCACCGCCCAAGCTCAAATCGATTCTGCGCCTTGCCACTGAAGCTGATCTAGCCATGGCCGCCAGTAACGACGAAAAAGAAAAAGAAGCTGTAGCTTATTGTCGTCAACGCATTCGTCAACGTGGACTCGACATGAAGCTGGTACGCGCGGAATACCTGTTTGACGGCTCTAAAGTGCTCTTTTATTTTACTGCCGAAGGCAGGATCGATTTTCGCGATCTGGTTCGCGATCTGGCGCAGCAACTGCGCACTCGCATCGAAATGCGCCAGATCGGGGTACGCGATGAAGCCAAACTGGTCGGTGGCCTTGGCGTCTGTGGTCGGGAACTCTGTTGCAGTAGCTACCTGCGCGACTTTGCACCGGTTTCAGTAAAAATGGCCAAAGCTCAAGGGCTGGCTCTTAATCCGACAAAAATTTCCGGTCAATGTGGTCGCCTGCTGTGCTGTCTTGCCTACGAATATGAAAATTACAACGAGATGCGCAAAAAACTTCCTAAACTCGGCAAAAAAGTCACCTTATCCTCGGGGCCGGCAGAAGTGATCTCCCTCGATATTCTCCAACAGTCGGTTACCCTCTCCTGTCCTGGCGGTGAACGGTGCCGCATGCAGATTGAAGCGCTCCAGCATGAAATTGCCCTGGCAGCTAACCCACAGCTGGCAGCCAGCCAGGAAACGCCGACCCGGACTGAAGAAAAACCGCAAACAGTTCAGGACCATCAGCCGGCAAAAAAATCAAAAAACCAGGCACGCCGAGCCCGTCAGCGCCGGGAGCCGGCAGCCAAAGCGGCAACCCCATCAACACCAGCGCCAGCATCCGCTAAACCACCGACAGCACCCGTGACAACCCCGGATAAGGCGACGACAACTCGGACTGAAGGTGCACCACAGGATAAGCCGGCAAAAAAACGGCGGCGGCCAAGACGGCGGTCAAACCGGCCCAAAAATCCGGACAAGACGACAACCTGATTAACACGACAACAACCCCCTTCCTCGCGGGAGCGATAAATAATGGAAAAGACCTTCTACGTAACGACACCGATCTATTACGTCAACGATGTTCCGCACATCGGCCATGCCTACACGACCCTGGCCTGTGACGTAATGGCCCGCTTTAAGCGTGCACGCGGCTATCAGGTGGCTTTTTTAACCGGCACTGATGAGCATGGGCAAAAAGTTGAAGCGGCTGCCAAAACCAACGGCGAGACCCCGCTTGAGCTCGCTGATCGGGTGGTCAAACGTTTTCAGGCGCTGTGGGATAAACTCAATATCTCCCATACCGATTTTATCCGTACGACCCAGGAACGCCATAAACACACGGTTCAGGAACAGTTTAAAACCATTGAAGCTAAAGGAGATATCTACCTCGGCGAATACGAAGACTGGTACTGTACCCCCTGCGAGACCTTCTGGACAGAGACCCAGATGATTAACGGCAACTGCCCTGACTGTGGTCGCGCAACGACCAAACTCAAGGAAGAATCCTATTTTTTCCGCATGAGTAAATATCAGGAACAACTTCTTGCCCATATCGAAGCCAACCCCGACTTTATTCAACCCAAATCGCGGCGCAACGAAATTTTAAGCTTTGTCCGCGAAGGCTTACGTGATCTGTCGATTTCCCGCACCTCATTTTCCTGGGGGATTCCGGTACCCGGCAATGAAAAACACGTTATTTACGTATGGTTTGATGCCCTGACCAACTATATTTCCGCCCTTGGTTATCCCGAGGATCAGAACAAACTGTTCGCCACCTTCTGGCCGGCCGTCCATGTCATCGGCAAGGACATCCTGCGCTTTCATACCGTCTATTGGCCAACCTTTTTGATGGCCGCCGGACTTCCTCTGCCGCGCCAGATTTTTGCCCACGGTTGGTGGACGGTTGAAGGTCAGAAGATGAGCAAGAGTCTGCGCAATGTGGTTGAGCCTCACATGCTGGCCGACACCTACGGGGTTGACACGATCCGCTACTTTTTATTACGTGAAGTCCCTTTCGGGCTCGATGGCGACTTCTCCCATGGGGCCCTGATCGGTCGCATTAACTCTGATCTGGCCAACGATCTTGGCAACCTGGTCAGCCGTTCCACTGCCATGCTCGATAAATACTTCGGCGGCACATTGCCAAAACCGGATGCAGCTGAAGCCACCGATGACAGATTTGTTGGCCTGTTTACCGAAACCGTTGCCAAATCTGATACACTGCTCGACGACATGGCTTTTAATAAGGCATTGATTGTCATCTGGGAACTGATTTCCGCCGGCAATAAGTACATTGATGATTCCGCCCCCTGGACTCTGGCTAAAGATCCAGCACAGCAGCAGCGGCTGGCAACCGTCATGTATAATCTGGTTGATTCATTACGGGTCATCGCTTTGCTCATCACCCCGTTTATGCCCGAGACTGCTGAAAAGATCCTGACGTTGCTTGGACGCGATACCGATTCTCTGCACACTGAAGAGTTTGATTTCTCCATGCGTCTGACTCCAGGAACCACTATTGAAAAAGCTACACCGATGTTTCCACGCATCGACAGCAAATAGTTTTTCTTCTAACCGCGTGATTCCTGCGGGGTGCTGCTAGACCACCTTGCTTTTGAGTAAACAATCATGAACGATGCGACCCCCAAACTTGTTGACAGCCATGCGCACCTGGACAACAGCCGCTTTGCTGAAGATCTTGAAGCGGTCATTCTGGCTGCACAGACCGCCGGAGTCCGCTATATTCTTTCGATCGGCTGCGATCTGCAGAGCTCTATCGCTAATGTCGATCTGGCCTCCCACTACGAGCCGCTGTACGCCGCCGTCGGCTTTCACCCCCACGACGCAACGGGCCTTGATGACAGTGCCCTGGAACAATTACGCCAACTTGTGCTGCAGCTGAAAGTCGTTGCAGTCGGTGAAATCGGCCTCGATTATTATCGTAATCGAGCGCCTCATGACATCCAGAAGCAGGCTTTTCGCCGCCAGATCCACCTCGCCCGCGAGGTAGGCAAGCCGGTCATCATTCACGATCGTGATGCCCATGAGGATGTTCTGGCGATCCTTACTGAAGAAAAAGCCTCCATGGTGGGTGGTGTCCTGCACTGTTTCAGCGGCGATCTGACAATGGCTCACAAGTGTATTGATATGGGTTTTTATCTGTCTTTTACCGGAGCGATTACCTATCCAAAAAATGCTGAGGTTCGCGCCATGTTGCGGCAGTTGCCATTAGAGCGGATCCTCCTTGAGACCGACTGCCCCTACCTGGCGCCGCAAGCCTATCGCGGCAAACGTAATGAGCCCGCTTACCTGCTTCACACCGCCGAAACCCTCGCCGAGGTCAAGGGACTCAAACTGGCAGATGTTGCCCGGATCACCAGTCGCAACTGTTATGACCTGTTCGGTATCGGCACGATTGACACCGCTGCTACCATCGCCTATCAGATTCGCGATTCGCTCTACCTTAATCTCACCAACCGCTGCACCAACAGCTGTATCTTCTGCGCTAAATTCAACGATTTTGTCGTCAAAGGACATGAACTCAAACTGGATCACGAACCGGATATCGATGAGGTGATGACGGCCATCGGTGATCCGACTGGTTATCGCGAGATCGTTTTTTGTGGCTATGGCGAACCCCTGTTGCGTCTCGATCTGATCCTGACCGTAGCCCGGCGCCTCAAGGAGCAAGGTTGCCGCATCCGGATTAACACTGATGGCCAGGCCAACCTGGTTCATGGCCGCAATATATTACCGGAATTGAGCGGGCTGGTTGACGCCATCTCGGTATCACTCAACGCTGCTGATGCAACAACTTATCAGAATCTCTGCCAATCGCGCTTTGGTGAACAGTCGTTTGCTGCAGTTACCGATTTTCTGCGCCTGGCCAAAGACTCTATTCCCGACGTGACTGCTACAATGGTCACCTACCCGGGGATCAATATTGAGGCGTGCAAGGAGTTGGCGAACAAAATCGGGGTTGAATTTCGTGTTCGTGAATACAACGACGTTGGATAATCAAAGGGATCAAATGATAACCGCAAACCATCAATATCAATACGACCTGTTTGTCATCGGTGCCGGCTCCGGTGGTGTCAGGGCCGCCCGCATGGCTGCTGCTCTGGGAGTGCGCGTTGCCGTTGCTGAGCAGGATCGCGCCGGTGGCACCTGTGTCAATCTTGGCTGTGTTCCGAAAAAACTCTATGTCCACGCGGCCGAATATGGCTCCGCTTTTACCCAGGCTGCCGGTTTTGGCTTTCACAGCCAACAACCATCCTTTGACTGGCAGACCCTGCAGCAAAACAAGGATGATGTTATTGCCAGGTCTAATCGCGCCCTTGAGGGGATGTTAAGCAAGGCTGGTGCGACGCTGATCAAGGGCAAGGCGACGATCACCGGCACCCATGAAGTAACCGTTGGCAATACCAGCTACAGCGCTGAACGGATCTTGATCGCCACCGGCGTTCATCCCTTCGTACCAGCATTTCCGGGCAGCGACTTGATGATCATATCCGATGATGTGTTTGCGCTACAACAGCTGCCGGACCGCGCCCTGATTATTGGCGGCGGTTATATTGCTACGGAATTTGCCGGTATCTTCCACGGTCTCGGGGTCCAGGTTACCCAGGCCTATCGGGGGGAACTGTTTCTCCGTGGTTTTGATCAGGAAATCCGCAGCTACGTCGCTGACCACATGCGCAAAAAAAAGATTGATCTGCGCTTTCATTGCCAACCAAATCACATAGAAAAAACCGCCGACGGCTCTTTGCAGGTCACCTTTACTGATGGTTCTTCCCTTGCAACCGATCTAGTTCTGGCAGCGACCGGACGTCGTCCGAATACCGCTCCTCTGGGTCTTGAAGCCATCGGTGTCGAACTTGGTGAGCGCGGGGCCATTAAAGTGAATGATGGATTTCAGACCAATGTGCCATCTATCTATGCCATAGGCGATGTGATCGACCGCCTGCAACTCACCCCCGTTGCTCTGGCTGAAGCGATGAATCTGGTGGATCGTTTGTACCGCGACAAAAAGAGCTGTTTAAATTACGATCTGATCCCCAGCGCGGTGTTCAGTTCGCCCAATATCGGCACTGTCGGTCTGACCGAGGAACAGGCAAGGGGACAATACCCGCAGATCGACATCTTCACCACGGAGTTTCGTTCCCTCAAGCAGGCTCTGGCCAACACAACAGAACGCTATCTGATGAAACTGATTGTTGATGCAGACAGTGACCGGGTGGTCGGCGCCCATATGGTCGGCGAGAGTGCCGGGGAGATTATCCAGGGAATAGCGGTGGCCCTTAAGGCCGGTGCCACCAAAGCGATTTTCGATCAGACCATCGGCATCCATCCGACCAGCGCTGAAGAGTTTGTCACCATGCGCAGCAAAACCCGTTCCGTCACCAGGGAATAAAACACAGCCGGGATATCGATTTCGGCTGCGGATTGAATCTTCTTAGAAAAAAATAACTATTCAGCTCTATCCTTGCGCAGGGTCTTCGGGTCCTGTAGCGAGGGTGACTGTCGCCATGGACGGCGACAGCAAGCGGTCAGGGATGACCCAGCGGGGAACAATAGCGTCCCTTGATATAGGATCCGAAGACCCGGTGCTGCACAGATACAAAAGAGGCGGGTAATTTTTTTAGCTACCTGGACAGTTACGGGATACGCAAGCGCTTCAACGTGTTATCCAGCAACTTTTCCATCGACTCTTTGTTTTCCTCCTTAACCTCTGGCAACAACTTTTCCAGCAAGCGGTCCGACGCTTCGGTCCTGGCCTGATCAAGGGCCTGCTGCTCCAGCGCCCCGGTGTCAAATCGGACCTTTGGGCTGGTTAAACTGCCGCCGATTTCCAGAGGCAACACCCCCCAGCCGCTGTTGTCAACAAAAGCCTGCTTCAATCGCTCTGAGGCCCCCATCCGACCGAGAATCTCAGGCGCCAGCCGGGTTGCCAACGACAGGTTAATCGAGCCATCAACACCGATACTCCCCTTCGGGGTCATCGTTATCTGCGACCCGTCTAGATGACTATCAATCAGCGCCTTGCCATCCTTGAGGCGATAAGTACCCTGAAAATCGCGGAATGAAAGATTTTTCAGATCCGGACTGTCTAGAAACCAGGAAACCTGATCAAGCAAGGCAAAACCGCTAAGCACCCCCTGTGACAACTGAATTTCACCATCCAGCTGCAGGGCATTGCGCAGGTTCTCGCTCATGGTACCCCGTCCGGAAAAGCTGTTGACCCAATTGACCCGGCCACTGACTTTCTGGTTGGCGGTAGGAAAAAAACCACTGGTCAAGGTGGCCAGATTGGGCTGAGTCACCACTGACTGACCCTCATAACTGAAACCCGCAACCCCCAGATCAACGAATGATTCCAGATTGAATTGCCCCTCACCAATGCGGCCGTTTAGGGGTGAGATGGTCAAGCGGTTATCTTTCAAGCTAATAGCCGCCTTGACTTGTGACATCGTCAGTTGCCGGTAGAGCAAGCGATCAATCGTTACTGTCCCGGTGAGATCAAAAGGTAGATCGTAGGGACCAGGCTCCTGCTCTGCTACTGGTTCAGACCCTGATGCCGGTGGCGGCTGCGACCGTCCTTCCTCTTCCGGGAAAAATCGGCTCAGGTTCAATTCACGCGAGGACACAGCAAAGGTGCCACTGATCGGTGGCGTTATCAGATTTGTCAGGTTAAAAACCAGCTGCGCTTGCTGATCTCCGCCGTTAAGAAGCAGATTTTCCGTGGTTAGCTGATTCTGCGCGTAAACGACATCACCGCTTAGGCCGGTACGCAGATGAGCCACTGTTGCCTGCACCTGATTAAGGCGGATGCGGGCAGAGTGAAGCAACTTATCACCAGCACTTAGTGGCCCCAAAAGACGCAAACCGACACTCAATTCACCCGCCGGGCTGTACGGTTGTAATTGTCGGGTGAGGCGCTGCGGCAGGCTTTGAATGCTGTGGCGCAGATCAGCCTTATCAAGACCCACCTGGAGATCAATCCGGGGATCGGCCCCGACCAGACTGATTGTCCCCTGCAGGGTGGTTCGGATGTCATTGTAATTCACCAACGCGGTCGATATGTCGAGCACATGATGAGGAATATCGTAGCTAATCGAATAGTCAGTTGCTAAACGAACCCCACGCAACGGCATGTCAGGTAGGTCACGTAGCACCATATCAAGCTGATTCAGGACAACCTTGCCGCGTGAAAGCAGACGTTCAGGGGTCCAATCAAAATCAAGATTGACTTCCAGTTGCGCGCTGCCCAGGGTGCCGGGCAAATGATTGCGATAATAGGGAGTAAAGGGTACCAGATCCAAAGGGGTCATATGCAATGCCGCGTTACCGGCTTGACGAGACAAATCGACCTGTGCTGACAGGTTAACCTGTGATTGGTTCAAGACCATGGAAATATCAAGAGGAAAGCTCTTACTAAGAGACAGTGCTTTTGCACTTAAGTTAAGCTTGCTGAAAGTGTAGCGAAACGGAGCGGTAGGATTAATAAAGCGGTCGATAAAAAGAATCTGTCCATTACGGATGTTGATGTGCTGGATTAATAATTCAAAAGGTGCATCCATCGCGCTACCTGAATCAGAATCCTGGTCCCTGCCGGCCGGAGTGTCTTGCCGGCTTTTTTTCTCTATCAGGGTGGAAAAGTTGAAGCTTCCGTCAGGATAACGAATGATGGTGATCGCCGGTGCATCCAGGAGGATCTCGCTGATATCCAGTTGCCCTTTAAGCAGCGACCAGAGCCGATACCTCAAGCGCGCGGTTCCCACCGCGACAAACAGATCAGTGGAATCGGTCTCCTGAACACTCAGATCACTGATTGTCACACCGGAAAGGATACCGATGTCAATATCACCCATAGCAACGCTGCGCCCCAGCTGTTTTTCCACTATCGGCAGAAAGGTCGAACGGACCCGCTCCGGCGTTAATTGGGTCTGAATCAGCACAGCCAGAGCCGCTAGTAAAATACTGAGGATAGCGACAAGAATCAAAAAGAATCTGACTATTCCGAACATTGACTCGCTCCCTGAAAGGAATTAAGAATATATTAATTTCAGTATCAGAGATCTCTACCTGTTGAGTCAATGAAAACCATTGGGTTTTAAACAATTAACCAAAAAAGGGAAGAGAATATAGCCCTTTGGCTTAGCAGTCAGCATTATGTCTGTTGGACTCTCTAATCCAGGATTAATATTAGAATTATTTACTTTATCTGACAACATGAATAAATTAGGTAAAACCTTAACTACTCATATGAGGGTAAGCATGAAAAAAGATAAGCATTCGCTGCTGGTCGATGTTGGTTGGTGTGAATGGGTCGCCTTCCCGCAACTGAAAATACCGGCGATTGAAGCACAAATCGACATGAACAGCCAAATATCCCTGCTCCATATTTTTGACTTTACCACCTTTAAGGAAGGCGAAGATTTATTGATCAGCTTTGGTGTCAATCCGATCCAGAAAAATACCGATGTCGAAGTCTACTCCGTAGCAGCGGCAAAAAATCGCCGCCTGTTGACCGCAGCGGATGGTACCCGTCACTGGTGTTACAGCATTGAAACTGAGTTGCGCATCGGATCGATGAAAAAAAAGGTAGAGTTATATCTGGTCAAAGACTCCTCCTCCACATTTCGCCTGCAGCTGGCATCCCAGACCATGAAAAAACTAGCCAACATCGACCCGCAACAACGCTACATGACCGGCAATCTACTCAGTCCTGCCACGCTCGGCGCATGTCAGTAAAACCAAACCTGCGAACCGAAGATCCGGGTGTGACTGTCTGTAGCACAAGTGAACTATGAGGTTGACTCTATCAGGGCGCAAAGGAACCGTTTGCGGTCTCAATTTCCAACCAACCATCGACCAACGGGAAATATAACGCTGCCTTAACTTGATGATCCGGATCAAAGCGCTGCATCAGTTCTGCATATATCTGCAGTTGCGGTTGATAGCGGGACGCTTCACGTTGGAAAAAATTTTCCAGTTTTTCGCCCGGAGCCGGGGTACTGGTTTTATAATCGACTACCCAGCGCAAGCCTTCAGCGACGAAGGTCCGGTCAATCACTGCATGGATCATCTGCTCATCTTTAAGCCCACTTAAAGGGAGTTCTGATGCCTGGTCAACATAGGGTGCCAACAACCATTGTCCACGAGAACTGGCCAATGCTCTATCAACCGCAGCCATCACTTTTTGGGTCGCTTCTGTCAGATCTTTTTGCCTGACCCCTAAGCTGCGTAACGATTGCTGGATCGCCTCTATCCGCGGACCCTCTTTCACATCGTTCCAGACCCCGGAACCAGCCAGGGTAATTCGTTCAAAAATCTGATGCACCAGGGTGCCGACATGGCGATACAGCGATTTTTCCCAGCCGCTGTAAAGGCTATCAACCAGATTGTCCGCAGCGGGCATTG
>Ga0102934_1001208_pt1 | contig 17904 bp, 17 predicted proteins | sample SalPonR2_A_D1_MG_FD_78175 | JGI IMG/M metagenome (GOLD analysis project Ga0102934, IMG submission 78175) | Salt pond soil microbial communities from South San Francisco under conditions of wetland restoration - Salt Pond MetaG R2_A_D1_MG | ecosystem: Environmental > Aquatic > Marine > Intertidal... | reverse complement strand
TTCGGCCGAGCGTGGGAGCTCGCCCTGCTGAATAGAATTAAGTATCACTCAACACTTCAAACTTGCTCCACACCGGGGGTGGAAACCCCCGGCTATCGGATAACAACAATTTTTCTTCTCCAAAAACTGATTATTATTAACGATCGGTGGGAGTTACAAGCGAAACCTTCGGCCGAGCGTGGGAGCTCGCCCTGCTGAAACAGGCTTGAGGGGTTACCAGAGAACCTTCGGCCGAGCGTGGGAGCTCGCCCTGCTGAATAGAATTAAGTATCACTCAACACTTCAAACTTGCTCCACACCGGGGCTCGAAACCCCCGGCTATCGTTTGCAATTATATGGGTTTTATTTTCTAGAATGGGCGAGGCCGACTAACTCATTCAAACTCAGGTCTTCCGATTGAAGGTAACTACGTAATCCCACATTAACGTGATTAAAGACCGAAAGCCCGTGCGTAGCTATCGCCGTCCCAATCTGCACTGCCGAAGCACCAGCAAGAATCAATTCTATTGCTGATTCAGTTGAGCTAACTCCGCCCACGCCAACGATCGGTATAGACAAAGCTTTGTACAGATCAAACACGGCTTTTACCGCAACTGGGTGAATTGCTTCACCGGACAGCCCACCGGTTTTGTTGCCCAATATGGGGGTTTGGGTTTTCACGTCTATGGCCATACCGGAGACGGTATTGATCGCGACTACACCCGAAGCACCACCTGCCTGAGCAGCTTTACCTATTTCCGTTAATCTAGACGTGTTCGGCGTCAACTTGGCCAGAATGGGGACCTCTGTCACCCCACAAACCGCAGAGGTAATCTCTTCCACCATCACCGGATCAGCACCAACAGCAGCACCAAACCGGCTGGCGTGTGGGCAGGACAAATTAAGCTCAATTCCATCTACAACCGGTGATAAAATTTTGGCCGCCTTTTCAAACTCGCCGGGATCTTCCCCATAAATACTGCCAAATACAGGTGCTTGAAGGTCTACATCGTCTAATTCAGTTGCGAAGTACTCGACGCCCGGGTTGGGCAACCCCATAGCGTTGAGGTATCCACAATCCACCTCTACCATGTTCGGAGATTGGTGGCCATCCCTGGGCCGGAGCCCAAGACTTTTAGTCGTGACTGCACCGGCGCCATTCTCTATTGCAGATTTCAACCCGCCGGGTGTAGTTCCCAAGACTCCACTGGCAAGGATCAAGGGACTAGATAATTTCAGTCCAAAGAGGTCAACGTTAATTGGTTTCTGCTCGTTCAAATTAGACTCGCTCATTGATCAAAAACATTCCGCTACGTTTCCCAGTCAACCGACCGTCAGCAAACACAACCTGACCATTTACGATGGTCATCTCAGGCCAGAAGGAAACCTCCCTACCTTCAAATGGTGTGATTTTAGCCTTTGAGAAAAAATTCTTCCCTCTGATCTTTTCCTGGTTATCCGGGTTAATGACCGTAAGATCTGCCCAGTATCCTTCCTCAATTTCACCCCTGTCAGAAAAGCCAAACAGTCTTGCGGGATTCTTGGTCAATTTCTCCAAAACCCGATTGAGCGGAATTTCCCGGTCTCTAGCATAGGTTAATGACAGAGGGAGTATGGTCTCTACACCGGGAAGGCCAGGTTTAGCCTCCTCGGGTCGGGTGGTCTTCTTTTCACTTTCCAGGTGAGGAGCATGATCACTGGCTATGAGATCAATATTATCTACAAAGATCTCAGAAAGCTCTTCCCGTAGCTTTTCATTTCGCAGAGGGGGATTCATGACAGCAGTAAAGTCATCTAAGTCGACTTCCTCTATGCTAAGCAGCAGGTGATGAGGAGTGACTTCCGTAGTTGCTTTACCGGACACTAGATCAATCGTTTCGGGGAGAGTAGCGTGAGCTATATGTAACCGAGTATTAAGGGTCACTTCTTCTATTAAGCGTTCAACCGCAATTATCTCTGCAACGGCAGGTCTCGAGGCCACGTATTCACGCGGTGAAGTCAACTTCACTCCCCCTGGGTTGATGTAATCGGTAGCTTCTGCATGAACCGCTAATAGGGAGTCAGCAGCTCTAACGGCGCTGAACAACTCAGTCAAGTCAACTGCCTCCTGAGCCATGTAATATTTAAAACCCACCGCTCCCCGTTGAGCGATGTCCTTTACAAGACTCAAATCTGAAGGAATCCCTGCATATAACGCAAAGTTTACAACCGACTTCCTCTTACCGATTTCCACCTTTTGTTCAAATAGGTCAGGTGTCTTTACTGGAGGTTTGTTGTTTGGCATATCCACTACCGTGGTAACCCCCCCTCGAGCTGCAGCCTGGCTCCCAGATTTAAAACCTTCTTTCCCTGTTTCCCCTGGATCTCTAAAGTGAACGTGAGAATCAATTATTCCTGGAACCAACAGTTTTCCACGGCAATCAATTACCTCTTCTGCGTCTCCGACGTAATCTCCCACCGCCGAAATTTTTCCAACGTCTATACCAACCTCGAGAGGTTGAAATTCATCTCTGTATAAGACTTCATCGCACACTATCTTTTTATCCAGCATTACAAACGCTCCTTTCTCCCCGAGTGGGTTCGCTTCCATTTACCAAATTCGCTAAGCTCCTCAAGTCGAGAGAGGTTAGCCACGGGTCCGTCCTTACAAACTCTGAATCCATCAATTAAACAGGAGCCACAAACGCCGACCCCACACTTCATTATCCGTTCCAGGCTGGCCTCAAGCCATATCCCTTCCGATTTACATAGCTTGAAGATTTGATATATCATTTGCTCCGGCCCCGCAGTGTATATTCTGTCGACATCTTCCTCTAACAGCATGTCCTTTAACGGCTCAGTAATATAGCCATGATAACCTATTTCTCCGTCTTCAGTGGCCACGATTTTTGGCTCTAGCTGATCAACAAACAAGAGCTCCTTTTCGGTCGATGCTCCCAGTAAAACCTCAAGATCTGTGTAGTTACTGTATTTTTGGCAAAAAAGCCGCAACGGGGAGACCCCGTAGCCGCCGGCGACGACAATTGATTTACCCGCTGGTTCGGAGAACCCGACACCATAGGGGCCCCTAACGCCTACCTGGTCGCCTGGGTCGCAGTCATGTATCGCTCCCGTTGTAGGTCCTCTTTTCTTGATCGTAAACTCAGCATATTTTTTTTCTCGGCCGGAAATAGCTATGGGTATTTCGCCAGAACCGGGGACCCAGAACATGGCAAATTGACCGGGTGTCGCGTCTGAAGTCGGGGGATCAAACAACTTAACAGTTATTACGGTCGGGGACTGCCTGGTGATCGACTCTAGTTTTCTTACTCGGGGTTTGTCTTTAGACATATAAAATAATGAAACAAAAAAACAGATATCTACCGGTCTTTGATCAGCTGGTGGGCAATTTGGGTCTCTTCCATCATGTTATCACAGTAGAGACACCTAACGGTTAATGGATCCTTGTTTGTGACCTGAAATTTAGATTCGATCGGTTCTCTATCCTGATTGGATATACAGTTTGGGTTACTACAATCGAATATCCCGGTCAGTTGCTCCGGTAGTTCCACAGGATGCTTTTCGGTGACCTCGAAGGATTTGATGATGTTTATCGTCGCTTCGGGGGAAATCAGCGCGATCATTGCGCTCTCTGTCGGTGTCAGGAATTTATCCTCAATTTTCAGTAAATCTTTCTTGCCCATTTTCTTGCTATCGACCCGAATGGCAATCGTAATCGAATTGTTCTCTACAAATTCCAGATCGAGCAATTCAAACACTTTTAAGGCGGAACCCGGGGTAATATGATCGATGGCAGTTCCGCTCTTTATTCGAGTAATCTTCATCTTTTGCTTTTCTTTTGTCATGTTTTCACCTAACCGTTAAATCCAGCAGACTTGATATCAGGGCCATTCTGACCGGGATACCGTTTCCCGCCTGACTGAAAAACAAGCTGTTTTCCAAGTCGTCTACGTTAGTGTTCAGCTCTGTAACCCTGGGTAGAGGATGAAGCAGTAAAGGATTCCCCGTTCGTTCGAGTAGATCTCTATCTATCTCGTAGGCATGAGCTACTTTTTCGTATTCTGCCAGATTGGGAAACCTTTCCTTCTGGATTCTAGTTGCGTACACCAAATCCGCTTCTGTGAGAGAGTGTTCTAAGTCATCGCTCTCAACTGGATCCAAACCTCTATTCTTCAATTCGTACAGAAGATCTTTTTTCATTCTTAACTGACTGGGGGAGTTCAATATCAACTCAACGTCGTAGTTGCTCAACGCTCTGGACAGAGATCTGGTAGTTCTGCTATATCTGAGATCTCCCGCCAGGGCTATGGTATGACCGTCGACCTCGCCTAGCTCTTTTCTGATAGTGTAAAGATCGAGCAAAGTTTGGGTAGGATGGTTAGCACTCCCGTCTCCACCGTTTATCACGGGAATATCCAGTAATTCCGTGGCCAGCTTTGCAGAGCCCTCGGAGGGATGGCGCATTACTATGATATTCACGTACTGACTGACAGTGCGCAGAGTATCTGCCAGGGTCTCACCCTTCTGTACACTTGTACCCTCTGACGACGGGAAACCAATCGTATCTCCACCCAACCTCTTCATGGCGGCCTGAAAGCTCAGTCTGGTCCGTGTGCTGGGCTCAAAAAACAAAGTTCCCATAAGTAATCCCCGGGCGGCATCCGTACCGTTGTGCCTGTACTTCTCCATCTCTTCCGCCCTATCCATCATCCCCTCTAGCTGGTCCTTCGTTTTGTCTCGAATCGTTATAAAGTCAGCTCCTGCAAACTGATTGGGCAAACTCTGATCACCTCTTTTGTAAATATTCGAAGACCTTATCCCTCATTGTAGGAGAGATCTGGTTCAGTGCGGACAATTCTTCGACCACCGGTTTGATGTTGGAAACTTTGTGAAGCTCTACTCCCTGCTCCCTTAAGTTTTTCTTACCCCCTTCAGTTCTATCCAAAAGAACAAGACAGTCCGTTACCTCCACGTCGGACAACCTAAGAGCCTGGATCGCACTCAGAATGCTTCCACCTGTAGTAATTAAATCGTCAACTACGAGGACCCTATCTCCCGGGGCCAGTTTCCCCTCAATTTGTTGTCGTTCACCGTGTTCCTTACCAGTCTTCCGGACATAAATCAACGGGGTCTCAGTTTTATTTGCTATCAATGTACCAATGGGCAAACCACCTGTAGGCACAGCACAGATTCTCTCAAACTTCACACCGGATTCGTGAAGCGTGTCAACCGCTAGTTGAACGGCTCGGTCAAAAAGAATTGGATAGGAAGGAAGTAACCGCAAGTCAACATAATAAGGGCTGGTTTTGCCGGAGGTGAGAGTGAAATTACCGAAGTCTAAACAGTCACTAGCCCATAGAATTGGAGCGAGAATTTGACTGTTTCTAGCTAGTCTCTGTTTTTCACTCTTCATTAAGTTTGCAATGTTTTATTGATTTGATTTTTAATTTCCTCCGCCGAGTCCGCGGGATTTGAAGATTGATATATTGCCCTACCAACTATCTCGTAATCAGCGCCGGCCGAAATGGCATCACCGGGCTTTCCACCCTGGGCACCAATACCGGGGGTAAGTAAAAGCACGTCTGGGCCAAGCCACTTCCGGGCCTGCTTGACTTCATCCGGCCTAGTTGCTGGAGCTATAGCGCCATCAGCACCATGAGCTTCTGCGAAAGCAGCAAGCTCCTGAGCAACCGGGGTAATGAACTGTTTGCTTCCGTCGTGAGACATATTCACTACCAATATCACTCCACCTTCAAACGTTGAGACCTCCGAAATCAGACCGGAAAGGCCTTTTTCGTATCCGACAAACGGATGTGCAATCACGGCGTCAAACCCCATCTCCATCGCCTGTCTGCCAATCCACTTCGACGTATTGTCGATATCCGCGACCTTCAAATCAGCAATTGCCACCACCTCCGTCTCGTGAAGAAGTTGGGAGGTAAGATCAGGGCCAAGGGACAATAATAAAGGGTAGTTGATCTTGACCGCGGCAATGTGTTTCGATACATGTTTCAAAGTGGAACGTACCTGATCATAGAACTCCATTCTTTCCTTCTCTCGGGCATTGACTGAAAGTGAATAGAGACTGCGGGATAGGTCGAGGGCAAAAATTAACCGAGAATTTAACTTGACGCTTCTTGTCTTAATTTTTTCTTTAAACTTACTCATCCCTTAACTGTGCGATTTGCTTTCGCGCCTCCAATCTTTAAGTAAGAACTCAGGTAACTTACCGCAAATAAGTGCTGGACCAATTCTTGGTGACAAAGCTTTTTTCTAGGCCACATGTGTTCTCTAGCCAGGAGATAGAATCGCTCCATTTAGGTCATCGGTATTAAGATCAGGTTTTCATAAGTTTATCATAAGTCAAATATTTTGCAAGCTGCAGGTGAGAAATTAGCAAAAATATTAGGGGGACTTAGCCATAAGGGAGATAATGGTTGAACTTAGATGTTACTCTTTAGTTTTTGACGAATCTCGGGATTTTGTAATTTCTGAATAGCTCGTTTCTGTATCTGTCTGACGCGCTCACGGCTAATGTCAAAGACTTTACCCACCTCGTCAAGAGTACGAGGATGATAGTCCTTCAAACCATAACGGAGCTGTATTATTCTCTTTTCACGATCGGTGAGGGTCTCGTCTAAAACTTCATCCAATTTAGCGCTGAGCAGAGTTTGCAGGGTTTCTTGATCCGGTCTGGGAGCGTTCTCATCGGCAAGGATGTCACTCAACACGTTCCCACCGGAAGGGTCGTCTCCGAGAGGCTTATCAAGTGAGGTAGTTTTGTGAGCAGACTTCTTGGCCTTAAGAACTTTTTCTTCGGCGACATCCAGCTTCTCAGCGATTTCCTCTAGAAAGGGCTCGGTGCCGTTTTCTTCAATATGTTCCTGCTCCACCTTGTAAATTTCTCTAATCAGTTCGCTCATGTGTGCTGGAATTCTAATGGTTCTGGATTGATTATTTATCGCCCGAAATATGCGCTGGCGGATCCACCAGGTTGCGTAGGTACTGAACTTGTATCCTTTTTCATAGTCGAACTTTTCAATCGCACGCATCAACCCGAGATTTCCTTCCTGGATAAGGTCAAGAAAAGGCAGGCCATAGTTACGATATTTCTTGGCGATACTAATTACAAGGCGTAAGTTATGTCGGGCGAGTTCTTTTTTGGCTTCTTCTTCTCCGTTTTCAATCCTCTTTGCAAGTTCGACTTCTTCCTCTCGGGTGAGAATGTCTTCCGTTACTTCTTTAAAATATCGCTCAAGATTTTTGTCGGTCAAACTCTTCCCCCACCTGGGCAGATTTTGGCCTTGAAAAGCCCAATAACCTACCGACGATGATTGATGTTTTTAGAACACACCACAGAATTACGGGCTAACCGAGCCATTTCGATTGCCAAAACTTGCCGAGAAAGCCCCGTAGTTTACTGCGGGGATGTATCGGCTGGCTTCTTGTCTAGCACTCAGATAATTGCTAGACCACCTCGTACTAATGGTATTAAACATCCAAGTGACCGAATTCCGTAAGCAAGTTGGCTGAACCACTCAATTTAGGTGGTTGTTGAATTATAATTAACGAGACCAAAACTTCCAGTACATATTGTGGTTTTTCGGGACCTTTCGCGAAAAATAGGCTACATGCGTTAGTCTCCACCACTTAATTTAGGGCGCAATCATCTGGCTACTATCACATCAAAAGGAGTTTTTCAATTTAATTTATAACCGGACTCCACTATAATTGTTAAGTTGATCGACGTAACTAACCGTGACCTAATGGCTTTATGCCATTTTCAAGGAGGTTTTTACTAAATGAAGGGAAAAATCGCTGATCCAAGCCTTTCCCCTCAGGGTAAGAAGAAAATTGAGTGGGTAACCGCCAACATGCCCGTGATGAAAGAAGTTGAAGGTCTAACATCCGGGCAAAAACCGTTTACAGGATACAAAATCGGAATTAGCATTCATCTAGAGGCAAAGACTGCACGTTTAGCCCTGGCAATACGTGATGGCGGTGGAGAGGTATTCATCACCAGCAGTAATCCTCTATCCACTCAGGACGACGTAGCTGCCGCCCTCAACGAAGAAGGAAATATAACTGTCTATTCAAGAAAAGGCGTAACCGAAGAAGAATATACCTGGCAACTTGACAGAGTGCTCGATGGAAAACCGGATGTGGTGATCGACGATGGTGGGGACCTTGTAAAACAATTGCACGGCCCGAGATCGGAGCTGGCCAGCGAGATAATTGGAGGTGCCGAAGAGACTACAACGGGTGTAAACAGGCTAAAAGCGCTGGACAGAGAAGGAAAGTTAAGGTTCCCAATGTTTGCCGTCAACGATGCCAAAATGAAATATCTGTTTGACAATAGATATGGGACAGGTCAATCAACGTGGGATGCGATAATGAGAACTACCAATCTATCGGTCGCCGGGAGTACGGCAGTAGTTGTGGGGTACGGTTGGTGTGGTCGAGGAATTGCCATGCGTGCAGATGGTCTCGGCGCCGACGTAATCGTGGTAGAGGTAGACCCAATAAAGGCCTTAGAGGCGAAGATGGACGGTTATCGAGTAATGAATATCGAACAGGCTGCTTCGGAGGGTGACTTTTTTGTAACTTCGACAAGTGACATCAATGCTATACCCAAACAGGCAATTGAAAAGTTAAAGGACGGAGCAATTTTATCCAATGCCGGCCACTTCAACGTAGAAATTGACCTGGACGCCCTAGAAGAGTTATCTATTTCTCGAGATCAGGCTCGCAAGAATATCGAGCGATTTACGCTCAAGGACGGACGGAAAATATTTGTAATCGCCGAAGGAAGATTGGTCAACCTGGCGGCCGGGGACGGTCACCCCGCAGAAATCATGGACATCAGTTTTGCACTACAAACGCTAACAGCCAAGTACCTCCTCGAAAATCAAAATCTGAACAAGAAAGTATATTCCGTTCCCGATGAAGTTGATAACCAAGTGGCACAAATGAAGCTAAAGAGTTTAGGCATCGAACTTGACGAATTGACCGACGCCCAAAAGAACTATCTGGAAGGTGTTAACCCAAATTAAGCGACTCTAACCTGCGGTTAGAGGGTATTTGTTGATGATAAAGCAAACATTGCAAGCAAGACTGGGTCCAGCACTCAACTGAGATAAGCTACTTGGTGGAATATATGTCAATTATATAGGTGTGCTGGACTATATTACCTACAGCGAACGATTGCGTAAGCCAAGTGTGATTACTCAGTTGAGTGCTGGGTTTTTGTCGCGAGATCAACTTGAATTAGTTGATGTGGTTTCATCCACTGGGTGAAGTGATCTAAGTGAAATAACGGAGGTAAAATTGTCTTCCGTTCTTACTTCAAGATTATTGGCGCGAGAGAAAATCGCACAACTGAGGTTTAACTACTAAAAGCGCCGCTTTTTCGCAATTCTTCGGTGCTATCAAGATCAAAGTAATTGAGGAAATCCTGCGTAACGGACAGCAGCTGAGTACGACCTTCCTGTTTAGTGGAAACAAACCCCCGGTTCACCAGTTCGTCGATATGATCGTAAGCACCATTACCGCGAATGTTAATTACCTCTTTTTGTAAAACAGGGCTATTATAAGCGATTACGGACAGGGTTCGCAGAACTCCCTTGGGGATATCCTGGTGGGGAGCCAGATATTTCACCCGGGGCAAAAGATCGCGTTTCACCTTGAACTGGTAGTTTCGATTCTTTTCTGTAAGAGTTAACCCTCTATTTTCCGCCTCTAATCCACTCTTCAAGTCCTCCAACAATCCATCGAGTTCCTCCTCACTCAATCCAGTCAAGCTTAACAGCTCCGTTCTGGGTACTGGCTCGCTAGAAATGAACAAGGCAGCTTCTAGCAGAGCTCTCGGACTCTCTGTAGTGGTATTACTTTCTTCATCCATCGGTATTTTCTCCAGGCTCAATCAAAATATCACTAAATGGCTCTTCCTGTCGGCAGTACAGCTTGCCTTCCGATTGAAGGTGTAGTAGCTCCAGAAAAGTGTTAAACTTTTCCTCTTTCGTATCCCTGCTAATGAGCGTGGAAAACAATACCTGTTTACCCTGAGACAGCTTTTGTTTCACTCTTCGGTACAATCTTTCCAGCCTGACACGAAATCCCTCCTTGTTTTCAAGGTTGATTCCCCAGTCCGTGTCACGAACCTCCGATTCTTCCTCTCTCCTTTCCTCTCTCCGTTCGTGAACCTCTATTGCTTCGTGAAACGCAGACTCGAGCTCATTTTTGGTAACGGATCGCCTATTTATCCTTTTAATCGGCACTTCTAGAGTAGGGATGAATTGATCGCTATCGAACTCCTCATAAGCCAGGAAATCGGGTTCGATCATTTCATCGAACTCCTCTTCTTCCGTCGACTCTTCTCGTTCGCCGAGCTCCTGAGCCTTAACGCGCAACAAAACCGCACAGGATATCACCATTCTGCCCGATAGCTCGAAGTCCTTTCTCTGTAAATTATCCAGCTGCTGTTCGAAATCGCGGGCCAATTCCATCACGGAAATCTCCCACGGGTCCCTGTTGTTAGCGTATTGATCCAGCATTTCCTGCCAGTGAGGCGATAGCAATATCCTGGAATCTAGCCGGCCCTCACCGGATAAATTATAAGTTTCTTCTTCGTCTTGGGCAAAGTTCATAATGACCGCCTAGTTCAGTTTTATCGACAGGATATCCGACTTACTGTTTTTCATGGAAACACCAAAAACCTGGTCAGCGTGCTTCGCCGTTTCTTCGTTATGAGATATGAGGATAAGTTGAGCGTCCTGCGCATAGTCGTCCAGCAAATCGGCAACCTTCGCCGAACGTCGCTGGTCCAAAGCCGCGTCGATTTCATCCATGACATAAACTGGCGCCGGATTAAGCTCCTGTAGAGCAAATATAAACGCTATCGCGGTCAGGGTTTTCTCGCCGCCGGAAAGCGAATCAAGCACGATAAGTTCCTTGTCCGGCGGATGCGCTTTGATCAATAAACCCGACGTAATGTCACCCTCCCGCCTTAATTTCAAATGCGCGCTTCCACCATCAAACAACTTCTTAAAAATCACCTCGAAGTGACTGGAAAGCTCGTTCATGGTGGAATAAAACTTTTCTTTTTTCTCTTGCTCAATTTTTCCAATCAACCTCTCAACTTCGCGCTTTTCCTCACGAAGCAACTCCAGCTTCCCCTGAAGCTCGTCAACCTGTGATTTGAATTCCTCGTACTCATCTATCGCCTTCATATTCACCGGCTGGAGCCTATCCAGCTCGCGGCGATATTTTCTTTTCTGGTTAATTAGCTCTTTAATCGGATCATCCAGGTACTCTTTGGACGGGTCGGGTTTGTCCAGATCCTCAAGTTCCCGCCTTAACCCTTGAATATCTTTTTCTGTACTATCCTTCTTCCTTTTCTGTCGCTCCGTTTTTCGATAAAGCTCGTTTTGACGCTTCTTCAGGTCATTCAGGTACTTTTCCAGCTCGGATATTTCGTCCTTCAACTCCTCGTTGGTCTGGGTTTGGCTCTCCAGCTGGGATTCTTTTTGCGACAATTTCTTTCTAAGATCGTCTCTTCCGTCACGTTTTCGAGCAACCTTCTCTTTCAGTTTTTCAATCCGCTCCTTTTTGGCCTGGATCTTTTTGCTAAGCTTTTCCATACCACCCTGAGAGGAATTACCTGTTGCCGTCCTAGCCTGTCCGCCGGTAATTGCTCCACCTCTACTTAGCACATCACCGTCAAGAGTTACTGCCCTAACGTTCTCTGCGTCCTTGACGGACTCCAGATCCTCCGCAATCAGTGTATCTCGGAAGACGTACTGGAATGCACGTAGATACTTTGGATCAAACTGCACTAGCTCTATCCCGTAGTCTATGACACCGGGAAGCTTTTTGGCTTTTTTGGACGACTGACTTAACCTACCGCCGGATACGTTCATTAAAGGCAAGAATCGCGCCCTCCCAAGCTCGTTTTCCTTAAGATAGTTGACCGATTCAATAGCTGTGGACCGAGAATCGACCACGAGATCATTCAAATGACCGCCCACGGCAGTTTCTATGGCCACCTGATATTTTGGCTTTACTTCCATCAGATCGCCTATTGTGCCATAAATTCCACCTCTGTCGCGATCCAACAACGCTTTAACCGAACGATTCTTTTTCGTCGATTTACCCGTATTCTGGTTTTTTAACCGATTTAGCTCCTCCACCGTATCTTCGAGATTCGAAATTTCGTTCCTTGCGGACTGAATTTCTCCTCTGATTTTGACCAAACTCATCTTTAAATTCTCAACTTCCTTGGATAGTTCTTTTCCTTCTTCACCCTCGCTCTCGCTTTTCAATTCTTCGAGCTTCTTTTCCTTCGCCTCTGCCTCGCTGTCAGCCGATTTGAGCTCTTTTTCGTACTTGGAATGTTGCTCTTTTATCCGCTTGAGTTTTTCCTGGCTCTCGGACAATTCCTTCTTTTTGTTGACGTATTTCTTGTGAGTAATGGACGATTCAACAAGTTCTAACTTTCCTTCCTTTTCCTTGTATTCAAGGGCCGCATCGCGTTCCTTCTCCAGCCGAGTCAGCTGGCTCCTCCGTTCTCCAAGTATCACCCTATTGGTCATCAGCTTTTCTTTCACTGTACGGAGATCTTCTATCGCTTCGGCCTTTCGCCGGTCGTACTTACTGATGCCGGCAAGATCATCAATAATTTCTCGTCTGTCCATCGCACTCATGTTAACAATTTCCGTAATTTTCCCCTGATTGACTATATGATGGCGGCTAGGATCCATGTTTGCCTCGTCCAGCACCTCGTCTATCACGGATCTTTTGCAGTTGTTTCCCATGAATTTATAGGTTGAGGATTTTTTGGTAACCTTGCGCCCAATTGTTATCTCATCCCTACCGTGTCCATTATCTAAATGTCTATCCAGTACTTCAGCAAACTGATCATTAGTATTGTCCAGATGAACAGTCACCAGAGCTTCCTTGGAGGGGGTCTCGTTCTTACCCCCATTATAAATCAACTGGCTCAGCCTATTTGCCCGTAGCTGCGAAGACCTTTGACCCATTACAAAGGTTAAACCGTCAATGATATTGGACTTTCCCGACCCGTTTTCACCTACAATAGCGGTTAACCCCCGCCTCTGGATGGGGATCGCGGTCTTATTTTTAAATGATTTAAAACCCGAAAGAACTATTCTATTTAAAATTGACATAACTATTGTATCATTACTGTACTAGTCATTAAGAAGAACAAACTAACCAAAAAGGTCCTCTTCAACCGTTAAGCGCAATAATAAACCCACCCCAGGCCTTAAACCCAGTAAAGGGTTATAGCAAGCAATCCAACTATAATTCCGGTTGTGGCCACCAGGAGATTTCTTCTCGCAGAACTTATGTACTCCTGTTCAAGATCGGCCAACCTTCGTTCGTTGTTAAAGGTGGCCTCTCTGACGCTGGATAAATTCTCTTCAACATCTTTTAAGGTTACCTGGAGCTGATCCAGCTTCTCGGCCATACTATCCAATTGCTCCGGCTCAAGGGTCTTGACGTCAACCTGTTTCTGAGTAGCGGTCAGGGTTGACTCCAGATGGTCAATCCTGGTGGCTAAGCCATCAACCCTTGAATCAAGATCATTTAAATCCGCCCGTACTTTCGAGTAATCTTGCTTATGGACAGCGGACTCCAAACTATCTAGATCTTGAATAAGTTTATCTTGGTCTTGACTGAGTTCGGAAATGCCAACTTGGTTTTGATCAACCTTATTCTCAAGCTGACTTTGTGCACTAGTGAGCTCCGCAACTCGAACCGTTAACTTGTCTATCTCTTGCCTGATACCCTCCAACTCTTCGGCGGTAAGTCCAACTCCGGTAGCCCCGTCTTCATCACTAGGAGTGTCCTGGGCAAAAGCGAAGCTGACCAACAGGAACAAGGTCACCAGCACCACAAGAAGTACCCTCGCTTTGCAGCCAAATCTCCCACTCATCTTGCACCTCCCGCAAAAAGAATGATAGGGTAATTGATAAGGTAACTCGAGGAGTGTTGTCAACCTATTTTGTTACCTTTGTACTACACGTAGGTGATAATTGTGGTGGCTTAGCCGAGTGCTACACTAACTCTTGCTTGCAAAATTTACCTTACGGTTGACCTAGTCTTTCTATCAAAATAGGAGAACTGCTTAGATTGCCCGTATAACAAAGATATCATTCTTAGAACCCCAAATCAAACCAATAATTGACAATTCAATTTTGCAAAGCGAATTGTTCCAAATACGTACCCACAAACTTTTAAATATTTGCATTTTGATATTACAATTTGTAATATTACGTTACGTAATGTTTACCAAAAAACGCGGGGGTAAAATATGCAACAAGCAGAGGGGTTAAATTCCGCTTTAGTATTAATGCTAATTGAAGAAAAACCGAGGTATGGTTATGAAATAATGAAGAAAGTCGAGGATATTTCAGGTGGTTATTGGCAACCGGGACAGGGTACCGTATATGGAACACTCGATAAATTAGAAGAAGGCGGTTTGATTAAACCCACTGACCCGAAGGGAAACCCCACCGAGGACCGTAACTACTTCTGCTTAACGGAAAAAGGCCGAAAAAAGATCGAAGAGGTAAAGAAAAACCTGGAAACCAAGGTACGGCCTCTTGACAGAATCCTCGGTCTTTTACACGTTTATCAGTATTTTTTTGAGGACGATTTCATGCGAACGCTTGAAGGGATAAAGTCAGAATTCAACACCGAAATTAACTAGTCAAGGAGTGAGATCCATGCTCAGTAGTCTAAAACTTAAGCAGGGTGAAATAAAATCGAAAGCAATCTTGGTTCTGTTATGTTTAGTCATTTTCTCGTTGGCTCAAGCAGGAATGGCTGGCATATTTGGGATGGAAGACTACCCTGGGGGTAGGTTAAAAGCCGTTTTTGAAATAGAGGAACCGGAAGAAGATTCACCCGTTAGCAGCTACACCATGATCGTGGAACCAGACTGTAATAAGTATCATGTTACTGAAAAAATTACCAGCCCAGGAAGAGACAACGAAAACGTCAACTCAGTGTTTGGCGCAAGCGGGGGAGCGGGCGCAGCAGGTTCTCAATACCAGGAAAAAGACTCCCCAAACATAGATTCCAGTCCACTGAGTGCACTTGACGACAGAAACGTGGAAGTAAAGCCCAATCAACAATACATCCTACCCGACGGGGGCCGATTGGTGACTCAGGAAACCGCCGAAATAGCTGGAATTTCTGTCGTTTTGGGAATATTTGTTCACTCGAACTATCCAAACCAGCGACTGAAACTCGCCTTTGCCAGTAACGAAATACAGGACCTGCTTCTGTTTCCACCTCTACTGGAGCGAATTGAAAACGGAAAAACGGAAATGCGAATTCAACTGGTAGAATTCAGCCACAAGGAATGAATACAACAATGATCCAGCTAGCTGATGTCGAAAAAACTTACTTGATGGGTGAAACAGAAGTCAAGGCACTACGCGGGTTAGACCTTAGTATAGAAGAAGGCGACTTCGTAGCAATAGTCGGACCATCAGGCTCAGGTAAAAGCACACTAATGCACATTATAGGTGCTCTCGACGTTCCGGATAAAGGAAAAGTGCTCATGGACGGAAACGATATTTCCGATTACTCGGAGAACGAGCTGGCCAAGCTCCGGGGTGAACAAGCCGGCTTTGTCTTTCAAACCTTTAATCTCATCCATACTCTGAACAGCCTGGAAAACGTATCTCTTCCCTTAACGTTTCAAGGTGTGCCCCAGGGAAAAAGAGAGGAAAAAGCCAGAAAGTTACTTACGGCTGTGGGTCTGGGAGGCCGAGTCGGCCACAAGCCTGCAGAGCTTTCCGGAGGCGAACAGCAACGGGTAGCAATTGCTCGTGCTTTAATCAACGATCCCAATCTCCTCTTGGCCGACGAGCCCACAGGTAATCTGGATACGGAAACAGGAAAAGAGATCATGGATCTACTTAAAGACCTTAACGAAACCCGAGGAATGACAGTGGTGATCGTGACTCACAATCCTAACGACGCCAGTTACGCCCACAAAACTGTTCACATCGTAGACGGTCAAATAAGGGACGCAAAGACCGCAAGGGGAGGATCTTAATGTTTCTAGATTATTTAGGGCTATCCTGGCAGTCGATAAAAAACCGCAGGTTAAGATCGTGGCTAACAATTCTAGGGATCGTCATCGGGGTGACCGCTATCGTCACCTTAATATCAATCGGCCAGGGTGTACAAGACTCTATCCTAAACGAGTTTGAAAAACTTGGGTACAATACGATCACAGTACTACCGGGAAGTATCAACACACGACGAGGAGGATTCAGTAACGTAGGTGGAAATGATACTGATTATCTGGATCCAGCCGTCATAGAAAACCTCGATCAGATCCAAAGTTCCGGTCCGATAAGAACTGAGACCGGCCTGGTAAATTCAGAAGATTTAGAGGGACAGGCGTTCCTCCGGGTGACTGGCCTTAGTCAAAGTATTTTAACGGATTTCGAGGCGTACTTTAACGGGTTTCCCATCGGATCCGGAGAGCTATTCTCCTTTTCCGGGGAGGAAAACCAGGTAGTCTTGGGTAGCAAAATCAGTGAAGACCTCGGTGTATCCACGGGAGATAAAATCCAGTTAGAGGGTCAGGACTTTACCGTCACAGGGATTCTAACACCCGACGAGGATTCCGACGGTGGATTCAATTTCTACGGTGATTTAGACAGTGGATTATTTGTTCCCTACAGAACTATCAACTCTCTATATGGCGGTGGGATGCAGGCTTCCATAATACTGCTTGAACTAGCGGATTCAGCGGACGTTTCCGAAGTTGCCGATAGTATCGAACAGTTATATGCGGACAACGATTCCGCTGCAACAACAATCACCACAGAGGAGATAAGCGAGCGAGTAAACAACGCGCTGGGAACAATACAGATTGCCCTGGCGGGAATCGCTGCGATTTCCTTGCTGGTCGGGGGGGTGGGCGTTATGAACACAATGTACACTGCTGTGCTGGAAAGGACAAGAGAGATCGGCGTTATGAAAGCAGTAGGAGCAAAAAACAAAAGTATCCTGAACCTGTTCTTGATCGAATCTGGCTTATTAGGTTTAATCGGCGGAATCATAGGCACGCTTTTTGGTGTGGTGTTGAGTATCATCGCGGGAAAGTTCATCCAACAGGCCCTATCTGCGCCCTTTGCTCCTTCGTTTAGACCGGCCTTGATCATCGGAGCAGTCGCTTTTTCCTTCTTTCTTGGCGCAATTTCCGGTGTTTTACCCGCCCGGCAGGCATCGGCCCTCCAACCAGTGGAGGCCTTGAGGTATGAGTGAAATTGACGAGTTTAGCTGGAATACCTCTTTCAGTAGCTTTGTAAACCTCAGAACGTTGTGGCTGGCACTGCTTATTCTACTAGCCTTAAGCGGAACTGTCGTAATTTCCAACGCTAGATTCGAAGGTCAATTAGATATTGACCTTGTACTAACCCCTCAAGAAGAAAACTTACTCCACGGCGATTCTATCACAGAGATAAAATTGGACTACATCGATGGAAAAATAAAGGATTACCCTAGCGTCTTAAGCAAAGTGCTATTTTGGCCCCAAACCACCTTAGCGGATACGGGAACTGCACTGAGTTGCGAAATGCGTCTCCCTATGGATGCCTTAAATGAGCCGGATCTGATCCTCGACGGGTACTATGCTAGAGAATTTGGTCCTGACTACCCAATAGGTACGCTCGGAGGGAGTTCTCGAGTCTACTTCAACCAGGATAATCTCGAGTACTGGGCAACCAAAGGGATTATCAATTACGGAGGATTTTCCTACGGCCTGAAATTCCTACTGGAAGAAAGTCCATATAAACTAAATCGATACGGATCTGGATACGAGCTATCCATCTCTGGCACCAAGATATCAGGAGTGGGCGTAACTCTCAAAGCGTGGGC
>Ga0102934_1001207_pt1 | contig 17906 bp, 22 predicted proteins | sample SalPonR2_A_D1_MG_FD_78175 | JGI IMG/M metagenome (GOLD analysis project Ga0102934, IMG submission 78175) | Salt pond soil microbial communities from South San Francisco under conditions of wetland restoration - Salt Pond MetaG R2_A_D1_MG | ecosystem: Environmental > Aquatic > Marine > Intertidal... | reverse complement strand
CCTCCCCCATCCACCCACCTTCCCGATGACGTGGCCCATAAGCGGGACGGGCAGTGAAAACTTGATGGTCACCTCCTCCTCCTCCGCCGAGGCCTGCATCCCCAGCTCCTCCGCCGCCGCCTCTGTCAGCGCCCTCTCTGCCCGCTCCTTGCTCTCCTGCATGCGCCAGGCGAAAACCCGCTCCCGCACGATCTCCCGCGCCGCATTGATCTCCTGCTGGCTCCCATCGAGGACGATGGACGTCTCGTTCGAGCCCATTTCCGTGTCACCAATCTAAGGAGAGAGGGATCGAATGAGGAAACCGAAGGGCACGTCTGGGCCCGCCAGAGCGTCGCTTCGCTTCCTCCTCCTTTACTGTCCCCCTACCTTGGCCAACATGACGCGAGCGCCCGTCGTCTCCCGCAGTTCCCGCATCCGCGCGCCTTTGGGGCCCATGAGCATCCCCACAGCGCGCACCGGCACCTTTACCACTACTGCGTCCGGACTGAAGCCCTGGCCGAGCAGGCCGAAGTAGTGCCCGCCCACCTAGAGTGAAGGCGGGGGGGAGGGCGGGAGAGAGGGGGGGGAGGAAAGGTAAGAGGACGGTGGAGTTACGAGGGAGAGCAGGCAGTGAGGGAACTTTTCAAGCACGCGCCGCGTCGTGCAGCCTCTTATTTTGGGTCAAAGTATCACGAGAACGGTCTAAATAATGATCGAGCAAGACGCGCACCTTCTCTCGAATGAGGGCCAGAGCCTTGTCTCGCTCGGCCTTCCGGCCCGTTACGTAGACTGCTCGCTTCTGATGGCGGCTGGGAGGAAGCTCCTCCTCGTGGCCGAGGCGAATGCGAGCGCCCGACTCGCTGCTGATGTGCGCAAGGGTGGCACCCCGTTTGCCTGGAAGCAAGCAAGGGAGGGAGGGAGGGAGGGAGAGAGGGAAAGAGGGAAAGAGAAAGGAACGAGGGAGAGAGATGTGTCAATGCTTGCCAAAACCTAGCCGAGTGAACACTCGCCTGGTACTGCTCAGAAAGCGACACAAGTCCCCGCACCGGCAAGACTGTCTACACCACCCTTCAATCTACCTCGCGCTGTCCCTCCTACCCTCGCCTCCCCCCACTCCGGTCATCCCTACCGATGAGGGCACCGCCCAGCTCGAGCGGAATGCACCATTTGACCGTGACGCGAGGATCTGGGCCTGGAGGAGGGTGAGAGAGAGTGGAAGGGGCGGGGGGGAGGGAGAGGGTTGTTGGAGGGAGAGGTCTTGAGGTGCGCATGACGCGCGGAGGAGGGATATGGCATGAGCGTGGAGAGGGGATCGAGGGTGTGTGAGACTGTGGGGAAAGACGCGTGACGCCCTCGTGTGCAGCGAAAGCAGGCGGAATAGAGCGGAGGACAAGGGGGAAAGGAATGGCAGCCTAGCCCCAGGCTTCAGGAGGGGAGGGAGCGAGGGAGAGAGAGGGGACAGTCGAGGGGTGTATCGGGAATTTAGGTCAGAGGAGAGGCGGCGGGCATGGGTGAAGGGGCTGCGAGTGGGAGAGAGCGCAGGGGGGGTTGGTCAAGGAAGGTGGGGACGTGAATGAGTGCGTAGCGTACCGGCGAAAAGAGTGTCTTCCAGATTGCCCTCCCGAATGATGCTGTTTCGTCGGTCAATTAGCTTCTGCAGGATGAGAACTTGAGCCTTGGCCACCTTCTACGCGAGCCATACCGCCCAAGGAAGAGCGTAGGGGGGGGGATGGGGTTCACAAGGGGGGGGGGAAGGCATAACGGGGATGAGGATGGTGTCGCACGCAGGGAGTGGAAGGGAGAGGAGGAGGAGAGGGATGGAAACGCCGCGGGGCAATGGGTTTGAGAACCGAAGAGGAGAAGTGCGGGAGTGATCCGTGAATGGGCGTGGAGTCTCAGATCCACACATTTTGATAAAAGTAAGCATGGGATAGATGTATATATAAGAGGGTGGAGACATGCTGGAGGGGGCAGACACGGCGGTGAACCGCCCGAGCTCGGGGCGCCAGGGCCTCCACCGGGTGCGAAGGCCAGCCCCCCCGCTCAAGCGTCGTATCCCCATGTACCACCGCCCCCCCCCCCCCTCCCTCGTCCACCTGCCCCCGCCTACCTCCCAGGACCCGCTCAGGGTGATGCCTCTGTCGTAACAGCCTTCGCCCATGTCCTTGTAGTCCTGCACCTTCAGCCGCACGTTGTCCGCGCGGCTCACAATCTCCTGACGCGTGGCCCCGGCTGTCGGGGGCGGGGGGCAAAGGACGCATGGACGGATCAGAGGAAGGAGGGAGGGAGGGAGGGAGGCAGAGCGTGATCAGGCGTGCTCTAACAGGCGTCACGCGGCCTCCCTGCCCGGGGCCCGACTGCGCGCCCCCGACCCCACAACTCCCATAGGCCACCATCAGACCGTGCCTCGGTTAGGGTTACTCCACCGCTTCTTTCCCCCTCCCTCCTGCACGTACCTCGCCCAATCAGCAAGCCCATGGCCTCATTCGGGACCAAGATCGTCAGCGTGTAGGAGCTCTCGTCCTGTTCCCCCTGTCCCGAGAAGCGCCTCCGACGCCGCTCCTCGCGCAAGTCCGGCTCCCCCAGAGGCCGCTTAGCGCCCGGTGTCTCCGCCTCGGCAGGCCTCGAGGACCACCGCGACGAGGCATGACGGGAACTTTCCTCTTTTTCAGCCTTCCGATCCTGTTCAGTACCCGGCTCCTCCTTTTTCTCCTCCTCTCTTTTCTCCTCCTCCGTCTCCTCCTGTTCCTCCTCCGCCATTACCTTCTCTTCCTCCCCCGCGATCATCTCCTTCTCTTCTCCTTCCTTCTTTTGGCTCTTCGCCGCATCGCACATGCCTACCTGAGCGGCCTGCCCGTCGGTGACCGCGGGGGGGGCACAAACCTCGTTTTCTACAGTAGCGCCTTCTTCTCCGGTCTCGTTCGCTGGGCTCACGGAGAGAGCGGGCGTCGCGCCGGAGGGTTCCGTTGGCTTTTCAGGCTTCGGTTGAGGTTCAATAGCAGGTGGAGCGACATCCTGTGGGTGTGGAAGAGGGAGTGACGGATCGAGCAAAGTGTGGGAGCAAAGGCGGTAAGATGAAGAGGGACGGGATTTTTACGAGTATTTTTCAGGTAACTCGCGCCCAATTTCCCCCACAACCTGAACAGACGAAGTTTTGTCAGCTCGCTAGACTACGAAGGCTTATGACGCGTTTCAAGCTCGACCTGGCGATGCATGTACATAAGAACTACTGACCTCACAGGCGCCGTCCTCCTTGGCCTTCGCCTTATTTTCGGCCCCCACTCCGTTTCCCCGTCCGCGCTTCTTGGAGGTTTCAGGTGCCTGTTCCAGCACATCAGTCACAGCTGTGTTATCTCCTTGAGTGTTCCGGAGGGAGGTGACTGCTTTGGCAGCCTCTTCCGCTACTGCGCTTCCACGGGTGCGCACCATGACTGCACGAGGGCAAGAGGGCAATCCAGACTATCTTTCCTGTCAAGCGTTGGATTGCATGTATGTAAGTTGCGGTCATGGAAAAAGGCGTTGCGATCATGGGGAAACAACATTTTAATGTCGGTAGCTTGGAAAGAAAGGTCATTTTAGTGTACGAGTCGGAGAACCCCCTACCAAAAGTGCCAGCGACAAAGCGATGCTTTCCCCGCTTCGTGTCCCAAGGGCGTACACCACCACACCGCGCACCCGTGCATTTACACATTTCTGACCACAAACAGCCAGCCGTGACAGAGGAGGACATGTAGCGGCGTAGTGGACAACTCCGCAGTGCGAATGGGGCCAGAAAGAGAGAATGCTGCCCGGAGACTCTCTTCACGCGCTCCGCCTCCTCTTACGTTCATGTTGCCGTCACCTCCCGCCTTCGTCTGGCCACCCTCGCAGCATTTTTCACTCCTGAAGTCGCCCTGGCGTCCACCTGCCTCATTAATATCACTTTTGCCACTCATTCTCGGCACGCTTATCCAGTGTCCATTGGACGTTGACTTGTGCTTCTCGTCCCGAGCAAACGCCGTCCCCGTCAGCACTGCATCGACCACGGAAACACTTTTATCGGGTCGTCTCTTTCACAGCGGCACCGATGAGAAAGGGAGCGGTAGGACGGATTTTAAGACATCTTTATCAATAAGAGATGTCGCAATCGGCAGTGCGGGCTCACCTGGAACACCGCATTTTGCTGCTTCATCCTCACTCTCGTCCCTGCCAAGCATCGTGGTTAAAGGAACCTCGTCACCTGTCACTCGCCCAGCACAGTCTGGAATTCCAGCTCTACAGTCCCTTTGCGGCAGTACTGGCGCTTCTTCGGCTACAAGGTCGTCGTTGCTATATTCCTCGTTGCGTGTCATAGGTCAGGGAGCCTCGGGCATCACGTACGTCCTTCCTGCCGACAGCTACGACTCCGATATCACGCTCCCGGGACTTGACATGCAAGAACTGGGTAATAATAAGGATGTGGTGCTCAAAATAGGCACAGGAGATGCGGCTGTGAAGGCTCTGCGGAACGAGGCCTCTCTGCTCCAACGGCTGGCAGACCGCGGCGTCGGGAAGGGGGTAGAGCAGCTGGTAGGATTCGCTGAGTGCCAGATCTCTGCGGACGGGGAGCCATTGCATGCTCGCTATGAGAACGATGCAGACAAGGGTAGCGGCGAGAGCAGCATCCTTCGCCCTGGCAGACAGGCGCCGAGCATGCCTGGGAAGGTCGAGCAGAGGGCTGTGTTAGCAATGCAACCGTACTGGCCCCAGGCCGAGCAAGTGGATCGGATTCAGGGTACGGAGGGTGTAAGGGAGCTTGTTCGCTTGCTGATCAGGGATGTCGCAGTGCAAGGTGGCGTCATTGTGAGTGATGTACAGGTGCTGGAGTCCGGGGTGGGGGAGGAACCGGCAGCAGATGGGAACCATGGCACTTTCTTATTGATAGATCTCACAGAGGGGATGGTGTTGGTGGAAAACATCGAAGAGAGTCCAGCCGAAAAGAGCCCTGTTGCCAATGCAGCCCTCCGATCATTTCTTGGGGAGGTTGCTTCTTTGGTCGCATACACAGCCGAGGCTCACACAGCGGCTGTTGAGGAGTCGAAAACATGGGGTATGCCTGTCCTGTGCGAGCTTGTCAGAGAGGCGTTTCCAATGGCAGCGGAAGAACTTTAAAGGGGTAGGACAGCAACGCACGAGGCTTGAATATGCCCTTTGCTAGGCCGTTCAGGTCCACAGAATGTGCTTCAAAGCCAAGATGGAGGTATAAAAATGCTCAACACAAGGGTGTCTTATGGTGAGAACTCCGGCTCATGATCTCAGCATTCTTCAGGCAAAGTAATGCACACGCTGACCGACATCTGTCACGAGAAGCTACCTTGCCCTTTCAGAGCGGTTGTTGTTTGTCCTCGTTCGTTTCTCCTTTTGATTGTGCTTTGCTTGCCTTGTTCGTCGGTTATGAGCCCGGTCCAGCAGATCCCATTTCATCCGCGAGAAAAATGACCCCCGTCGTTTGCTAGCGCGAAGCAGCCTTACCCACCCACCCCCACACATCAATTCCGCTTTAAGACGCTTGCAAGAGCTCTTAACTCTCTAATTGGGACATCCAAAAAGACTCGGTGGGGGTCTTTTTGGACTTCTTGGAGTGGTGGGCGGCCCGGCCTAGACCACCAAATCAAATCTTGGCGTCCTAGAAACGACGCCCTTGAAATTTTTCAAATTTTCTTCTTCGTGACAAATCTACGACGCATCTATTTCAGAGAGCTGTCAGTCTCACTAACTGCACAGAGGGCTGTTGTTGCAGCCTGTGTGCAGTCAGATTTTCATCCAAGGGAATTTGAATGTATTACAATGAATATCTCAGCGCTGAGGTGGAAAGCACAAGCGAATAAGCCCGAAGGACGGAGTTCAGGCGGGGTCTCCAAATTGCTGTTCTGCATCTGCATCGAACTTATTGACTCGCAAGCCCACTTAGGGCAAGACAAGCAAAGAGATTACTTCATACACTCGGTAAGTGTCATTTGTTGCATCGGAAATATAAACTTTTGGTCTGTACAAAGGAGATACGAATTCTACTGCTCGGGGAACCTCGACTTATTTTGAAGACCACAGTAGATTCGCTCTGCAGATTCACGCTAGAAGTAAAAATGTGGGTGCGTCCTACTGGACCTTTACCGACCATAATTTCATGTATTGAATCTTGCAATTAAAGCTGTTACACTTTCCTTGGTGAAGGGCATCGTGAGAGAGTCTTTGTCATAGCAGACATTGTCAATACGAAGATTATTCGGTCTTTGCTCAACGCACCCGTGCGTACTTGGTGCAGCTCTCTTTCAGAAGAAATGGTAAACGTAGGATACTCGCCTGTATCCGGTTACTTCGTTGGAGCAAAGGCAAAATAGACTTGTTATGTTATAAATGATGCGAGCTTACGTTCGTGTTGCAAATTACATCCTGGTCGCGTACCCGATAAGCTTGATCGAGCTGAGTTCTCTTTAGTGTACAGGTGCCCCAACATTACCCCATCATGTCTCACTTCTTTACATTTCTTCATCTACATGCAAAGCATAGAATATGACATCTCACTACATCAAAGTGGCTTTTATTCTTTTGGCCATCTTTGCCTTGCAAGTCGAGTCTCAAACCGCCAGACTTCCAGTGCCACAACGATCGCAAGGCCTTAGCGGAGAGCCTTGGCTCCCCAGAAGATTGAAGGAACTCGTACATTCAACCCTAAAGCGATGCGGTAAAACTTGTCAAGATCAACGTGGCTCTTCTTTTCGTGACTATCTTGCCAAACTTGAGAAGTTCCCCGAATATAGTAGGACGGCCTCTGAAGAAACGACGATCAATGTAACACGTGATGATAGTTTTCTTTAGCGTGATTTACTTCTGAAACGACGAAAAAGACAGAGAATCAGCAAGAGAAAGCTCCAGAAACAGCTCCAGCAGTGTGAGGCAAGCATCCAGGAGACGCAGGTCGCCTTGGAGGCCCCGAGACTTCTGTTTGTCCAAATGGCGCAACACTGCACTTTGGAAATGACAGCCGGACGATACTACCTTCGCACTACAGATATGGATCCTGATACCTACGTTTTTGCAGAGATGCCGTCACAATACGCCACTGTCTGGCCTACGAGCTATTTTGTCGGGTACCTTTTTGATGAGTTTTTTCCCATCGATAAGCCCAACGCGGCCTTCACATTTAACGTCTATCGGAACGAGTCCAAGAAATCATTTGAAGGGCCACTCATATCTGTTGTACTGTCGTCACACCGTATTAGTCTCCAAGACGACAACTCGTCGCTTGTCGTCTACGAGCTTGGTCAATCATCGGATCAGGCAGAGACCTCCCCGCTGTCTAATTTCTTTCGGGGAGTGGATCCCACTCAGAATGCGTCGGTGGCGTTTGAGCATTGTTCCATGTTTATTGATCCTGCGGTTGATGACCGTAATATGATGTCAACCGATAGCTACGTGGCTGCGCTGGAGTCCGTCGAGCAAGTTCTAGACGACCTCGAAAGGTCCGCCAATGCTATTGAGCCAGGTCTCGCGGGAGTCGAAGTTTCAAGCACGAATCAAAGCATATTGGCGACTTTTAGTAGAGTATGGCAGGTCAAAGATAGTGAGAAAAGGATTCAAGGTGATCCTGATTCGAGTGCGTCCTTGAGAAGTGCAGCAGACACGGTCCGTGCGACTGTCCATCTGATCAGACAGTGCAAAGATAGCTCAAATGGCTGTGATGATCGTGCCCTCGCAGCTAGCGTGTCTAACATATTGCTGACCACAGTACCTGTGATAGGGGCCGCGTTCCCTCCAGTGGGCATTGGCGTTTCGTTGATATCATCAATAGGGCATCTCTTGTCCAGTTTGGCCTACGACTTAAGAATGGCGTCGAACAAGGGTGTTTTTCCATCTTTCATCCAAGGGTTCGTGAATACGAAATTCGAAACCTTCGATCTCTTCTTTGACACCGATCTGAGGAAGCTTTTCAGAGACATTTGGCTAATCGACCTTGACAACTTCATCAGGCATTCTGGAAGCATCGGTTATATAATTAAGAAGATGGGACCAGATGGCCAAGCATCCGTGGACAAGGAGGTAAGCTTCTCAAATGCCAAGAGAATCTTTGAATAGAATTTACATATCTGTGTTCTTATCCTATCTATCCTCTTGGGCATCTATTTTCGGGCCTCCAAGTCCTCAACAGTCTTCTTAAACCACACGGATCGACATTGACAGGTTGACAGTTGGTATCATGAATCATTTTCCTCATCATGGAAGTCGATTTATGAGCCCGCTTTGAGGAAAATCGAAGAGAAGTATGCAACTGAATTTGGCCGCAACACGAATGGACGCCGACACAAAGTTAACACATGGATTTCGGAGTCCGAAGGCATGTGCTCGTCGATGTCGGTTGACTTCATCAAAAATGGCAAAAGCCGTTTAGATTATTGTAAAAAAAAGCTCGATGACGGTAGAAGTAGATGGGAGTCTCTGCAAGATTTCACAAAGGCCTACCTTACCATGGCAACGAAGTTGATAAGCTTTGCTTCTCAAAGCATTGTGATTATGCAGACTTCTTCATATTGCGACCCCAAAAAGTATGATCAGAATGTGGTCAATGAGAAATGCAAGTGGAAAAGCACGATGAACAATTTGCTCACTAAAACCTTCGATACCCAAGGCCGTGCCTTATTTCTGTCAAAAGCCATGCAAACGCTTGACACGGAATGCAGCTCTGCAGCAGCCGGATGGCCATTCTCCCAATTCTGCTCCAAGGCAAAATGCGACTACAAATTTGCCCTGATGCTGGAAAAAGATACCTGGGAAAGATGCTTTAAAAACCTGAATGAGGAGGGAAAATATGTAGTTCTGGAAGAGTTTCGGAGTGATAAAACATACATCTATTGTAGTAACCAAGCTCGTGGGAACCCCCTCCCGGAAGGATGGCAACCATATGGAGGCCTTACTGCTTTTGCAGACGGGATCTTCGGGGATTGGTATGTGCAAGGCAATTGCGAAGAAGTTTCAAATTACTTTTTTAATTTCTGGTATGATAATTTGTTTCGAGCGAAGTATGGAGCGGTTCCGAATTTTGGTCTCATACAGGATTTCCCGAAATGTGCGGCGCTTATTAATGATGTTAGTCTCTGGGATCCACATTCGCCGCCTGAAAGATCACTGAAACGCTATCCTTGGCATCTCAAATGCAAGGGGACCCCAGATGCGAACTATCAAATTGGTCCTGACGAGAGCGAGCAAGCTTGCTGGAGGAAATGCTACTACGAGGCGAAATTCAAGCCCACCTTTTTTTTCACTGTGATTGAAACTTTTCCAGGGGTTGAAAATTTATGCTTTTGTCATTTAACGTGGTACGTGATACAACGCGAACTCATGTCATGACTACATATTTATACTCACCTCTTTACGCCTTATTTTTCGTTCTCCCTCCAACGATGCAGTGACATTGAGTACCACCGACAAAGCTTCCTCTTTGCAGCCCTAAAGCCTCCTTCACAGTAGGCCCTTCTTCCTATTGTTCTTTCTCGTCCTCTTTTCTATAAGCGGCAAGGTACGTGTGGTCTTGCGTACGGTTGTCCACCAAGGAACTGTCCCAACCATCCCTTCCTTTCCCTCACTTGTTCTCTGTGATCTCTACACCCGTCAGGATGCGCCATCTGCTATTTAAGTAATCTACAGCGGAAGTATTTGAGACGGTAGGACAGCAAAAAGGAGGCTTTGATATGGCCGAAAGATTTACAAATATGCCTCAAATCCAAGCTACCAGGATAAGAAATCTCGATTACCAGGTTGTCTGATGACAAGTACGTCGGCTTATATTCCCTGTATTTTCCAAGCTTAGTAACGTACAAACAAACCGAATTTATCACTATAAGCTATGTATTCCTTTTCAAATTTGAAATTTTGTACAAAAGCTCGCCCTCCATTGTTGAGCAGCTCTTTCCTGTTCTTTTGCCTCTTTCTTTTATTCTTCAACACATGCGCTTAATATTCAGGAAGTCTAGCCTTCAAATCACCCTCATCGAGATACAAAATTCAATAATTAAAATATAGAGATGAGCCGTTCTGCTTCGACCAATCCCCCCCCTCCTCCACTTTGATTTTTGCTATGAAGCAAGATACAGGCTAAGGAAAGTGCAATAGGAGGACTTCAGGAGTAAACAATGAATAGAAAACAGTCGAAGTGCTCTGGAGCGCGGGCTCGCGCCAGGCTCCGGAATTCGCTGCCTTCACCCTTGGTCTTCCTGGCATGGCCCTTTCATCGTGCGTCGGCTTGCTCTCGCTTAGGACGATTTCATGCCCGCCCACTTCCGTGCCAGGTGCTCTCCGAACGTCAACGGACTCACATGCCCGCCTTCCCCCCTCGTCTCCTCCCTTTCCCCCCGCAGAGTGTTGTATTCGTGTCCTTTCCCTCCCCTCCCTCCGTCCCGCCTCTCCTCGCGTAACCTCTCCCGCCCCGTAGCCGGCATGGGTGTATCGTAGAAGGGGTTCGTGCGTCGGCTTGCTCTCGCTTAGGACGATTTCACGCCCGCCCACTTCCGTGCCAGGTGCTCTCCGAACGTCAACGGACTCACATGCCCGCCTTCCCCCCTCGTCTCCCCCCTTTCCCCCCGCAAAGTGTTGTATTCGTGTCCTTTCCCTCCCCTCCCTCCGTCCCGCCTCTCCTCGCGCAACCCCTCCCGCCCCGCAGCCGGCATGGGTGTATCGTAGGAGGGGTAGAAAAAGAATACGAGAGAGGTCCGATCCCGGCTCGGGGAGAGTGTCACCCTGTGGACAGGTGAATGGAAGGGCCGTCTCCCTCTTTCGCTCGCTCCCTCCCTTCCTCCCTCCCTCCGTCCTCCTGCCCGGGCTTTGCCCTCAGCCACTAATCTCTCCGAAAGCATGGCTAGGAAATCCCCGCAGTTCACGATCAAAGTTTCCGCCACCCACGGCACTCTCACCCACTCCAACTCCTCTCCCTCCTCTCCTGCTTCCACCCGCGCTCCCTGCGGCCGCCCTCGAAATTGCAGGCCTCCCTCCTCCTCGTCGCCCTCCTCTTCCCCTATCGACTCCTGTCTCTGCTGGAGGATGATGGTGAACAGGCCCCAGTCCGTGTGAGGGCTCGAGCCCAGTGCCCTAGAGGGGGGGATGGACGGAGGGAGGGAAGAGGACGACATGTAGTGGAAGGCACGGAGGAGGGAGATGCGTTCCCCACCCTCCCCGCACACTGCTTCTAGCCAGCCTTCCTCCCTGCCCAGGGCGAGAGAGAGGGCCCGGGAAAGGGCCCGGCTGAGGGCGATCATGTCCACAAAGAAAGCTTGCATCTCTTCTCTCCAGGCCGTCCCTCCTTTCCCGGTCCCGCCCCCCCGGAGGGCAGCGAGGGCAGTGGAGGATGTAGGCCAGACATTGGGACCTTCCAATGGGTTTTGAGGGGAGGGCGAGAGCGAGCTGGCTCTCCTTGTCGCGACATCAGCTCTCTCCCTCTGACCCCAGGCGGCACCGGCCGAAGGGTCCCTCGCCCCTTCGCTGCTCCCCTCGTCCCCTCCGTCGGCAGACTCGTAACCCATGCTGAAGCCCTCCTTCCACTCGACAAATTGTCCCTTTAACCCGCTTTCCCCCAAGACAGGAATGTAGCCGCGTGAAAAGCCTTGCGAGTGAAGGGAGGGCAGGGCCTCTTTCTCTTGCAGGGGCAGAGCGAAGAAGGAAGCGATGGCATCCAAGACGCGAGGATACGATGAAAGTCTTCGACGGTTAATAGGCCCGCATGCCTTCATGCACGTGTGATCAATTGCTTCTTTGCTGTCGTCCGTCTCCGCTGCCACATGTTTCTCCGTTGAGCGGTTGGATGACCTCGATTTCCCGGCACCGCCACTTGTTGTTCCTATATCAAAGCTAGGGGCGGGTCCTGCGACTCTTAGAACATCTCGTGTCCGAACCCATCCTCTATAATCTAGGAGAAAGAGACCATCGGTCTCGCAGGCCTGACGAATGGCCTGCGCAGCTGCGAGCTTCGCACCCTCACTGGGCGAGGAATTAGGCAGGAACGGGACGAGATCTACCCGAATAGGTGTCCATACTGAGGAGGTTATGCTTGAAGCGGTGGATGGATTCATTAGAAAAGGAGCGCCTGCATTTCTATTTGTTAAAACGAAATAGAAGGCACCGTAGGAAAAATCGCAGATAACGCCGGGTCGCCACGATAAGATCCGATAGCTCACGCCGTGGTTGAGGCACCTTCCACTGCGAGGTGTCCAAAAGGCACCGAACCTTTTCTCAATGTAGAAAAAGGGGGTCAGGGGTTGTTTAAGCGTCTAACAGTACGTCATGATGAACGAGAATGGATGGGAAGGCCTCTCCGTACTTGCGAACGACTGAAGGACACATTTCTCGCCGATAACTTGGTGTACTTGGAGTCTGATCCGGGCAGGGCCGGGCGGCGGGCTTAAAGGTATGAGAAGAGTAAGGAAAGCACTATCGAGTGGAGGCAGGAATGAGTCTAAACAACAACTAATCTGCACAATATATTAGAAAACTTATATTGTAAGCATAGTCCATCCTGTTCCTTGTCCTGGCTCCCTCATCCCTAACTACGTGTTCTTTGCCTTGCTCTTGGAGTCGCGTCGGCAGGACCACTGCGTCGTCTCGCTGCTCCCATCAGCCTCTGCCGCCTTCCGCGATCCCTTCCCCTTATTGTCCTCAATGCACTCATAATGATACCCATTTTTGAAGCCGCCGCACTCCACCATCCCCCTCTCCTCCTCAGGGTCATACGCTGTCTCGCAGTAGCAGAAAGCCTTTCCTACTGCTCCTCCTCACCCCCTCCAACCCCCTGAGCCCCATCCCCTTCAGCAGCTGCAGCCACATCAGCCTCCTACTCCTGCTCCCTCTCCTGCTCCATCTCCTTCCCTTCCCGCTGCACCCCCGCGCTGGCCCCAACGGCCCAACCACCCGCTGCGCCCGCCGCCGCCGCGTCCTCGTCGCTGTGCTCCCCGCCGTCCCGGCCTGCATCCTCTGGCTCGAAGAACGACGCGAAAAGCTACGCCTTTCTATCCTCGTGCATTCCATCCACTCCTCCTCCGTCCGCCTCCTCCATCTCCTTGCTGCTCGCGTTCCCGCTGCTGTCGTCACTCCTGCTGCTACCGCCACCGCCAGCGCCCTTCCCCTCCCCCCCCCGCCACTCAAGAGTGCTTCGTGGCCCTCCCACACCACTCTGGGTCCGCTTCACCTGCAGCCGGCCCACCGTCGCCTCCATTGCCGCCACGCGCTGGTCCCACCGCTGCTTCATAGCCGCCTCGGTCTCCCTCGACTTCTTCTGGAACCTGCCGAAGGAGTAGCCTTTCTCCATGCACGTGTCGCAGCGCGGCCGCACATTGTCCGTCGCATCTAATTGAATCTGGTCTTGACCTTGTTGTATTACGTTGTAGGCATTCCTTCGACTGCAGTCTTACTGTTGCCCTGGCTGCGCACTACCATCCCACCATACATCGCAGGGGCAGCTAAACCTCTTTCCAGTGTCTCTGTGCTGGCGAGCTCGTTAGACTTGAGGCGCTACAAGCCGCCCAACGTCGTAAAAGGTGCTCCGGATGACATAGGATGCCTCATCGGGGGAAAAGGCCGACAGAACATTGATGCAGGGTCGGCGACGGGAGAATGACACATTAGGTTTACTACCTTTTCAAACACAGGGAGAGCGAGGTTACGGAGGTCTTTGATAAGTCGTGCTATTTGTCGAAACCAGTCAAAGCTAACATAGGTATCTTATTGCCATTTGGGCAGCTACGATGCGTAACAGCACGACATTCGATCCTTAGCGAAGCGTATTAGAGGAAGATGAGATATAGAGACTTGTTGAACACTAAACAGCGTTCAAATTTAACGGTAGAAATTCTTAATTTAATCGAAATTTCAATTTCAATCTGTGCGTTATGAGTCACAACATGCTTGTCATCCCATTAAAGAGGCAGACCAGAGAATCTCACAATTAGTGGCGGATTTTGAGGCGTCAATCGTCCGACTCCTAATTTTACAACAAGAATTTTGCCAATAAACATGGAGTCGATTTCTCAAGTTGAAAGCCGCACGCGAGAAAAACAACAAGTCATGTCCTTCAGTCCGCTAAGAAAGCGTACCTACTATGCGGGTACATCGGCAGTCCTGTCTGGACTAGGGACTTCGGAGAAATTCTCAATTTAATCGAAATTTTAATTTCAATCTGTGCGATATTAGTCATAGCATGCTTGTCATCCCATTAAAGAGACACCCGACAAGCTCACAATCAGTGGCGGGTTTTGAGGCGTCAATCGTCCGACAATTCACGTGGACTTGCTCCCTTGATTTACGGGGTGTACTCTTTCTCTTATATGTATGAAACTAGGTGGATACTCTCACACCACACGATTAGAGTCTTGATAATCATCCTCCTCACGTGCTCTGAATCTCATTAGCTGTAGGAAAACCTTTGAGAGATAAGCTGGAAAATATGATTCACTTTGCGGCCCTGTCGGAAATGGTAGAGTCGTACAGCGCTGATCAAGGATATCAGCATAACGTATTGAAGCCATGAACACCCTGGTGATTCCTTTATGGAAGAATATTACTTTAATTCATTTACTTACGTGTTCGTCTTATCAGTGGTCATTTGTGTTGTGTTACCAACAGTTCTTGATATCAGAATACAAAGCTGTCGCTATGTACGGCGTGTCAGATCTTTCAAGGAGTGAGCAGTACATCTTGCACAAATACTGAGATAATCTCAGCATATCAGTCAAGTACAAATGATCATAACTGTTAGGGTCATGTCATGGTTTGCGTCCACCTAATCATTTGTATGTCATATTATTATACGACAACAGGACTGGCGTCGACCAGTGTCTTTGGTTGTCTTCGATTGTCTTCTGGTTTTCTTAGTACAAGATTCTTGGGTGAATCGTTTGGTCTATATTCTCAGGAAGAATATTAATTGAACCGAAGAAGTAATTGGGTATTGGCTTACCCGCAGCGGCGTTTTGATTTGTTTATTCGCATCAGGTTATGGGCCCTCATTGACCTAAGCTTTGAGTTGAATAAGAAATCTGAAAAGACACTGATCGACGACCTCCTCTAGTGCAATTGGGTTTGCATTGATTGTGGTCTGATTTACTGAATTTCTCTGGTGCAATTGGATTTGCAGAGATTCAGGACTGTTTTAATTGATAATTGAATTTGCTAGATTAAAGACATCACTTAATTGTATCTGGAGGCTTTAGATACGGCTGGCCATGATAATAACCTTAAAGTCATGGGTGATATGGATGACTACAGAATGGCAATCTTCAGTGGAAGATTGGAGGATTGAGACGCATGGAAACGCGATATCGAAAGTTTTATTGGGGCAAAGGACCCAGAAATGGAAGATATCATTGTTGAATTAACCCAGTCACCGATTTCTGGGGACGAGGTAAAATCTTATGATGAAAAGAATGCCAAAGGTTACTTCACCCTCGAGAAGTACCTTAAAGGAGCGGCAGCGAATCTTATCGAAAAATTCCGTTTAGATAAAGATGGAGCTAGTGCGTTTAAGGCACTCACATATCAATATGAATTGAGAGGAGAGACACAACACGCATTACTCATGTCTGAATTTATTCGCCTCAATTTTAATGAGAAAGGTGACCCCGGGGAAGCTTTCGAAGCAGCTGAGGAGCTAGCTAGGAAGATGAAAAATCGTTTCGACATGAATATTAATGAATCTATTCTATTAACTCACCTTATCAACAAAATTCCATAGGTAAATGGAATTGTTGGAGTTTGAAAACACAAGATTTGATGACATATTCCAATCTAAAGTCAAGAATGAGCAATCATTTTGTGACAAATACAGCCAGTAAGGTCAAGGATGACCAGTGCTAAACAGCTAATTTCAACGGGTACTGTAATTGGTGCGGTAAATACGGCCATAAGAAAAAAGAATGCCTAGTCAAGAAAAATGGAGGAAGCAGAGCGGGACCTCCTGATAATCGAAACAAAGTGGGCCGGTATGAGCGTGTACCCTGCAACCCCTACAATGGCCCTGGCAAAGGCGGGCGGAATAATCTCGGACGGGGAAATGGAGGCCGTGGAGGCCGTAATGGACGTGGTCGTGGCAAGGGATTGCACGGCGGTAATGGTTGTCGCTCTTGTGGAAGCGTAGACCACTGGGGTAATGAATGCCCTAAGAACCAAAGGGAACGTTCCTAAACTTGCCTGCTAGCTAACAAAAGGACGGATACAAGCATAAGGCAGAGGAAATCAACCTCTGTAGTGGTGGATAGCGGAGCTACATCCCATATGAAGAGAGATACTATTTGAGATACACGATGCGAGAACGCAGCGAGGAGTTGATTCAGGCCATTCTGTGTGGGGGGACAGGTCAGGCAAGCGGGGCAGGCCCGAGGACCTGGTGCATATCCTGGAGGGACTCATGCAGACAACGGCCGAAATGGAAGGTCTTCCAGGAATAGAGGATCTCCAATTTGTCTTGACGCGCGCGCAGACTGAATGCGCTCTCTCGAGCGCAGAGGCGCTTTTATCACGCAATCAACTCGCGCGGGAAGGGGCACTTGGCCGCCATGCCCTTCTTTGAGCGCGCAGAAGAGCTTGGGAGGGAGGTAGAAGTTCTGGCGCAGGAGATGGTGACGGAAGAGGGATCGTCTGAGAAAGAGGAGTTGCTTGAGCGGGCCGGAATAGTTTCAAATATGGCGCGAGGTGGGTGGTACCGTGCTCGTACCTCCAAATTTATGGCATCCTTGCCTCTATCGATAGATGGCGCAGCTGTTGAGGACAAAGAGACGGCTTTTGTGGCCTCGGTTTTGATGCTTTCCATGTCAGCGCAGGCAAATCAGGCAACAGGGTTGCCAAGTACACTCGAGAGGAATAAAAGCAGGAAAAAGAAACAGGAATGTTGTCGAGAAAAGGGAAAGAAAGGAGAAAACCGGAAACAGACAAATGAAGATGTGAGAGTTTCACAGTCGAAGCAGGCATTCCGGATGCTGTTGGACCGCCTCGGAGATTCGGACTCAGGGAAGGGGTCGAGTGAATCTGGTATCTATCATGTGCCGCCAGTACTAGCACCTCTGCGGGCCAAACCGCAGGTTTTCGACATAGCCTTCATTTCTTGAGGAGCGTTTGCCGCGTTTGGCAGAAATTGCAGGGGTTTCGCAGACGTCAACTCGGGAAGCGGGGAGTGGTAGCAAGCGAGATTTTTTGGGATGGTTAAGAGGCTTTAATTCGTCAAAAGAAATCAAATGTGATCATGTGTCAATGACTTAATGTTTCGGGGAGATATATCCATAGTACTGCGTATTTAAGGTTTATGACGTATTTCCCTGCCTCTAGAAGGGCTAGGTTTGAGTAATCAGTAGTTTTAACATTCATTTACTATGCTTTTGCGTTTCAAGACGAGAGCTAACAACTCCATGATCGAGAAATGTGAAAAAAACAATTGATTTCAAATAGAAAGCGGTGTGTCTTCTCGATGAAAGTTTTGCGGGTCCGCGACAAAATAAATATTCAGTAAATTAAGGATCATACAGAAGGAATAAATATCAGGAATTTGCAAGATTATGCGACCATATTTTCATGAGAGTCAAACAAAGCGTCTCTTTTGTCCTGGCTGGGGTCTGTCACACGAGTAGGGTTAGGGTTGGGGTTAATCTAGGATTAACGGTCAGGTTTACGATTTGAGTTTAGGTTTGGATTAGAGAGAACCTTGTGTGGGGGCGTCAAACTTTGTCAGCTTATCTGGAGAGACTTGAAAATTTTGATTCTTGAAGACCAGAATATGAAGTTCAACTGATTACCTTGCAGCGTCCTAGAATGATATGACCGTCCTGTTAGGGTTAGGGTTAGGGTTAGGGTTAGGGTTAGGGTTAGGGTTAGGGTTAGGGTTAGGGTTAGGGTTAGGGTTAGGGTTAGGGTTAGGGTTAGGGTTAGGGTTAGGGTTAGGGTTAGGG
>Ga0102934_1001206_pt1 | contig 17922 bp, 19 predicted proteins | sample SalPonR2_A_D1_MG_FD_78175 | JGI IMG/M metagenome (GOLD analysis project Ga0102934, IMG submission 78175) | Salt pond soil microbial communities from South San Francisco under conditions of wetland restoration - Salt Pond MetaG R2_A_D1_MG | ecosystem: Environmental > Aquatic > Marine > Intertidal... | reverse complement strand
AATATTTTAAAAAAATATTTTAATTTTAAAAGGACTGAGTTATGAAGAAAAATAAAAAGAAAATTTTTGAAGTGATTAAACTTTTGTTTTCCTTTTCATTGATTAAATCAATATTAGTTTCATTCGGATACTATTTATATGAACATGTATTGTGGAGAAAGCATGTTAATTTAAAAGGTAAAGCAAGAATTCACCCAACTGCATCAATTAGAAATGCTAAAAATGTATATGTCGGAGAAAACTCACATGTAAATCATTGTTGCTGTATATGGGCAGAAAAAGAATCAAAAATTATTCTTGGAGATAATCTATTAATGGGACCAGGTGTTAAAATATTTTCTGCTAACCATGGACATGAATTGGGAATCCCCATGACATATCAAAAAAGGGTTGAAGCAGATGTTATAATTGGAGATAATGTGTGGCTGGGATCTAATACAATTATTTTATCAGGTGTAAAAATTGGAAGTGGAACAATTGTAGCAGCAGGTTCGGTTGTATCTAAAGATCTACCGGAAAATGTAATTGCTGGAGGAATACCTGCTAAAATAATTAAAAAAAGAGATTGATGTTTTTAATTTAGCTATTGGGGAATGTTAATGAAAAATATTTTAGTAACCGATGGACAATACAGGAAAGCTTTGACAATTGTTAGAGCTCTTGGAGATTCCAATTATAATATATATGTTTCAAGTTCACAGAGATTTTGTATAGCGAGATACAGTAAATATGTTAAAAAATTTATTCATTACCCTGATTATAAAAGTTCTGAAAAAAAATTTCTGAAATTTATTAAAAAAATTATTTCTATATATAATATTAAAATCATTCTTCCGATAGAAGATGAATCTGTAGAAATATTTTCAAGAAAAAAGGAACTTTTTAAGACAGTATTTATTCCTATTCCTGATTATGATAAATTTATAGTAGCAAGGGATAAAGCAAAAACACTTATAGAGGCAAAGTCTGCTGGAATTGATATACCGAAAACTTGGTTTTTAGAAAATATAAAAAAAATAGATAAGATTAAAGATAAAATAGAATATCCTGCAGTTATAAAACCAAAGAAAAGTTCAGGATCAAGAGGAATAGCCTATATCAAGAACAAAAAGGATTTCTTAAATAAATATCTTAAAGTTCATCAAAAATATAAATACCCAATGATACAGGAATATATACCTCAGAATGGAAAAAAATATCAGGTGCTACTTTTAAGAGATAAAAAGGGTAAGATAGTAGCTTCAGCTGTACAGGAACTTATCAGACAGTTCCCCGTTAGAGGAGGACCTGGAACATTATTTAAAACTATAAAAAATAAAAAGCTGCTGGAAAAATCAATTAAACTACTTGATAAAATTGATTGGTTTGGCATCGCCTGTGTTGAATTTATTGAAGATACAAGAAATGGGAGAAATGTTTTAATGGAAATCAACCCAAGATTTTGGGGTACTCTGAATTTATCGATTAATGCAGGAGTTAATTTCCCAAAAATATTGGTTGAAGGCAAACAAGAACAAGAAATAACCTGTAAAGAAGGTATCTACTGTCAGTGGTTAATACCTGGGGATATTTTAAATTTTGCTTTTAATAAAAATAGATTTAAACAGGAAATCCCATATTTTTTCAATAAACCTGAAAGATTTCATTATGTAATATATTCTAAAAAAGATAAGAAGCCTTTCTTTATCAATTTTTTGATTTTATTTAAAAACCTTTTTAGTTATCAAAAGATTAAAAGTATCTTCACCCGCTCATAAATAAAACTTGAAATAAAAAAAAAATGTTTTATAGTTTAATAAGTAAACGAGTATTGTATAGAAGGTAAACTATGGAAAAATATGATTACTTTTCTTTATCTAAAAAAACTAAAAAAGTTATTTTATTAAATGAATTAAAAAAAATGAAAATATCACTCAAAAAAAAATAGGGGAAAAAATTAATATAACAAAGGGAATGGTAAATAAATATATAAAAAAATTATTGAATAATGAATATATTAGAAGAAAAGAGAGAGGGTATAAACTTACACGAAAGGGAGATAAATATATAAGAGAAAATATCTCGGCTGTTAAATATGAATTTAAAATATTTAAAAATGAAATTGAAGATTTATTTAAATCAATTCAAATAGATAATTTTAAAAAATATAGGGTTGGAGTTTTAAAATCAATTTCTGGATTGGTTCCTCATATCGCTCATAAATATAAAATAGATAAAAAATATAATTTAGAGTTCAATTTATTATATTACGATACGGGTAAAATGCTAATTGACGATCTTATTGATGGCAAAATCGAGCTGGGAATCATGGGAATAATTCCAGCTTTTTTTAAAAGATCTCTCGGGTATAAAATTAACATAAACCATGTTATTAAAGGCGGGAAACATTTTTTAATTTATAAAAATAAATATGAAGGGATAAAAGATTTAGATCAAAAAAGAATTTTAATATCAGATAAATATAATTCTGTATCCAGTAATCTTCTGACAAATATTGAAAAAGAAGAAAATGTTAAATTCAAAAAAATTGATTTTGAAGATTTAAATATAAAGCTTGATAAATTATTAAATATAAAATTATTTGATAGAGTAGATGGTATTTTGATATGGCAGCCATATGCTGAAGCGATAATGAATAAGTATGAAAATTTAGATCAGTATTCTATTGATAGAAATTATATATCAAATGTATTTATTTCAAGGGGAAAAATAGAAAATAAGAATTATAAAATAATTGAACAAGTATTTGATGAGAGCATTCAATTACTAAAGGAAAAGGGAATAAATAAAGATATTCTTGCTTTATTTAATATAAGCAGGGATTATCTTGGGAAAAATTTTAAAGATTTTAAAATATCTATTGAAAGAAAAAGGAGTTTCCAATGAAAAAAAGTATTGCATTAATATTAACTATTTTATCTGTTTTCATATTATTTGCCTGTAATTCTACAACTAATGTTAATTATCCAAAAAAACCAATTACCTGGATAGTTCCATTTGGAACAGGTGGAGGATCAGACCAGTTTGCAAGAATGATGGAAAAACAGATAGAATCTATTTCAAATATCGAGATTGTAGTGGTCAACAAACCCGGATCAAAAACAGCTGTGGGTTTTAATGAATTAATGAAAAAACCTGCAGATGGATATACACTGTATGGGGCAACAACTGATAGTGTTATTAATATGGTGACAAGTACTACCAAAAATTCTTTGGAAGATATCATTCCAATTGCAAAGATTCAGCATAACGTTGATATGTGGTTTATTAAAAATGATGATAAAAGATTTAACAGCTTCGATTCATTAGTTAAATATGCGAAAACTCATCCCGGTGAACTATCAATAGCAACTACAGGGTTAAATGGGGCTGATGCAATTTCTATTAAAAAAATAGAAGAAAAAGAAAATATTGATTTAAAAATAGTCCCCTTTAGTGAACCCGGTGAAAGATATGCAGCTCTTGCAGGAGGGCATGTTGATATTCTTCATGAACAACCCGGGGATGTTTTATCATTTGTGAAATCCAATACTTACAAACCAATTTTAGTAATGACCGAAAAAAGAGTAAAAGGATTTGAGGATGTTCCAACAACAGTGGAAAAGGGATTAAATGTTACTTCAGGTTACTGGAGAGGTATCTGGATGAAAAAAGGTGTTGGTAAGAAAAAAATAGAAATGCTTGAAAAGGTAATCAAAAAAGCTGTGGAAACGGAAGAATACAAAAAATATGAAAAACGGAAATATTTACATCTCAGGAAAGGTTTTTTGGTAGGGGAAAAATTTGGAGAATTCTTAGATAAAGAGTTTAAACATTATAAGGAAGCTTTAAGTAAATGATTACCAAAGTTGCTGGACCTATTCTTATTTTTTTTATATCTTTATATATTTTAATTATTAGAATTCCGAAAATTGAAATAATGGTGAAAAATTCAAATTCAATTTTATTTCCTAAAATATTACTTATTGGAATGCTAATAACGAGTATAGTTATTATAGTAAAAAATTTAAAACTTTTTAAACTTAATGACCTACACTTTGATTTTAAATTTGAAAACTTGAAAGAAAAATTTGTTTTGAATATTATATTTGGATTTATATATGTTATTGGTATCTATATATTGGGATTTTTTGTCATAACCCCATTATATTTATTTTTTATAACATTTTTTCTTGGTGGAAAAAATCACTTTTTTAATATAATCTATTCAATAATTATAACTGCAATTATATACTTTATTTTTATAAAATTTTTATATGTACCTTTACCAGAAGGGAAATGGTTTTTTAAAAATATAAATGAAATATTTCTTTTTTAAGGATTAGAATGCTAAATGATTTGTTAAATGGGTTTTATACTTTACTGAATCCTTCTTATATATTAATATTAATAATTGGTTCTTTTTTTGGAATTGTATTTGGTGCAATCCCTGGATTGGGACCGGTTATTGGAGCAACTCTTCTTATTCCTTTTACATATCATATTAATCCTGCAGCTGGAATTTTACTTATTGCTGGAGTTTATGTTGCTGGAACTTTTGGAGGGTCTCAAACCGCAATACTTTTTAATATTCCCGGAGCTCCAGAAAATACCTGTACAAAAATTGATGGATATCCATTAACTCAAAAAGGACAGGCTGCAAAGGCCCTTTCAATAGCTATAGTTGCTTCTGCTATTGGAGGAATATTTAGTTCGATCATATTGATTTTTGGTTCTACTCGATTGATGACTATATCATATCTTTTTGGACCGGTTGAATATTTTGCTCTAACGCTTCTTGGAATGAGTATAATAGTTGGATTGAGCAAGAATTTTTTTAAGGGTTTGCTTTCGGGTTTTTTAGGAATATTTTTAAGCACAGTTGGAATGTCCAGTATTGATGGGACTTTAAGATTTACTTTTGGTAGTAAATTTTTATTAAATGGTTTTAATTTTGTTCCAATAATGATTGGTGTATATGCTATAGCCGAGGTGTTTTATCAAGTTAAAATTCATTTTAATTTTAATACTGGTAAAAAGGTAAAATTTAAAATGGAGTTTCCCAAAAAAAAGGATTTAAAGTATGTAAAAAATACAATAGCGAGATCTTCTCTTCTTGGATTGATAATAGGAGCTTTACCTGGAGCAGGAGCTGTTTTAGCTAATTATATGGGATACAGCATGGAAGAGAGTGTTAATAAAAATAATAAAATTCCCTTTGGAAATGGAAATTTAAGGGGTGTAGCTGCCCCCGAAGCAGCTAATAATTCTGCTGCAGTTGCTACTTTTATTCCTCTACTAGCTCTAGGAATTCCTGGAGGAGCTGTAACTGCTATACTACTAGGTGTATTTGAAATAAATGGTATTAATCCAGGTCCAACATTATTAACAACAAATAAAGAGATGGTTTATACTCTATTTGCAGGAATACTCATCATTAATATTTTAATTCTTTTAACAGGGTTTCTTGAGGTTAAAGTAATAACCAAATTATTAAAGGTACCAAAACACTATTTGTTTCCAGCGATTTTTATATTTGCATCTGTAGGAGCATATTCTGTTAATAACAGTTTTTTTGATGTATTAATAATGGTAATTTTTGGATTGATTGGATATTATATGAAAAAATATGGTTATTCAGTGGCTATTTTAGTGCTTGGATTAGTTTTAGGTCCGATTATGGAAAATAATTTGTTAAGAGGTTTAATTAAGTATAATAATAATCCTTTTATGTTTTTTACTAAACCTCTTGGTGCTTTATTTTTAATTATTTCAGTTTCGTTTTTTTTGTGGCCCTTGTTTTATAAAATACAGAATATTTATAAAAATAATGCTTAAAAGGATTTTTTAAATGAAAATATTAACTTTTGATTTAGAAGAATGGTTTCACATTATGGATAATGAATATTTGAGTAATGTAGAAATTTGGGATTCTTTTGAATATAGATTAGAAAAAAATCTTGATAGAATACTAAAATATTTAAATTCTAAAAATCTAAAAGCAACTTTTTTTTGTTTAGGCTGGATAGCTGATAAATATCCGGAATTAATTAGAAAAATTAATGAAAAAGGTCATGAAATTGGTTCTCATTCATTTTCTCATAAACTTGCATACAAGCAAAACAAAAAAGATTTCGAAAATGATTTAGAAAGATCAATAAAAATTCTTGAGGATTTAACAGGAAAAAAAGTAACCTCATACAGGGCACCAGGGTTTTCTATTAAGGAAGAAAATATATGGGTTTTTGAATTATTAACTAAATATGGAATTGAAAAAGACAGTTCTATCTTTCCAGCAAGAAGAGCTCATGGGGGACTGGAAAAATTTGAATATTCTGAACCATTTATGATTGATGTTGACGGGTTGAAAATAAAAGAGTTTCCGGTTAATGTTTTTAAAATTTTTAATAAAAAAATTGTATATACAGGAGGAGGATATTTCAGAATAATGCCATATTTTTTTACTAAAATATTCTCTAAAAAATCTGATTATGTTATGACTTATTTTCATCCCAGAGATTTTGATAAAAACCAACCTATTTTAAATGAATTATCTCTTTATAGAAGATTTAAATCTTATGTTGGATTAAAGGGGTCTTTTAAAAAATTTAAAAAATATATTCATGATTTTCATTTTATAGACTTGTGTAGTGCAGATAAAAAAATAGACTGGAATTTAAAAAAAATTATAAATTATAAAAATATTAAATAACCTGGTAACAAAAAACAAATTGTTGGTGACTCTAATATAATATTGAATTTATAAAATTTTTAGGAGCAATATGAAAAAAGCATTAATAACCGGTATTCACGGACAGGATGGATCCTATCTTGCAAAATTTTTACTGGAAAAAGGATACAATATTAAAGGTGTTTTGAGAGAAAATGAATTAAAGAATTTATTCAGACATAACTATTTGAATATTAAGGATAAAATTCATTATAGTACAGTTAATTTGTTGAATGAAAAAGAGGTTGAATTATTAATTAAAGATTATCAACCTGATGAAATATATAATCTTGCAGCAATTTCATCTGTTGGGATCTCATTTGAATATCCCGAAAAAACAATAAATAATAATAATAAAATTATCATGAATATTTTAAAATCACTGAGAAAAATTAATAAAGATTTAAAATTGTATCAAGCTGCCAGCAGTGAAATGTATGGAAATCCTCCAGAACTACCGGTGACACTTAATACTCCATTAAAACCCATCAGTCCCTATGGTATCTCAAAAAGTTTTGGTTATAGAGCTGTAAATAAATATAGAAACTTATATAATATATTTGCAGTAAATGGAATTTTGTTTAATCATGAATCTTTTTTGAGAGATGAAAAATATTTTGTTAAAAAATTAATAAAACAGAGTCTTGAAATAAAAGATAGGAAAAGGGAAAAACTATTTTTAGGGAATCTAAATGTAAAAAGGGATTTTGGCTATAGTCCTGATTATATTAAATCAATGTGGAAAATGTTACAAAATAGAGAACCGAAAAATTATATAGTTTGTTCAGGTGAATCTATTTCATTAGAAAATATTGTTGACTATGTCTTAAAAAAATTAAATTTGAAGAAAAATGTTGTTGAAATAAAAAAATCTCTTTACAGACCCGCAGAAATTAAAAATGTATATGGTGATAATACGAAAGCTAAAACTGAATTGGGCTGGAAATATAACAAATCGTTTTATGATATTTTAGATATATTAATTGAAGAGGAAAGAAAGTATTTAAAATAAAGAAAATAATATTTGTTAGAATGGAGGAATAATGAAAGCAGTTATACTGGCTGGAGGATTAGGAACAAGATTGGGAAACAGAACAAATGTTATACCTAAACCAATGATAAGAATTGGTTCAAAACCTGTACTGTGGCATATAATGAAAATATTTTCCAATTATGGAATAAATGATTTTATTATTTGTCTTGGATATAAGAAAAATGTAATTAAGGATTATTTCCTTCATTATGAATCAAAAAATAATGATTTTACTATTAATTTAGAAAATTATGATATAGAATTTCATAATGACCATGATGAAAAAAAATGGAAGGTCACTCTTGTAGATACAGGGATCAATACCTTAAAGGGTGGAAGGTTGAAAAAAATTGAAAAGTATTTAGACGATGAAATTAATATTGTTACTTATGGAGATGGAGTAGCTGATATAAATATTAATAAATTAATAAAATTTCATAAAAATAAGAAAAAAATGGTAACTATTACCGGGGTACACCCACCTGCAAGATTTGGTGAGATATCCGAAGAAAAGGATATTGTTAAATCCTTTAGAGAGAAACCACAAACTTCAAAGGGTTTAATTAATGGGGGATTTATAGTATTTAAAAGAGAGTTGTTTGAATACTTGACTAATGATGAAAATTGTGATTTAGAAATAGGCCCTCTTGAAAAACTTTCTAAAAAAGGGAAAGTAGCAGTTTACAAGCATGAAGGATTCTGGCAGTGTATGGACCATGAAAGGGATGTTAAATATTTAAACAATCTCTGGAACAATAATAAGGCATTGTGGAAAGTCTGGAGTTAAATTGAGAAATTTATTCAAAAATATTTTTGAAGGTAGAAGGGTACTTATTACCGGACATACAGGATTTAAAGGTTCATGGCTTTCAATATGGTTAAATGAACTGGGTGCAGAGGTAATCGGTTTTGCGTTGGATCCCTATACTGAAAAAGATAATTTTGTAAAAACAGGATTAAAAGATAGAATTATTGATATAAGGGGAGATGTAAGAAATTATAAAAAAACTATTAATGATAATAAAAGAGTATGAACCTGAATTTGTTTTTCATCTTGCAGCACAATCCCTGGTAGGATATTCATACAAATATCCGAGAAAAACATATCAAACAAATATAATGGGAACAGTTAATGTTTTTGAAGCTGTCAAAGAGTATGGAAAAGTCAAAGTACTTATAAATGTTACAAGTGATAAATGCTATAAAATAGGAAAAACTATCCGAGCGTATAAAGAAAATGATCCACTTGGAGGAGATGACCCTTATAGCTCAAGTAAGGGATGTTCAGAAATCATATCTTCAGCATTTAGGAAGTCTTTTTTTAACAAGGAAGATTCGAATACAGCAGTGGCTACTGTTAGAGCTGGAAATGTTATTGGTGGTGGAGACTGGTCACAAAATAGATTAATTCCTGATTGTGTTAGAGCCATTATTAATAATAAAAAGATAGAAATAAGAAATCCTGAAGCAGTTCGTCCATGGCAGTTTGTTCTTGAACCGTTAAGAGGGTATATGCTTCTGGCAGAAAAATTATATAGTGAATCCAGACAATTTGCGGGTGCATGGAATTTTGGGCCAGGAAGTGATTCTACTGTCAAAGTTGGAGAGCTGGTTGAACAATTTATTGAAAAATGGGGGAAAGGCAGCTGGAGCAAAAAAAAGGGTGAAAATATATTTAAGGAAACAAAATTACTAAATTTAAATATTGAAAAAGCCAGAACTTTTTTGAAATGGGAACCATTTTTAAAATTAAAAGATTCAGTTAAATTTACTGTTGATTGGTATAAAAAACAAAATGTGTCCTATGATTTTGATGTTGATCAAATTAATAAATATCTTGAGATAGGTGGTTAAAAAAATGGGGAAAAGTGAAATCTTTCTTGTGACAGGAGGTACCGGATTTATAGGTTCTCATATTGTTAATAAGCTGATAAAAAGGAATAAGAATGTAAAGATTGTAGCAAAATCTGATAAGTATAACTGGCGTCTGGAAAATAAAGAAGATGTTGATATAGCCTATATGGATATTACAAAATATAATGATTTAAAAAAGTATGTAATGAAAATAGACCCGGATTATATAATTCATTTAGCTGCTTTTGTTAATAACAAGAGGTCTCTTGAAGTTTTTGATAAAAACTTAGAGGTTAATCTTATAGGGACATATAATTTACTTAGAGCTTTAAATAATATTGATTATAAGCTTTTCATCAATACCGGAAGCAGTGAGGAATATGGAATTGGCGAAGCACCTTTTTTAGAAGAAAAAAATGAAAACCCGATATCTCCATATTCTTTTTCAAAAACATGCGCTACAAAACTATGTAATATGTTTTATAACATGTATAATAAACCAATTGTAACTGTTAGACCATTTTTAGTATACGGACCAAAACAGATTTCTAATATGCTAATTCCTGAATTAATAAGACATGGTATAAATAAAATGGAGTTAAAACTAACGAAGGGTGAGCAGACAAGAGATTTCGTTTATGTTGAAGATTTAGTTTATGCTTATTTAACGATTCTTGACCATTATAGTGAAATAGATAGGTTCGAAATTTTTAATGTAGGCTTAGGATATCAGGTTTTAATTAAAGATATTGTTCATATTATAGCTGATTATTTTCCAAATAATAAATTTAGATTGGGAAGTATGTCTTACAGGAAAAATGAACCTAAGAACTTTTTTTCAAATATAAAAAAAATTGAAAAGTTAGGATGGAGTCCTGAAATATCAATTGAAACAGGTATATCAAAAACAGTAATGTGGTGGAAAAATCATTACAGAGAGATTTTTAAAAAATGAATAAAACAATTATTATTAGTGGATATCCTCCAGGAGATAGTGGTGTTGGAAGATTAGTTGAATATCTTATAGAAATGAATAATGATGATTTTTTAATTATAACAGTAAATATTGATTTTGAAAATCCATATACAAATATCTTTGTAAAATATTTTTTTAAAATAATATACAAGATCTTTAAAGTTTTTCATAAAATATTTATTAGAGTAAAATTGAAGTTTTTAAAAAATGAAAAAATAATTATAATACATCCGCAAACTATAGGGTTCAAAACTACAATTAAATTATTAAAAAACAATAAAATTTTTTATTATGTGGTGGATTGTAGTTTTTTTTGTGTAAAATCTTATAATCATTTAGAAAATGAAAACACTTCCTGCTTGAGATGTTTAAATAGTGGATTCGATTCTATCAAGGAAAATAGATGTAACTCATTTCCTGTTGAAAATAATAGGAGTAGTTTAAATTTTTTAAAAAAACTTAAGGAACATAAAAATCAAATTCATTTTCTATTACAGAATATGAATCAAAAAAAATTATTAAAAAAATATTTTGGAGATGTTAAGTGTACGGTTATAGGGTTAAAAACTTCCGATATGAAAACAGAAACAGAAAGGGTTGAAACCTTGTCCGGGGAGGGGTTTGATTTTGTTTTCCATGCAGATCCACATCCAGCAAAAGGATTAATATTTCTACTTAATCTGAGTAAATATTTAAAAGAATATTCAATACTAATTCCCAGCTGTATTAAAAAAATTAATAAAATTCTGAATACAAATTATAAAAAAGAAGATTTCTCAAATATTATATTCAATCAGATGAGATGGGATAGTGGATTAAAAGAAAAGGTGAAAAAAGCTAAAATCGTTTTACATCCGACTCTTTGGGCTACTCCTATAGAAGGGGCACTAATTAAATCTTTAATTTATAATGGAGTAGTGGCAACTTTTGATTTATCTTTTTCTTATCCAAATGAAATATCTGATACTGTTTTGATTAAATTAGATAACAATTCTATAAAAAAATCTTCTATAATTTTAAAAGAAACAATAAAAGATAAAGAAAAACTTATGAAATATAAGAAAAATTCTCAAAAATGGCTTCAAAAATTTTTTAAATATAATAATATGTATGAAAAATTAAAAAGAGTTACAATATATAGATAGGGAGCGAAGATGAAGTATTCTTCTAAGGATTTAATCAAGGGAACTTCTATATACACTATTTCAAAATTTATAAAACAGAGTGGAGGTATTTTACTTCTTCCTGTTTTTACGAGACTTCTGACTCCTGCACAGTATGGTATTGTTGGATTGATTAAACCGATTTCAAGATTTATACCTCTGTTTTTTGTTTTTGGGCTAAACATAGCACAAATGAGAAAATATTTTGATTTAAAGAATGATAAGAAAAAAATTGGTAGTTTGATTTTTACTCTTAATATATTTTTATGGGTTGTGAATATTGGAGTTATACTTTTTTTTATTACACCACTTGGACAAAAATTTATCGGTAATTTCATAGATTATTCTAAAGTACCGTTTTATCCCTTTGTTTTTATAGCATTAATAACAGGATTTCTAAAAGTCTTTTCTTTAATTGCAAAAAATTACTATCAAATTCAAAAAAAATATAAACTAATAGGATTTTGTGAAATATTATTTTTCATCATAATTAAAACTGTTTCTTTGAGTTTGATTTATTTCTTTAGTATGGGTGCTCTTGGAAAAATAGTTGGAGGACTTGTAGGATCCGTTATTATTTTTCTAATCTATTATCCTGGATATATTAAAAAAATTAATATTAATTTTAATATGGATAAATTAAAAAATAGCCTTGGATTGGGTGTACCGGTAATGTTTACAGCAGCAATAGGGATAATTATAAATTATAGTGATAGATTAATTATGGGTAAATATTTAGAAATGGATATTATAGGTATATATTCACTGGCATATACTGGTGGAATGGTATTGAGTGTTTTTTATACTTCATTTAATGAAACATGGAGACCAATGTTTTATAATTTAATGGATTCTAAAAAGAAGAATAAGAATGAATTAATTAAAAAAATTATGACTAATTTTACTATTGCTTTGGCTGGATTGAGTTTAGTAGGAGAACTCTTTGGAAAAGAATTAATTATTCTTGTATTACCTGAAGAATATTTAGGTGCTGCTAGATTTCTTCCATATATTTTAGTTGCGATGGTTTTAGCAGGAATGAATTTTTTTAGTTCAAATTTTATAATATATTTTAAAGAAAATTATGTAACCCCTATTTTTATGACCTTTGCAGCAGTTATAAATATTATAATAAATATTATGTTAATCCCTAAGTATGGTGCATTAATAGCGGCTATCAGCACAATAATCTCCTTTGCAGTATTAGGATTTATAGAAATTGTATTTGTTAAATTGAGGTATAAGATAGATTATGTTTCTTATTTTAAGATATTAGCAATAATATTTTTCATTTTTAATCCTTTTCTTTTTTATTTAATAAACCAACCTGTAAATACATTTTTCATTTTAATTAAATTTTTATATTTAGGGTTATTTTCATTAATATTTGGAAAAAAATTATTTATTTTCTTTAAAAAAACCCTAGAAAAAAAATATGAAAAAAAGTAAAAAAGAAAAAAGTATTTTATTAACAGGGATTCCGAGATGTGGTTCAACATGGGCAGGAAAAGTTTTATCCAGTTCTGAAGATTTAAACTATGTACATGAACCAGATGAAGAGAAAAAATTTTTAAAAGCATGGATTACAAAAAAAAAATTGCATAGATATCCATATCTGGCTTCAACAGATAAACAACAACTATTTTTCAAACTCTGGGAAAAGGCTTTTTATGGCAAAAGTGAAAAAAGGCAAATTGAAAAAAAATCAAGGATTTTATATAGAATTAAGAAGAAGTTATTTTTCCCTCGAAAATATTTTTTTGAATGGGAGATCGGAAATAAGTGTGGTTTAATTCATAAAAACTATTTTAGAAAAACTGATTATTCAAAAAAAGACGCTGTTTACATTTATAATTTGAAGAAAAATATTGCTGAAATATTTGCAAGATTCGATTTGTATAGGCCTTTGTTTTTAAAAAGGAGAAATCTTGTCAAATCTGTTCATTCAATATTTGCGCTTGAATGGATTAAAAAAAAATTTGACATTGATATTGTTATTTTAATTAGACATCCAGCAAATATTATTTCAAGTTATTTAGAATTCAAACTTGGGGATTCTATTAGAAATATTTTTTTTCAAAAAGATCTTGTTAGTAAGTATTTTCTAGATTACATGGATAGTGTAAATAAAGCTGAAGATAAAATTGAAAAGATGGCAGTACAAATAGGAGCTTTTTATAATTTTATAGATATTTTTACAAAAAAGTATCCAGATGTTATATTGATTAAGCATGAAGAATTACTCTATAAAACTGAAGAAAAATTTAAAATATTATTTAAAAAACTCAACATAAATTGGAGTAAAAAAACTGAGACATATATTAAAAATCATAATAAAAAGGGTGCCGGGATGCATTTAAAGAGAGAAAAAGAGAAGCTAAAAAACAAATATAAAAAGTTGCTTAGTTCTAAACAAATAGAAAAAATTAAAAAGTTTTATAATATCTTTGAGAATAGATATTACAATAATTTTAAAGGAGTTTAGATGAAGTTGTCATTGATAATACCTAATTACAATAATGAAGAATATTTAAGAGAGTGCCTTGATAGTGTTATTAATCAAACTTATAGACCTTATGAAGTTATAATTGTAGATGATTGTTCAACAGATAATTCAAGAAAAATAATAAAAGAGTATGAAAAAAAGTATGATTTTATAAAATCAATATTCAATAAAGAAAACTTATGGGTTGCTGAAACACGGGATATTGGCATAAGAAATGCAAGAGGAGATTATATTACAACGCTTGATAGTGATGATTATTTTTATAATGAAAAAAAGTTAGAAAAAGAAGTTGAATTACTAAAAAAATATAAAAAAAAATACAATAAGGAAATAATACCCTATTCAAATACTGTTAGAGTTGATCTTGAAGGAAACCCTGTTAAAAATGAATTTAATAAAAAAAATGCCCCTGAAGGAAAGATATTATTCACTTTTCTAACCCTAAATAAACCGCGTCCTAGAGATTTTATTTTTAAAAAGAAAGATTATGTTGAAGTTGGAGGCTTTGATACTTCTCTTGATTTATATGAAGATAATGATTTAAAAATAAAACTATCAATTAAAAGAGAATTTTTTTATTCAGGAGTTAAAGGCGTTGCTTATAGACAGCATGATAACGGGATTGCTTCTGCACATTATAAAAAACATATTAAAAACTTAAGAATGCTATTTAAAAAATACAGTCCAAATTTACCTTTATTTAAGAGATTTCTAGCTAATATTAGATTTTATCACCGTCTAATTATGAAAACTTTATATAATAAAACAAAACATACAAAGCTTTTTTCATTATATAAAAAAATAAAAAATAAAATATTTAAAAAGGATGATTTCTTAAATGAAAAAGAATAAACCGTTTGTTTCTATAATAGTTCCAGTTCATAATGGGATTGAATTTACTAAAAGAATGATTAAATCTCTTAAAAATATTTTTTATCATAATTATAAAATAATAATAGTAGATGATGGTTCTACTGATAAAACTTATGAGAAAGTAAAAGATTATAATAAAGATATAATTATTATAAAAGGGAATGGTAATTTATTTTGGTCTGGAGGTGTAAATAAAGGTATAAAGCATGCTCTTAATAAATTAAATACAGATTATATACTTTTATTGAATAATGACAATTTAGTTGAGAAAAATTTTCTAAATGAATTAGTTAAAACAGCTCAAAAAAATGAAGCTGACGTAGTGAGTTCAAAGGTTTTTTATGAGAACAAAAAAGGGATGTTTTACGGTGGAGGAATTATTACATGGTCAGGACTTTTAAAATTAATACGGGATAAGAGATTTAAAAAAACAACACCAGTTCAGTGGTTTACTGGGATGGGAGTATTGATAAAAAAAGATTTGTTTGAAGAAGTTGGGTTCTTTGATGAAAAGGAGTTTCCTCAATATTATGGGGATAGTGATTTCGCTTTAAAGGTTTATAAAAATGGATATAAAATATTGTATGAACCTGAAAGTATTATATATAATGATAAAAGACAATCATTTGATTCGCATAAGAAAAATATAAAACTGTTGTTAAAAAATTTAACTGAATTTAAATCCCCACATAATTTTAAAATAGTAAAAAAATTTTATAAAAAACATATGCCTATATGGAAACTACCTGTAATAATTTTTCATAAATATTTTAAATATTTTGCTAGTTTTTTTATCTCAAAAATAAGGAGAAAATAAATGAAAGTAAAACCACTGCTTATAACAGGTTCTCATCGAAGTGGTACAACTATAATGGGGGAAATATTTTCTAAAAGTAAAAAGTTATATTTATTATATGAGCCATTTAATAAGGATTTAGGAATAAAAAATATAAATCACTGGTATCCATATCAATCTAAAGATTATAAAAAAATAGTTGATTCTTTTTTAAATATGAATTTTAGTTTAAAAGAAAGAGGGATCTCTTTTATCCGTAAAACATTTAAAAGTAGAAAAAATATCAGATATTATTTGTACAAATATTTTTTTAAATATTTTAAAAAACCTATTATAAAAGATCCCTTTCTTTTATTTTTTTCTGATTATCTTAATGAAAAATTTAATTATAATGTAATAATAATGGTAAGACATCCAGCAGCATTTTGTTATTCCTTAAAAAGATTGGAGTGGAATTTTGATTTTTCTAATTTTATAAAACAGGAAAAATTAATTGAAGAACATCTTCGTGATGAAGTAAAATTATACGAAAAAAATCTTTCATATTATGAAAAGATGGCACTTTTATGGCGATCTCTTTATAAGGTAATGTTAGAAAAAGTAGATGGGAAAAAAGGTTCCGATGGAATAATAATACAAAAGCATGAACAATTTGCAAAAAACATGTATGAATCAGTAAAAACAATTTCAGAAACATTTGGGATTGAGTTTAATAGTTCAATGAAAAAATATATAAAAAAAATAAATAATAATAAAAGGTTAAAAGTTAAAAAAAATAAGCTGCATGATTTTGATAGAAATCCCAAAAAAATAACTGATTACTGGAAAAAATATATAAGCAAGAAAGATTTAAATATAATTAGAAAATATAGTGAACCTATAAGTGGTAAATTTTATGATGAAAAATCATGGGAATAGATTTTTATGAATTATACAGGTTTCCTTTTTTTTATAGCAATATTTAATTTTACTAAAATATTTAATCCATTAGCTGAAATAATGCTATTACCTGTTTTATTTTATTATTTATTTAGAAATAAAATTAGAATTTCAGTAATTAAGTCAGAATTTTTGTTTTTATTTGTTCTTTTTATCTCAATTGGAGTAAATATTTTAAGACATTCTAGTATTACTGATTATTTTTCAACATTTCATTTTCCCTATTTATTATTTTTTTCGATAATAATTATTGATAAGAAATTTGACATAAAAAAAATGATTAGTATTATTAAAATTTTTACCTGGATGCATGTTTTTTTACTGATATCATCTTTAGTAAGTAGTGGAATTTTTAATTTAATTTTTAAAATAAGAGGAGCAAGTAATAGTTTTAGATTAGAAGGACTATTTAATGAGCCTGCTTGGATGGGAATTGTAGTTGTTTTTTTTATTTTAATTTTACATCTGGATAAAAAAAGAAATCTTTTTTTGATTATAATTAATACCTTATTTTGCTTGTTTACTTTTTCAGGTACTGCTTATGTTCTACTTTTTACATTTGCTTTAAGCTATGTTTTTATTAAATTAAGTTTTAAAAGAGCTCTAAAATATGGAATATTTTTTTCAATATTATTTTTATTATTTGTTTATTTTAAATTAGATTTAGTTAGATTGCTGATTATAAGGAGAGCAAAAGGATTGATTTCAGGGGATTATGATTTTAGTACAATATTAAGATTTATTGCTCCATATCAAGTTATTTATCATATACTTAAATATTATCCAGTATTTGGTATTGGAAGTGGGGCTATACAAAACTATATTATGAATAATCCACAATATTTCAGTTTGTTGAAAATATGGACAGGAGAAAGAACAACAAATGTTAATAATAGTTATGCAAATATAATCACTACTGGAGGCTTCTCTCTTTTTATTTCATATATTATTATGGTAGCTAATTATTTTAAAAAATATGTTAATAAAGAAACGATTTTTATATTTATTTTTATAATTATATTCCCATTTTTTTCAGGTAAATTAGCCCATCCATTTTTTTGCTTTATGTTCTT
>Ga0102934_1001205_pt1 | contig 17927 bp, 17 predicted proteins | sample SalPonR2_A_D1_MG_FD_78175 | JGI IMG/M metagenome (GOLD analysis project Ga0102934, IMG submission 78175) | Salt pond soil microbial communities from South San Francisco under conditions of wetland restoration - Salt Pond MetaG R2_A_D1_MG | ecosystem: Environmental > Aquatic > Marine > Intertidal... | reverse complement strand
TTCATAAGCTAACGCTTGTTTGTACGCACTTTCTAATAGACCTGGGCCTAAATAACGATGTACTTCTATTGCTGCACCAATAATTTGTTCTGTTATTTTATTAATTTCCATACTATTTAACTCAGTGTCCAAAATATAACATGTTAAGCAATTTTACAGGTATTAAAAATCACACCCTAAATAAATAAATCCTTGTCACTATCCTGAAAAAATGGTAAAATGCTGCTTGTCTCTTGGGAGGGAGCATGTCCGCATCAGAACAGCTTAATGATATAAATGCTATAAATTCATTATTTCTCGAACATCAGATCCATTCGCTTAAAATATCTGATCAGCGTTCTCTGCTTGATTCCCTTGCTCCGTCCCGGCCGGCAGCAGTATTTAATCTTGGTGATTATGTCCGGTTCAGGGAGCAGGAATATTGGGTGGAGGAGATTAACCGTGATAATTTGCTTTTAAAAAATAAAGAGAGTATTTTATTTAAGCATAAACACCACCCGGAACTGAAAAAGATGACTAAAAACCGGATAGTGATTAAAGCCGGGCAGTTGCTTTCATCCGGAAAGGTATACGGCGACCGTTCGTTTGAGTTGAGAAAGCTTTGCCGTTCTCTACAGTACAAAGACAGCCGGCACTTTGCTGCGTTTAAGGGCTCCCAGGTTAAACTTATGCCGCATCAGCTTAACACCGTGGCTCAGGTTCTGGATAATATTAAACACCGTTTCCTGATAGCTGATGAGGTTGGTCTGGGCAAGACTATTGAAGCGGGCCTACTTTTAAAAGAATTTCGCATGCGCTATGGTTATAAAAAAATTATCATTATTGTACCGGCTTCCCTGCAGCTGCAGTGGCAGCATGAATTATGGGAAAAATTCAGGGAAAATTTTACTATCCTCAGCAGTGATCAACTTAAAAAAAAAGATCAGCAGGAACTCATTTCTTTTTTAAAAAATAACCGGCGCCTTATTGTTTCCCTGGATTTTGCCAAACAGGAACATATCGCCGCTGTACTTACAAACGGTATCTGGGATATGGTTGTTTTTGATGAAGCGCACCGTCTGAAAAAAAGCCGCAACCATACCACCGCTATCTATAAATTCGCTGAAGCTATTGCCTATAAAACCAAATCCTTTTTTATGCTTTCCGCTACTCCTTTTGCGGGTAAACTGGAGGAATTGTATTTTTTAATACATCTGTTGGATAAAGATAAAACCGGTTCTTTAAATCTTTTTTTGAATGAATACTATAACAAAGGAGCAGCTTATCTTAATAATCTTTTAAAAGATATGGTCATCCGCCGCACTAAAAGAGATGTAGGCGGATTTACCAAAAGGCATGCGGTTACGGTCAAGTATAAACTTACCAGTGCTGAGAAAATATACTATGATGCTTTGGTTGACTATGTGCGCCATGAATACAATAAATCGCGGCAGCAGCAGCCAGGTGTGCGCGCTTTAATGTTGTCCTGTTTTTTAAAAATGCTTGATTCTTCCATGGCAGCTATTCAGCAGTCTTTGGCAGCCCGGATTGCTATATTAAAAGATAAAACGACTGCTTTACAAAAAAATAACAAACAGGACCAGCCAACAGATTATGCTGCTGCCGAAGAGGAGGATTATCAGGCTTGGAATGCTATTACCAATACCGATAAACTGACGTTTAAGCAAATGCAGGAGGAAGAAAAAGCGCTGGCCTATATACACAGTTTGGGCAAAAAAGCGGCAAACAGCTCCAAACAGGCCAGGCTGGTTTCTTTTATAGAGGATGTCAGAAAAAAAAACAAGGAGGAAAAAATAATTATTTTTACACAGTTTAAGGCAACCATGTTTGCCCTGGCAGCTGCTTTGCAAAAACTCAGTCCCGTACTGTTCCACGGTTCGTTAAGCCGCCGGGCCAAAGACGAGGCGGTCACTGCTTTTCAGGATGGGCGCACTATTCTTATTTCCACTGAAGCCGGCGGGGAGGGCCGTAACCTGCAGTGCGCGCGGATTATGATAAATTATGACCTGCCCTGGAACCCTTTCAAAATCGAACAGCGTATCGGCCGTATTCACCGTCTCGGTCAGAAGTCGGATGTTTATATATATAATTTTGCCGTGGAAGCTTCTATCGGTGAGCGGCTTATTGAACTTTTAACAGAAAAAATAAATCTTTTTGAAGAGGCTTTTGGCAAGACCGGTGTGCTGCTCGGTAATACGGATGACAGCGGTAAGTATTTTAACCGTATGGTTACTGCTATGTATATAAATAGTAACCGGGGGGAAAAGCCGGCGCGGGCATTAAATTTAACGGCTGCCAGGTATAATAAACTGGCTATTGCCGATCATTTTTTTAAAGACCAGCATATAGATACTGCTGCGGTAGAGGAGGAGCTAAAAAAAGCCGCACAGCGTCTGGAAACTTTTTTTAAAATGTACGCTGATTATTATCCGGAAGATTTTGCTGTAACAGACAGGCTGTACAGAAAAAATATAAATTTTTACAAAGTAAGGGGCGCTACTTCCTATTTAAAAAGCGGGTATGTTACTTTTGATCACCGCGCCGCCGGTAATGATTTTATTTATTCTGACAACGATGAAAAAAAAACGGTGGAATATCTGCACCTTGATCATCCCCTTATAAAATTTATGATACATAAAATCAATATTAATGCTGTAACTGATGCGGTAAGGGTTAAGAACCCCGCCCCTGAGCGGGCGGTTTTTGCTTTTCTGGTATCATTCAATTATTATATTAAAGAGAAGCGCTATATAGAGATTACTACCGCTTATAAAGAGAGTATGCCGGCTGTCTATAAGAGAGCGCTGGCTAAACTGCAGTATGAGATAGAAAAAATAAAAAAAAATATTATTAATAAAAACCGGAAACTGGTTGATGATGAAATTAATAAACTGAAAATTGTTTTCAGGCGTCAGACTAAGGAATTAAATTCTGTTTTGGAAAACTATGAATTTAAAAACAAACAATCAGGCAGAGATAATTACTTTCTTTTAATACCCAAGGTAAAAAAGCATCTGCGTAAACTGCAGCGGGATTATGAGGATATCATTGCCATGACCAGGAAAAAACTTGATGTGCATACCGGTTACGCTCTTGACAGTATTGAGCTGGAGTAATGTGATATCTGAAAAGCCGGAAATAACTAAAGGAAGAGATTATTTTTATATTAGGTATCAACAGCAGCCCCTGTCAGGTTTCATGAACAAATATGATTGTTTTCACAGTAAAAGCGGTTGCTTATATATTAAACAGAAGAAGTATATTTTTTATTGTAAAAATTTTTTACTGAAGCAAAATTTTTTATAAAATGGGAAAGCAGAACAGAATTATATATTTGTTTCTTAATACCACGCCATCTTGATATCCTGCGCAGAGCTCTGTTTTTAAGAGAATATGAGGTTTCATATGCTTCAATAGTGCCGTCCATAAGTTCTTTTACGGTCATATTTTTCGGTTCAAACACAACATTGCACCTGCAGTACTGTGACCAGTCTTTTGTAAGAATACGGTTTTGTTTGTCCAGCCTGTCAAATAATTTTGTTCCGGGATAGGGTACAAGAATTTGAAAAACCGGAAAATCAATTCCGGTTTCAAGAACAAAATTAACTGTATTTTTAAAAACTTGTGAAGTGTCACTATCAAGGCCAAATATAAAATTACCAAAAATATCAATATTATAGGAATGAATTTTTTTAATAAGTTTCTTATAGTCCACATGATAATTTTTTTTTTTATTCATATCTTTTAAAGCTTGCTGACTGATTGATTCAAAACCAATGCCTAAATACATACATCCTGAATCTGACATAAGTTTAAGGAGTTCTTCATCTTCTGCTACCCTTACCGATGCATATCCCCACCATGAGAGGTTGTAAGGTATGAGACGTCTGAATAATTCTTTTGACTTTTTAAGATTGGAAGAAATGTTTAGATCAGCAAGAATTGTCAGTGATTTTTTGTCTTTCCAGGAATTGATTTCTTTTATTATGGAGTTAATTGGTTTAAATCTTATTTTTTTTCCGCAGTATATAGTTGATATGCAGAAATCACAATTGTTAGGGCAGCCTCTGCCTGTTTCAAGTACATTTGGAAGTTTATAGTTATATTTGTTAAAAATATTCAGAGCAGGCGTAACATAATCTTCGGATTCTGTATATTTTTCGGCCTGGTATATTTTTTTTAATTTTCCTTTGGCAACATCTTTCAAAATTTTCTGCCACAAATATTCAGCTTCCCCGAATACTATACTGTCACAATGTTTTTTAACATCATCCGGTTGAATAAAAGCATGAACACCGCCCATAATGGATGGAATATTATTTATTTTGCACATGTCTCCAATAGAGTATGCCTGCATAGCAGTATCTGTCCGGACTGAAATTCCGATTAAATCATATGATTTAATTTTTTCTGCATCAACTTCTTCAAAAGCTGTGTGAATATAGTCAAGAGAATGGTTTTCAGGTGTGAGTGCTGATAAAACTGCCGGCCACTGGGGAGGTGTCGGTGATCCGCCTGTAAAACTTATATTTGATGACGGTTCTATTAATAATATATTGAGGTTATGTTTTGGTTGCATACTATTTTTTCCTTTTTATAATTTTTTTTATTTTTCTTCTTTAAGTTTATTTTACATGTTTATGATTTTTTCCCGGGGTTTAAAAAATGTTTGGTTCTAAAAAATAAGCGTTTTATTATGTTGGTTGTTAAATGTATATCTGCATTTGCAAGAGGGCTTGGTTTAACAAGGTTTGATATGGCTTTTATGGGTTGCTTTAAAAAATTGTACAGTAATTGCCATAATGCCACAGTTTTTATAAAGTAGTGATTTTTATGAGAATGTCAACCTTTTACAGTGATTTTTTTTTATAAACCAAATTTATATATAAAAAAAATTACATTTTTATTGTTAGCAGCAGCAGGTATTCCTGTTTTCTGTTCCGTGCTTACTATTTTTACCCGGCTCTTTGCAAAAAGAACCGGGGACGGCGCCGTGCACACGTTGCGCGGCTTTTGTGCCGGCCGGCTTTGGCTTCCGGGTTCACGGACACAGTTTTTTCAAAATTGACTAAAAAACCGTATTATTTTAAAATACCCTGTATACATGAGAACTCTTATTCTGATATTTATTCTATTATGCGGCTCTGCAGCAGCTGTTATGCCCTATCTGGACCCTGCCGCCCACATTTCCCCATACAGCAATCTGCCCTATCTGTACCGGGAAACAGTACCGGTGTCCAATTTTTTAACATTTACCGAGAAAAAGGTATTGACCTCCAATACCACCTTAAACCTGTTTATCGTACCGCTGTCCTTTCAGGATCAAAGTCTGACTCTTAGTAATAACCAGTTGCAGCAGTTTTTTTTTGACGCTGCAGTTTCCGTATCCAATTATTTTTACGATAACTCGGTCGGCAGCCTGCATGTTTCCGGCCTTATTTTACCGCCCTATACCCTGGCTTCCAACAAGGCCTTCTATGCTGACAGTGCGCAAAACTATATAAACCTGCCGGCAGAGGCAGCGGTTTATTTAAGCAACTATATTGTGAGTAATGTAACTACCAATGCGGGTGTGTTTGCCGAGAGATTTGACAAAAATAATGACCGTTTTATTGATGCTGTGGTGTTTATGCATGCCGGTACGGGCAGGGAGGTATCCGGCGCCTCCAACGAGATTCTTTCCCATTGTTATACTTTTTTTAAATACCAGGCTGTATATATTTACGATACTCTTTACCTCGGCCGCTATATCATTGTGCCGGAGATTGTCAACAGTAATGCCTCTGCCTGGTCCAATCAAACCACTATCGGCCCTGTCTGCCATGAACTGGGCTCTTTACTGGGGCTGCCTGATCTGTATCATACAGTAACCGGCCAGCCCCAGCTGGGCAGCGCGGTTTTAATGGACAGGGGTTGTTATAATTACGGAACAAATGATACCTACAGCGGCACTAACCCGGCTTACGGTTATCGTCCCTCCCCGGTCAATGGTTTTTACCGAAGTTTGCTTGGCTGGCAAAAGCCCCGGAAGCTGGACAGTGCAACAGCCGGAAGCACGGTTACTGTTTATCATTATTTTGCTACCAACTCCATCTCCAATCTTTATCAGCTTAAGGGTTATCATGCGCAGCAGTACTGGCTGGCGGAAAACCACAACCGGCAGAGCTGGGACAGTTCCCTTAACGGCCGGGGCCTTTTAATCTGGCATGTAAATACTGCTTATCACACCAGCGGCACTCTTTTACTAAAACATGATTTTAATAATGGACTGCACGCTCTGGCTCTGGAACCGGCTGATAATTTCAGCAGCAGTAATCTGACGGTTACGCCCTACAGCCTTGTGCCGGCTAATTTCTGGGCTGATAATTCTGCCGGTTTTGGATCTGCAACCCTGCCGAATACCGGATACGACCATGCACCGCAGTCCAAACTTGCTGTCCGGGGTATTTCAGCGGCCGGCAGCAGTATGACTTTTACTTTTACCAATCTTGATTTTTTCCATACAACTACTTTAGCTGTACCCAATCCCTTTATTCCCGGTTTGCACAATGAACTTACGGTTTCTGTAAATACTGCCGGAGTGAAACCTGCGGGCAAAAGGTGTAAGGTTATTATAGCTGCATACAGCGGCCGCCCGGTTAAAATTATTAATAAAATCGATCTATATACAGCAGCAAGTGCTAATAAAGGGCATCTGATTTTCAGCTGGGACGGTACGGACAAGGAAGGCAAGCCGGTCCGGCCTGGATTGTACTATTATAAAGTTATTATCGGAAGCAGCAGGGAGCTCGCCGGGAGGTTTACAGTTGAGTATGGCTTTTAAACTGATAATAATACCCCTTTGTGTGCTCTTGAGTTTCAGCTATACTGCTGTCGGAGACCTGCTGCATTTTTGCCGTTCAGCCTCTGCTTTGGGCACCGGTCCGCTTTTAAGTACGGTTACGCCTTATGTTTATACGGTTTTTAAAAAAAATCCGGCTGCAATTGCTTATAACGGTTTTGCAGCTTTCAGCTACAGCCAGCATTTTCCGGGCGATACACTGTATGAATTACCCGGCAGGCATGCCCTGGGTACCTTGACAGCCGAGTTTCCCCTGTTTAATTACTGTGCTATGGGTCTGGGATATACTTATTCTGTTTTTTCCGCAGACAATTATAACTACAGCGGCGCGCCGATACTGCCCGGAGAGATGGGCGGTCAACAAAAAAATATTGAGCTGGCAGGCCACTTTGCTTTTGCTTTTAACAGTTATCCTAAACGTCCCCGGGGTGACAAGCTTAAAGAACTGCTGGTTGAACTTAAGCAGAAAAAATTACCGGAGCGCTATACGCAAAACGCGGAGATTAAACGTAAAGCTTTTGGTATTCCTTTTTCTCTGGGAGCCGGAATTGATTATCTTTATTACAATTTTCAAAGTACGATTTCTTCCTATAAAACCGGGAGTTCCTATCACGGTATGCTGTTAAACGCCGGGGGCAGTCTCAAGCTGGCTGATCAGCTTACCATAACAACTTATTTAAATAATTTTCATATCAATCACAAGCGCAGCTATAATGGAATTACCCTCTATATCCCGTATAATTTTGCTTTTGGATTGACCTGGGCCGGCCGCAGCGATAAACTGTATACTGTGGCAGCGGCCGGGTATAATATAACCTCCTCGCTTAACAGTTATCAGATAAACGGTGATGACAATACTTTATATTTAGGGGGAAGTTTTATTGTACCGGTTTATCATATTATAGCCCGTCAAAAAAAACCGGTTTCAGCTTTGTTTTTAAGCAGGGCCGGCGTGCGTTATCATATTCAGACTGATATGGAGCAAAATCATGGCGGCGGGGGATCGGTTTGGGCAGAGTTTGGTACCCCGCTCCGTTATCTCAGAGCAGAGTATGGTTTCAGCGCCAGCACTTTGTCCTATCTACAGCATAGTATTAGTATAAGTTATATTTTTTTCGAAAGGCCGTGAATGTATCAGAAGTATGCCGGAGCAGTACGGAAAAAAATCAGGACTTTTTTACGGCCGTATAAAGAGTTTGCCGGGCTCTCTATTCCTGCAGAATGCGGTTTTTTTACATGGCTGGGAATTAATTTAAAGACGGTCTTGAATTGTAAAAAGAGTTTGCCGAAGCAGTATTTTTGGGCCGGGGAACTGCTGGCTGCCGGCATACAGCAACACGCCTCTATTAAACACACTCATGGTCCTGATGCTGTCAGGATACTGGCCGCAGATATGATGCTTAGTCAGGCCTGGAAAATTATCTATCGTCACAAGGATGACCGTTTTACAGATCTTTTTTCAACTCAAAGCGCTGCCGCGATCTATGGCCGTATACAGCTTCTGGCAGATGTACGACAGCCGGCGCAGGCAGATATGATTAAAGCCGGCGCCCTCTTCCGCCTGCCGCTGTTATTATATCTGCATATAGAAGCTATAGATTTATCCAAGCGCAATCTTTACGGAAAGGTTTTTGCTTTAGCTGCTGCTGTAAGATTTTATTTAAATAAAAAAAAGAGCGCCCATGCCGGACAAAAACTGAAACAGGTTACGGCATTACTGCAGCACGAAACTGAAGGCGGCAGGGAAAAAAGGTTATTTGCTTTTATAAAAAAACAGATAATAGAACCGCTGAAAATTACGCAATAAAAATATAATTAACAAGTGAGGTAAATATGGCAGATACATCAAGCCTGAAAAAAGGTGTTGCGATTAAAAATGAAAATAAAATCTGGTTTGTAATAGATGTTTTTTTTGTCAGTCCGGGCAAGGGAGCAGCTTTTTTCCGGACCAGGTTAAAAGAGATAGGTACTGGTAAAGTTGTAGAGAAAACTTTTAAATCAGGCGAACCAATAGAGCTTATAGATACTGAACGTAAAAATGTTCAGTTTCTCTATAAAGATAAAGGTCATTTTATTTTTATGGATGAAGAAAATTATGAACAATACAGCATTGATGAAAATATAGCTTCCGACAATGTCTGTAAATTTATGAAGGAAAACGACCGCATGATCCTGCTTTATGCAGCCGGTGAGATCATGGATATTGAGTTTAAATCTGCGAAGAATATTTATACGGTAACAGAGGCAGCTCCCGGTATTAAAGGTGATACAGCCACTAATACCACCAAGGCGGTTAAACTGGAAACCGGAGCTGAGCTGCAGGTGCCTCTATTTATCAAAGAGGGTGATAAAGTCCTTGTAAACGTGGATACCGGTGCTTATTGTGAACGGGCTAAGGAATAGATACAAGCGCCCCGGCTCATTATATAAGGGCTCTGCAATATTTGCTGTTTGCTGAGAATGGTATTGAATATTACTAATTCAAAGCAGTTTTTTATAAGGCCGGCCCGGCAGTTCTCTTACGTAACGGGGAAGCATATAGCCGGGCAGGCGTGCGGCCAGTTTTTTGATCAGGTCTTTACCCCGGGACAGCGCTACCTGAAAATGGGCTGTGCCCCGGGCCGGGTCGAGCTGGTGCAGGTAATAGGGGAGAACATTGGCGGCGAAAAGTTTTTCCGACAGTTCTGCCAGTATTTCCACGCGGTCATTGATATTTTTCAGCAGTACGGACTGGTTAAAGAGGGTAAAACCGTGGGTTCGGCAGGTGTCCAGGGCCTGCACCGTCTCTGCATCTATTTCCTGCGGATGGTTGGAGTGGAGCACCAGTATTTTAGTAAAACCGTCAAACAGGGAAAGGATTTCCGGCCGTGCCATGTGAGGGGCACTAACCGGCATACGGGTATGTAAACGGAGCCGCTTGATAGTACTTGTTTTTTTCAGTTTTTGGAGAAGATATGCCAGCAGTTCCCGTTTCATTTTAAAAGGATCTCCGCCGCTGAGGATCACCTCGCTGATATTTTCCCTGGTCAGAAAAGTAATGATCCGGTCCAGATCCTGCCGGTCAGGATCAAAAGAGTTGTTTTTAAAATAGCGGCGGAAACAAAAACGGCAATTTAAAAAACATGCGGAAGTAGTATAGATAAGCGCACGGCTGTTATATTTGCAGATCAATCCGGGTAGAGGGGTGTAATTTTTTTCCGCAAGTGGATCTTCACAAAATCCGGGCTTTTGCTGCTGTTCTGCAGCCGTGGGGATTACCTGAGCCAGAACCGGATCATCAGGGTCAAGCGTCCGGGCTTTGTTAATAAAGGCGGGACTGGCTTTAAAGGGGAAAGGCGTTGGGACTTTGGCAGCTAATGCTTTCAGGGCTGCAGCCTGAGACAACTCACCCTTTTTTAAATTCATCCAGTTTACGGTGCAGGGTTTTACGTCCGATACCCAGTACTTTGGCAGCATCGGATTTGTTTCCCTTGCAGTAGCGGATAGTTTCCATAATAATACGGCTGTCAGCTTCGTCAAGGGAGATGCCATAGGGTATATAGATGCCTTTAGTGGAAATATCAACCTGGCGAATATGGTCAGGCAGGTCATTAACGGTTATTTTATCTTTTTTATTCATTATGACCAGTTTTTCAATAACGTTACGCAGTTCACGGACATTACCGGGCCAGTCATAACTGCTTAAAGCAGTATAGGCGGCAGAGGTAAGGTTTAAATTATATTTTTTATTTTCTTCTGTGAATTGTTCCAGAAAATAACGGGCTAAAATTTCGATATCCATCTTACGTTCCCGTAAAGGAGGAATGTGAATATCCAGTACATTCAGGCGGTAAAAAAGGTCTTCCCTGAAATTACCTTTTTTTATCTCGTCCTGCAGGTCTTTGTTGGATGCGCATATTATGCGTATATCAACATTTAGCGGCCGGGTGCTGCCTACCCGTTCTATTTTTTTATCCTGCAATACCCGCAGGAGCTTTACCTGTATATTCTGCGGTATTTCGCTTATTTCATCCAGAAAAATAGTTCCCTGGTTAGCTGCTTCAAAACGTCCGGTTTTTTGTTTGACAGCCCCGGTAAAAGCTCCCTTTTCATGTCCGAAAAGTTCGCTCTCCATTAAAGTAGGGGCCAGGGCAGCGCAGTTTACTTTAATGAGCGGTTTGTCTTCCATTGAATAGTGGTGAATTGCATCACAAACCAGCTCTTTACCCGTACCGCTTTCGCCGGAGATATAAACATTACCGCGGGAGGGAGCGATCAGTTTTATTTTTTCAATTAATTCTTTAATAGCCGGAGAACGGCCGATGATCAGTTTGTTGATCTCAAACTCTTTGAGTTGAACCACCAGAGAACGGTTGGTATTTTCCAGTGCTTTATGGTTTAAAGCACGATTGATGATCATTTCCAGTTTGTCAAGATTAAGAGGCTTGACCATAAAATCATAAGCACCAAGATGCATGGCTTCCACAGCTGTTTCCACAGAGCCATGTCCGGTAATAAAAATAACCGGCGGCGTGTTTTCCGCTTCGTTCATCTTTTTTAGCAGGTCCATACCGGACATGCCCGGCATTTTTATATCCAGCAGAGCCAGATCGATATGCTGGCTGCTGAATATTTCATAACCTTTTTTGCCGTCACCTGCCAGTATGATATTATACCCTGACGGTTTAAGCGCCCGTTTCAGGCCTTCACGTATATTTTTTTCGTCATCAACAATAAGTATAGTAGCCATAATTAAAAAAGCGGTTTATTGTAAACATAGGAGAGATATTTAATATAATAGGCAGAAGTATAACCTGACTCCATAAAATCAGCAAATTCAGCAGCTGACCCGGCCATTAATAAAATACGGATATAGACGGGAATGCTGATCTCATGTCCGGCGAGCAGATCATAGCCTTTCAGGGTGCCGCCGTTTTCCTCTATGGTTTTCATTTGCACCGGCTGGATACGTAATTTTTTAAGCAGCGCCAGGTATTGTTTTTTGGTCAGATAATTTTCTTTTATACGCTGATAAATGCGGTTTACAATTACCTGGAGATTATTATTAACTGTAAATTTTTCAATAAGGACCAGATCATTAAGCTGACAGTCGTATATTTTTATATACAGAGAGACATGTTTATTTTTTTTCAGGATCTCCGTATAGCATATCTTGGCTGCACCGGCAATCAAACCGCACCGCAGCATATATATATTATTATGCTGCGGCTCTTTTATTTTAAATGATGCAAAAAGCTGTGCCATCTGTTTATCATCAACTGTTGTAAACTGTGCATTGTCATTGATAATTTTTTTAAGGTAAGTACGGAATTCTATCCGCTGCCGCCGCAGGCCTGGCCCGGATATGGTAGGCAGTAAAGCGAACTTTTCCGCTGCTGCAGTATATGAGAATATTATAAAAATAAAAATAAATCTTTTTTTATACATAATCAGGTTCTTTTATAGTAATCCCGCTCTCCGAATATTTTCCGGTAGTAAACACGCATGAGAGTAAGGCCGCAGGCCGGGGCTCTCTGTTTGGCCAGCCGGCGGTCCTGTTTAAGCAGTATATGTTTAAGGTAAGTACCGGGTTTATTGTTTTTTATGGTATGGATCATGTTGCCGATAATGGAACGGACCATGGCTTTTAGAAAAGCATTGCCGTAAATATCAATAAAAAGAGCGCCGGGTTTTTGCTTTACCTCTATTTTAAAAATTTCCCGTAATTTAACAGCAGAGCTGTCATCAGCAGCGCAAAAGGTGGTAAAATCATGGATGCCGGTCAGGGGACGGAGAAGTTGGGTAACAGTTTTTTTATCCAATTCAATACCGGGATGCCATGAGAAACGGTTTAAAAAAAGGTCGGCATTATACCTGTTTTTAAGATGCTTAAGCAGTATATAACGGTACTGTCTTACCCGGGCGCTGTAGCGGGGATGAAAATTGGCGCCGGTAACGGTTTCAGCTTTTTTGATCCTGATATCAGACGGCAGCTGCCGGTTTAATACTGCCGGCAGCTTGGCTGTCGGGATTTTGTTTTTTTTTATATTAAAGACAGCAATTTGTTCCGCAGCATGCACCCCGCTGTCAGTCCGGCCTGAGCCGACAGTTAAGACTTGCTCCCGGTAAAGTCCGCTTAAAACATTTTCCAGTACATTCTGCACGGCAACCGCGTTTTTCTGGCGCTGCCAGCCGGCGTAGTTGGTTCCTTCATAAAGCAAATTAAGTTTAATTATCATTACTTTCAGGAATCGAAAAATTTCGCTCTTTTGTCAGTTTCGTATTTATCCCGCAGTTTATTAATGGTTTTTCCAAGTGTCTCGTGTAACTCTTTGGCAGTATCCAGCAGGGGACCGGGTTTGCTTTTAGATGTTTTGCCAAATCCGAAAACCTTGGCCAGGGTGGTTCTGAATTTTTTAAATTTTTCATATATAACCGGTTCTTCCCAATAAATGCTCTGTTCAATACCGAGATAACAGCTCAGGTAGAGTACGCCTTCATAGCCGAAATTGGTATCCGTATCAGGTCCCAGAAATTTAACACCGCCGAAATCTTCTGCTCCGGTGGTAGCTGTTTCCAGCGCTTTCTCATAGCAGGCAAAAGCCAGAATGCGGAAATATTCGTATAAGCGTTCGTAATCAGTATCCGAATCATTATCTGTCTCCTTAAGATCCTGACACAGCCAGGAAGACCGGATAGCGCTGATAGCTTTTTTGGTAGTGGGAGCCAGTTGTTTAGTAAGGTGGGAGTAGGAAGATATAGCCAGCAGATAAGAGAGCGCGCCGGCTTTCAGGGTGCGTTTTTCCTCAAAATCAATATAACCGTAAACGGTTTTGCCGAAATTTTTGCGGTTGTTTTCCGCCTGTTTAAGCGGCCCTATGCTTTCGTTCTTGATTTTGGAGAAATCCTCTTCAAAAGCTGCATACCAGCAGGCAGGGCAAACCAGTACCTTGTATATCATGGGATAGATAATACCGTATTTGGGAGAGGGTTTATACTGGCGCCTGAGATCAGGCATGAGGTTGCCGGCTATCAAACGCCCCCGTCCGGTACGCAGGATCTCTTTTTTAAACTCATTACCGCAAACCGGGCAGGTTACCGGCTTCCGCTGGAAAAAGGTTGTTTCCAGTTTTTTTTTACCCACTAAAACTCATTGGATTTTAAATGGGAGATAAGTTCAGCTGAACACTGTTCCATCTCATTGATGATAGTTTCTTTTTTTTTATTGAAGTAGTTATAAAAAATCATACACGGCAGAGCCACGAAAAGTCCGGCCGCAGTTGTGTATAAAGCAGTGGAGATACCGTTGGCAACCGAAGCGCTTGATACATTGGCTGCGGCCGCTTCCGGATTGCTTATACTGGCAATAACGCTGAATGAGGATATCATACCAATGACTGTACCTAAAAGGCCCATTAAGGGTGTAATAGTCCCTACAGTATTAAGTCCGGATAATAGTTGTTCCAGTTTGGGCACTTCTTTTTTGGCAGCAATCTCCAGTTCCGCTTCTATCTCCTCTTTTGACCGGGAATGATTATTGATAATAACGGTAAACATGACTGCCAGGGGGGAATTAATATTTTTAACTATATTCAAAGCAGACTGGGCCTGGGCAGTTGTCGGATGCGAACCAAGCGTTTGTTTTACTTTATGCAGCAGGTCTCCGGCGTTGATTCTGATACGGCGGAAGTAAAAAAAACGTTCCAGTATAATATAGAGACCAGTAATGGAGGCGGCAATAATAAGGTACATCATTATACCGCCGTTGGTTATAAAAGAAAAGGACATAAATAACTCCATTTTTTGTAATTGTTTTTTATAGTAAATTATATTATTAATTTGGTATAATCGCAATAATATTTTTAACTGTTTTTTAAAGTGTGCTAATATTTTTTAATAATATTCAAAGCAGATACCTGTCTTTAGCCCTGTACTCCCGGACAGAGGTTGACCAACGGTAATATGCAGACGCAGGCATACTGTGGCTAAAAATAAAATAAGCAGCCGTCCGTGGTTATATAAATGGCGCAACATTCTCAACACGATGTTGTACTGCTGCCTTAGTCTCAGGCGGAGACGATAAGATGCGGCCGTGGGGCGCTTATGAATTCGCGTAAATATTTTTTCCTTTATTATAATTTATAATTGTTTGATGTATAAATTTTTTATTTCCGATATGCTGTAGTTGCCGACATTGCAGTTGCTAAGTTTTTAGTATATAATTAAGTATGCCTACTATATCTATATTTTACGGCATCATTATACGAATGTATTGCTCTCCAGGGGAGCATAATCCACCCCATTTTCATGCATATTATCAAAAATATAAGGCAATAATCAATATAAATAAGTGTGAGATCACTGGTGGGAATTTGCCTCCTCGACAAACTAAATTAGTACTTGCGTGGGCCGAAATTCATAAAGAAGATTTACTAGCAGACTGGAAACTGGCTTCTGAAGGTCAATTACCCTTTAATATTGAACCGTTAAAATGAAAAATTCTAAATTATCACCAAAAATCACTTCAATTACGCCAAATTGTGATTACACACTAACGTTAAAATACGGAAAAGAAAAAAGAGTTTTTGATATGAAGCCTTTTTTAAAAATTGGTTTATATAAACAACTGACCGACATCAATGTCTTTAAAACCGCAAAAATATCTTTTGATACTATCGAATGGGAAAATGGGATTGATATAGATCCAGAGTTTTTATACACTAAAAGTAAATCACTTGCAACTGAAGCGACCTGACAGCAACCGTGCATATCCGCAAGAGTTTTTTTACTAAAACGCATTTTTTTTCTTTCGCGGACAGTTGGATAAAATATTATTTAGGACAGACAGTGAAATTGACTGATTTTTTGCGGTTCCTGGCCGGCTTTATAAGGAAACTTTATTTAAGTTAAGAATAAAACATACTGTAACCCCGGTAGTTAGCGCTGAAGTTGACTAACGGTAATATGCAACTGCAGGCATACAGTGGCTGTAAACAAAAATTAAGCAGCCTTCCGTGGCTGAATAAAAAAGCAGACCTCCCTGTCAGCTTTATAAGGAAATTTTATTTAAGCTAAGAAAAAAACATACTGTCTCCCTGCAGTTAGCGTTGGAGTTGACCAGCGGCAATATGCAGACGCAGGCATACCGTGGCTAAAAAAAAAATTTTAGAGCTAAAATTAAAACATATTATACCGCTGCACATAACGCCGAAGTTGACTTCCGCGTATTTGCAAGCTGTGCTTCGGTCCGGGGCAATATAGATTGTTTGTATAAGTTGTAACTGTATTTATTGTTTAGGCGGCTGGGAAAGGAAATTGGTAAAGTTACCGCTGTACCGCGGAATAAATGTTTTATTACTGCGTATGATAAAAAAAGCGGAAAGCTGAGCGCGGTCTGCCATGGCAGGCCCGGCCTTCGGTCCCAGAGATAAAAGCGCGGTAGCCCAGCAGTCAGCAGTCATACAAGAGCGCGACATTACACTTACAGCAGCAAGCCGGTGTTTTACCGGTGTACCGGTACGGGGATCAATGATGTGGGTGTAAGCCTGCCCGTTTTTTTTAAAAAAATTTTGGTAATCACCGGAGGTGGCTACCGCTTTATTGGTCAGTTCAATAATACACTGCAGTCTGTCTGCTGCAGGTGAAAGATCGTCCTGGTCTGCACTAAAACGGAGAGCTTTACTGATACCGATTTTCCAGGGTATTCCCCCTTTTTTACTGCCGCCGGCTTTAACCTCACCCCCTATATCGATCAGGAAATTTGACAGACCTTGCTCCTGCAGGAGACTGGCTGTTTTATCAACACCGTAACCTTTGGCAATGGAAGCCAGATCCAGAGCCAGTCCGGGAACGGTCTTACGGACTGCCGGCTCTTTAAGGCGCAGGCGTAATTTTTGGTAACCGCATCTGGCCAGGTTGCTTTTTATAGCTGCCGGCTGCGGTATCTGCTGCCCGGTATTCTCAGGGCCGAACCCCCACAGTTCTACCAGGGGGGCTATGGTAATATCATATTTGCCCTTTGTCTGCCGGCAGACAGTCAGGGCTGTCTTGATTACCAGGGCTGTTTTGCGGCTGATAGCAAACCAGTTGGTAGTTGTCAGTTTATTAAAGCGGCTGATTTCCGAGTTTGGGTCAAAGAGGGACATTTTTTTATTAATTTCCTGCAGCTTTTCTTTAATAAGGGTGTGTATACGGTCTGTTTTACTGTCAGAAGCATAAAAGGTTACGGTATAATAGGTGCCCATAGTACGGCCTTTTACAGTCTGGCGCATGGCTTGCCGTCCGCAATTACCTAAAAGCAGAAAAAAAAACAGCGGGAATATGATATTTGTTTTCATAATTTACCTTTAAAGAAGGTATATTTTAACATATTTTCAGTAAGTGTTTTTTAAAATAAAACGTCAACCCGTATTGCTTTGGTTTGAATTTTTAGTATGATAATGTTAGGGTAAAATTACTATATTTTTAAACTTATAGTAATTTAAAAACAAAGGAGAATAAATGCTTAAAAAAGCTGCAATAATAATACTAACAGTATCACATTTGATGTTTCTTATAACCGGATGTGCTTCTGCCAAAGAGATGGTTAAAGATAAAGTAAAGAAAAACGAGACCGAAAAGCTGCCTGAGGGTCAGGCTGCGAACCTTACTATTCAGGCGGCGAGTGAAGTAAAAGTAAATGCTACAGTCACTTTAACAGCGTCTGCTTATAAGGCTGATACAACTTCTATTAAAGCAAACCCGGCATGGAGTGTTAGTGATACTAACATTGCCCGTCTTAATAAAAATAAGGGGGCAGAAGTTACACTGACCGGTGTGGCGCCGGGCATGGCTTATATTACTGCTGAGCAGAATGAAGCCAGTGCGCAAACCGTAGTTCAGGTTAAAGCAGCACCTTAATTTTTCAGGGGATTTCCATAGAAATCCCCCTTTTTTTAAAAGAAAACAGTTATATCCGGCAAAATTCCGGATTTTTTTTAAGACAATATGTTATTTTCCGCTTTTTCTTAAAACAATTTTTACGAGGTTATAATATATTTAGTTGAATTTCCCAGAAACGGGTAAAAACGGTGACTCCGTTGTATAATATTTTAGCAAAAAACAAAAC
>Ga0102934_1001204_pt1 | contig 17927 bp, 19 predicted proteins | sample SalPonR2_A_D1_MG_FD_78175 | JGI IMG/M metagenome (GOLD analysis project Ga0102934, IMG submission 78175) | Salt pond soil microbial communities from South San Francisco under conditions of wetland restoration - Salt Pond MetaG R2_A_D1_MG | ecosystem: Environmental > Aquatic > Marine > Intertidal... | reverse complement strand
CTGGAATCCCGTTTATAAGCCCTAACGCAGTTGGCTTACCCGGTTTTATCTTAACGCCATGAGCAAGAATTTGTCCTTCCTCTTCTAGAATACTATAGACCATATCGTGAGGTCCCGCGCTTGTGCTTCCCGAAGTGAGTAACAAATCGCAACTTCCCGCACCTTGCTCAAAAACTTTCTTCAACTGGTCTCGGTTATCGTGCACTACACCTAGAAGTTTGGGAATTCCTCCGGATTCCTCCACGCCCGCATACAACAACGATGAATTTATATCGTATATCCGAGAGGGAGCCAAACTCTCGCCAGGTGGAACAAGTTCCGGACCAGTGGATATGATGCCGACTTTTGCCCCTTTGTAGATTTCTACCTTTTCATTCCCACAGGCAGCAAGCTTGGCCAACTCCATCGGAGTCAATTTTTTACCTCTTCTAACAATCAAGTCACCGCTTGCTATATCAGTGCCCGAGTGAAGTACGTTCTCCGATGGTACTACCGATGACCTGACCTCAATCTGGTTGTCAAGTAAATCCGTGTCCTCAACCATAACAACCGCATTTGCGCCACCCGGCATTTCCGTACCGGTAGCTATTTCGAGGGCTTCTCCCGACTCAACCGTATTAGAATGCTCACTTCCAATCTCCAGTCTTCCCGTCAAATCAAGTGAAACCGGGTTTTCTTCATCCGCTCCGTAGGTATCCGAAGCGACCACCGCGTAACCATCCATCAATGACCTATTAAAGGGAGGTACATCAGTCTTTGCAAAAACATCTCTTGAAGAAACTTTCCCTCGGGCATTACTAATGGCTACTTTCTCCACGGGTTTGTTAACCTCTAACTGGTTTATCAAATCTTGAAATGTTTCCGGACTGATTAGGTCTCGAAATTCTTTTCGCATGTACTTACCTCCAGGTATAGAACTCCACTTCTTTACCCCTGGGAATCCCCTCGGAGTCTTCGGGCACGAGTACAAAACCATCGCTTTTGGTTACGCTTGATAGAACCCCTGAACCGGAAACCCTAATTGGGAATGCCTGTCCGTTATCGACCCTCACGCGCACCACGCTCATTTTTCCCAAAGACGAGGCAATCTTCCTCCCCAGCAAGACCTTTCCCCTAATCTCATCGTCGACTCTGCCCAGCAGATGACGAATCAGCGGCCGAGCAAAAAAATAGGCGTCTACGAGAGTAGCTACAGGGTAACCTGGCAACGCTATTACTGGAGTCTCTCTCACAACCCCTAGAGCGACCGGTTTCCCGGGCTGAATTGCCACTCCGTGCACTAGAATTTTCCCCTGTTTTCTGAGAACCTCGACTATCCGATCCCGACGACCAACCGAGCTACCACCAGTAAACAGAACCGCATCAAAACCACAGGCCCACTGTAAAGCTTTACCAATTTTCTCAGGATCATCACTCAAGACGGATTTAACTGTAGGAATCCCGCCCCATTTTTCAACATATTTTTCCAACATAATGCCGTTTGACTGGATAGTCTCTCCTGAACCCGGAACTTCGCCGGGTTGAAGAAGTTCTTCCCCGGTGGGAATAATCGCGACGGTGGGTGCCTCAACCACGGAAACCTCCTGCAAACCCAGTGCCTGAAGCAATCCAAGATGAGACGGGGTTATCTTGTGGCCCCGCTCCAATATGACGTCTCCTTCTTCTACATCCTCCCCGATTGGACTTACGTTCTCGCCAGGCGCTACTGGGGAGAAAACATCCAGATTCCCATCTCCCTTTTGTGTATCCTCAAATTTAACAACTGCATCTGCACCTTTAGGCACGGGACCACCTGTATGTATCGGTGAAGCATAACCCGCAGAAAAAGAGTCCACCTCTCCCTCGATTTCCAGCCTGATTGGCGAATTGTCGCTGGCACCAAAAGTCTGGGACGCGGAAACGGCAAAACCATCCATGGCTGCTCTTCTGTAATGTGGAGATGGTCGCGGGGCAAGTACTTTTTTTGCGGTTATACTCCCATCAGCTTGACCCAGGGGAAGATTTACCGCTATGCGATGGGGCTCGATTTTATCAAGAAACTCCTTCAACGCGACCTTATGAGTCGTTAGCCTCTTAAAACCATCCCTCATGACCATGGTTATCCACCGATATCTGACATTTCTCCCGCAGTTACCGATTTAGCTTCCCACTCGTGTTCGTACGGCTTTCTCTTAATTATTCGGGCCAACCTGGCAGACAGCCTTTCAACTGTAGAGTGATCAATATTCAATGGATATTCTTCGTCCCGAGCCAGACATGGTCTTATGCTCCCCCGTGAAGTCATCCTGATACGATTACATCCCTCGCAAAACCTCTTGCTTATGGGAAATATAAAGCCAACCGTGGCTTTACTTTCACCGTTGACAGCCCGATAATAGGAAGCAGGGCCGTTCCCAATTGGTCCATCAAACTTCACAAGTTGCCATCTCTTTTCGACTATACTCATGACTTCTTCCAGCGGTAAACCCTCAAGAGACCCTCTGGCGGCCTCCCCCATTGGCATCAACTCGATAAAGCGTATGGTCAAATCGTTAGCTGCTACAAAATCGATCAGTGGAAGTATCTCCGATTCGTTCATACCTTTGACTATCACTGCGTTAATCTTGACCGGCGTCAACCCGGCTCGTTTGGACGCATTGATTCCCCTGAGTACCTTCTCGACATCTCCACGCCGGGTGATCTCGGTAAACGTGTTTGCGTCAATCGCGTCCAGACTGACGTTAACTCTATCTAAGCCAGCACGGGCCAAATCGTCAGCGAGTTCTTCAAGCAAAGAACCGTTTGTGGTCAGGGTAAGTTCGTCTATCCCGTCGACCCCGTCAACCATCTGAACTAATTCAGGTAAACCCTTCCTGGTAAGTGGTTCACCACCAGTAAACCTGACCCTGTCAATACCGATTCTACTCGCCGCTTTTACTACCTTCATAATGCTCTCGTAAGAGACAATTTGATCGTGAGGTAGCTTGTTTATCCCCTTGTCGGGCATACAGTACTTACATCGAAAATTACACCTATCAGTTACTGATAACCGCAAGTAGTTTATCTCTCTACCGTAACTATCCTTCACTTTTTCCTCCTTCTTTATCCATCTCAAACAGTGCATGACCAAGTGTCGGTGATATTAACTCTCTCATACCTAACTCTACTGCTGCCGGGGAGCCGGGCAGCGCAAAAATCAGGGTGTCACCAATGACGGATCCCCTTGCCCTGGATAAAATTGCCCTTGGCCCTATATCAGCATAGCTAAGATTCCGAAATATCTCTCCAAACCCGGGCAGTTCCTTATCTTCTAGCTCCATCAGAACGTCAACTGACTGATCTTTTCCTGACAGGCCGGTCCCCCCTGTCATTATCAATACCCTGGAATCAGATTCTACGCACCTCTCTATTGCCCCGATAATTTCCTCGTATTGATCAGCTATTATCTCGTATCGATCGATCTTGTGACCATCTTTCTGAAGCAAATCCTTGATGATTGCACCACTCTTATCCGTCCGATCGGTTCTACTCGTACTTACCGTTAGAATCCGACAATTAACCTTTTCCTTAACTAGATGCTCATGATCCAAATTTATTCTCCTTCCCTCAACAATTTAACGGAATCCCCGGTTGAAATTCTTCCACCTCGTAAAACCTGAAAAAAGAGGCCTTTCTTCGGCATAATGCACTCTCCCGTCTTATCCTTAACTACACAATCATTGTGACATTTCTTCCCTATTTGAGAAACTTCCAACCTCACTCTGTCTCCAATTTTTATCTTTGTCCCTACGGGAATAGAATCCAGGTCGAGCCCCCGAGTGGTCAGATTTTCGGCGAAGTCACCAGGCTTCAACTTTACGCCCGCTCTTTCCCCCATCTTCTGTATTTCGGACTGATCGAGCAAACTGACCTGCTTTACGGGGGAACCAGCGTGAACGTCTCCACTGATGCCGAAATCCTTCACTACTTTTGCTTCCCGAACTGGATCTTTAGCTTCTCCCTTGCGCTGACTTAGATTAATTGATATCAGCGTTCCTTCTTCAACTATTTCTCTTCCAGTGTCCACTCTTACCACCCGATTTCTCGACCAGTTTCACGTCATTTATCCTCATAGATTTTTCAACGTTTTTTACCATATCGTAAATTGTCAACAACGCCACGGAACAACCAGTCAAAGCCTCCATTTCAACCCCGGTTTTTCCACGATAGCTGACTTTGACCTGAACGGTCAATTTTGAGTCTTCGGGATCAATTTCAACCTCCACGTTGTTTATGGGCAGTGGATGGCATAACGGCAGAAGATCGGAGGTCCTCTTGGCAGCCATAATTCCAGCAGTCTTTGCCGCAGCAATCACGTTACCTTTAACCAAATCCCCGGAAAGAACTTTCTGTAAAGTACTCTGAGTCATCTCGATTGAGCCACTGGCCAAAGCCTGACGATCGGTGTCGTCCTTTTGGCCAACATCTATCATTCGAATGTCCTCTTCATCCATACTATCACTCCCCCGGTTCGAACTATATTATCGAACCCGATTTCAGCTAAATCAAACCTAATAACCGCGATTTTCTCCCGATGAAATACTGGAAATTATTGGCGAGAACAACTTACCAAAACTTGCCGAGAAAGCCCCGGAGCTCGCTCCGGGGATGAATCGGCTGGTTTTTGTCCAGCACTCAAATGAGGAAAGCTGCCTGGGCCAAGAAATCGTTAATTGTACCTACCCGCTGCGCAATCTTAGGACATAGCTACAGTACTTGAGCCAAGTTGCACATCTCATTTGAGTGCTGGGTCTTCTTTTGTAAAAGAACAAGGTCCGCCGTTAAAGTTGTTTTTCTACAAGCCCCGTCCCTTGGGGCGGGGTTATTGACTTCCAGAGGATCGAGGTTAAGGTAGCAAGTTAGTTCCTTTATTTCCTTTTAAGTACTGGTCCTCCCAGACTGGATCGAGGATTTTGTGGCATTCTTTTTCATAGGACAAAAGACCTTGTGCGTAGCTAGGATCTTCCAAAGCACGTTTAGCCTCACTATTAATTGGTTTCGGATCGTACTTTTCCACAAGCTCGTCGAAGACATCAAAATGATCGCGAATTAGACACGGAAGGATCAAATTCTTTCTCTCCTGAGCCCTCTTCTTGTAGGCATAGTCCTTTTGCCAGTTGCGGATTTCCTCAAAAAAGTCAACTTCCATCAAGTCAAGCAAATTGCCGCCACTTTCGTAGATACCATAAATATTAGCCCCGGCGTAGGGAACGAACACACACGGCGTAACATCCCCATTCCAAGTAATGTAAAAATAGCCACCCTGGCGCCCGCCAGAAAGACAACCATGGACAGCAGTGCCGGAATTCCAGAAATCCAGCATGAATATTTCTCGGTCTTTCATGATCTCCCACATGCGTTTCCTCAGTTGTGCATGTTGCTCAGGGGTGACCATCAAATCCAGATCGTAGTTGGTTCCTATAGGCATATACTGAAAGAGCCAAACATAACTCGCCCCCTGAGTATTTAAGTAAAAGTCGAAAAACTCATCGGAAACGATCTCTTCACAGTTTTCCCGCGTCGCAGTCAGGGAAAGACCAAAAAAGACGCCAGCATCACGCAGGTTCTTAAACGCTTTAACAACCCAATCAAAAACCCCCTTTCCTCGCCGTTGATCCGTCTTCTGGGCAAGACCCTCCACAGAAACTGCGACCGTTACGTTTCCCAGTTTACCCATTCTCTGAGACACTTCTTTTGTAATCAACGTACCATTGGTATAGATCAAGAAGTAAAGATCGGGGTACTCCTCTATCGCATCTAGAATACCCTTCCCATCACTTTTGTAAACAAAAGGTTCGCCACCTGAGATTACAATAAAAGACATACCGTAAAGGTCTTTAGCTTCCCGTAGAATTCGGGAGAATACGTCGTAAGAAAGTTTACCATGAGCCTCTTCCGTGCCATCGTAACACCCCTTACAATCAAGATTACATTCCCTACCGGGACTGACAACCAGGAAACCGGGCGGGGCATCGCAGTATTCTTCCTTAAAGGATTCCAATATTCCTGTCCAGTCGGTTCTCGCCCGAGCAAGATGAACCAACGCACGAATTGAATCATCCGAGATGGTTCCAGCCTTGATGGCTCGATTGAAGGAGTGAACCAATCCCCGGATTGTCAACCACTCGTCTCGTTTCACACCCGGTGGATTGGAGGACTTTTTTAAGACTCTATACACAAGCCTATCGGTCAATCTGACTAAGTTTTCTCTTAATATGTCGCTTTTTGCTATCTTCACCACGGTCTCTTCGGGTATCCATCCAAGAGGTCTGAGTGGACGATCGGCAAGCTTTTTTGAGGCACTGGTTAGCGGTTGTAACCTGGAGTTTTTCAAGCTGGCTTTTTGGTTCATCTTTCTTCACACTCCCGAAAAGTTACGACCTTTTTGACACTTGCTCTACCGCACATTGACAAGGTCGTATTGATCTATTTCAAATTTGTCCTTCAGTTCTGTCGTAAAACGCGAACGAACAAGGAGGACAATCTGAACATCCGTAGATAGTACCTCCCTGGTAACTGAGGCAAACCCTCTATTTCTCATCTCGAGCCTTCCTACCTCGTCGACAAAAACCACATCTGCCACACCTGAAGCCCTTCTAATTACTCCTTTAGCCCATTCAAGCGATCGTTTATCAATGTAAAACCGCCCAGCGCTAACCCCGGGAGGACTCAATTGAGCGAAATCCTTTCTTTTCTTGGAAGACAAATCAACTATCTCATATCCAACTGTGGATTCACCGTTGACCACTCTTGGCGAAAGAACCCCACCAACATTTATCCCCTTATCCCTTAACCTAATCGCAACTTCTTGACAGAGTCGGGTCTTCCCTGCCCCCACGTGACCACTCACGATTATAGGAAAATACTTAGAATGCTTTAAGTGAGCCAGGATGATACGAAAAAGATCGTTAGCCATAGGGCCGACCCTGATAACAAACCCTTTGGATTCAACCTTGGATACGTCTTCGCGGGTAGTACCACAACAAGAGCTGAGCCTATGCCCGCCATAATCGCTGAATAAGGAAGAGAGGTTTTAGCGAAATTTATCAGTCCACTGGTTGACCTTGCCCAGTATGGGAACTTGGTTCCGAGCTCCTTTATCACTTCCATTGGAGGATACACAGAGAGCCCAATTCCAACTACTGTTCCCACAAACACAAAGGAATAAATCGCTCCTGCACCGGCTCCAATAGCCACGAACTTTGCCCACCTGGCCACTGGTAATCCGCAAAATAGAAGGTAAATCAAAGAAAAACCAATCCCCTCCGCAAAGATACCCAGAGCAGGATTAAGAACCACAGGTGCAGTAATGGGCAACACAAACACCACGGCCGAAAACAATTTCAGCGGAGCGGCAACCATGGCTATACCAACAGGCGCCCACCATTTTCCGGTCTTTCTCAACGCCCAAGCCATGATACCAGTTGCTGCAACTATCATAATCTTCCCGGGAACAGTGGGAGGTAATAGCGAATGAAGAAGGCCACCGATGAGTGCTTCAGCTGCCCCCCATAACGAGCCAAACCATATTACAAGTAACAAAAGAGTTAATCTGTTTCTTCGAGTTATACCCTTTACAAAAAACGACTCCACTCGTAAATCACCTCTTAGCAGAGTTTATCGGTTTGTCTGGCAGGTTGCAATTTAATACCTTGACATTTATCAAAATCGTATTAAGATGAAACAAGTATATAAACTAACGACGGCTGGTTGTTTGGATAAAAATCTCAACCTGGATGTGTTATCTTGAGATACGTCGTAAATGGCGGAGCGATTTGGGACAACGATGGATCATTAATCCGAAACGGAACGATAATCGTCGAAGAAGACAAGATTACAAAAGTCGACGACACAGCCAGCATAAAATCCAAACCATCCGACGAAACAATCGACTGTAAGGACAAGCTGATAATACCCGGCATGGTTAACGCCCATACCCATTTATATAGCACTCTATCACGTGGCTTAATGTTACCTGGCTATTCTCCAGATAACTTCCTCGAAATTTTACGAGGGCTATGGTGGAAGTTGGACAGAAACCTAACCGAAGAAACGATCGGAATCAGTGCACTAGTCGGCGGAATTGAATTCCTTCAAAACGGTGTCACTACAATATTTGATCATCACTCTAGCCCAAGAAGCACTTCGGGAAGTCTTGAAATCATAGCAGGAGAATTAATCGACAAGCTAGGGTTGAGAAGTTCTTTGTGCTACGAGGTCACCGACAGAAACGGGAAAGACGAAACGGAATTGGGGATCAGAGAAAACTTAAACTGGTTAAGTACAGTATCTAACAGGAAAGACGATATGGCTGCCGGTCAATTTGGTCTACACGCCTCATTTACGTTATCCACCAAGACGCTGAAAGAAATCGGAAGCTATTTATCCGACATAAACGCCGGCATCCATGTACACACGGCCGAAGGACAAGAAGATCAACAAGACGCACTCACCAATTACGGTACTCGGGTGGTCAATCGATTAAATAATTACAATCTGCTAAACGATAAATCGATTGTAGTACACGGTATACATTTAGCGGAATCGGAAAAAGACTTACTGGCCGATCTCAATACAACCCTTGTACACAATCCCCGATCCAATATGAATAATGCTGTTGGAGTGGCGGACGTACCCGGTATGTTAAGGCGCGGCATACCAGTAGCACTAGGAAATGATGGAATGGGGTTCGACATGATTCAAGAGTTTCAAACGGCAAGTTTATTGCAAAAAATTTATCTAAGCGATCCTAACGCGCTAGCCATAGACAAAATAGGAGAGATGTTATTTAATAACAATTATCAACTAGCAAATAAGTCTTTTGGCGCTAAAATCGGCAAGATAAAACCTGATTATAAGGCTGACTTTGTGGTCATGGATTATCAACCTCCGACACCCCTGAAGCCTGAAAACATTTATAACCACTTTTTATACGGTTTTAGCGGGAATAATCACAAGGTCGAAACTGTCTTTATAGACGGGAAACCTGTGATGCGGGACTCAGTTATAATCGGTATTGACGAAGACGATATTTACAGAAATGCACGCGAACTAACCTCTTCCCTTTGGAATAAAATACAAAATGTATAACCTTTCAAAGAAGCGGGGATAACGATGAACATCTCAGTAAACATCTCCGGTTTAGAATTACCGAATCCGCTGATGCCTGCAGCAGGCCCACTGACAGGTAATCCAGGCGTAATCAACCGCGTTGCCGGTCAGGGAGTTGGTGGTATTGTAACAAAAACCGTATCTACTACTGCCGCGGAAGTGGAAAAACCGTCAGTTGCCAGGTTATCGTCCGGTATGTTAAACTGCGAGAAGTGGGCAGAGGAATCGCCATCCAAATGGATAAATGATTACTACCCCGCGGTAAAGGAAACAACTGATCAGCCGACCATCATAAGCCTCGGTTACGAACCGGACCAACTAAAGGAACTGATTCCAGATATTGAACAATTCGGCGACGCTTTTGAACTTTCATCTCATTACCTCGGTCGGGACCCTGAACCTATTAGACAAATAGCAAAAACAGCATCTCAGCTGACCTCAAAGCCGATATTTATCAAGCTCTCTCCTCACGTTCCTGATCTAAGGAACTTTGCCAAAGCGGCCGTGGACGGCGGTGCATCGGCTATCGTTGCAATCAACTCCCTTGGTCCGGGGCTGGAAATCGACCTAGAAACTATGGATTCACCTCTAGGCAGCAAAGACGGTTACGGGTGGCTGTCCGGACCTCCAATCAAACCAATTGCGTTACGAGCTGTTCACGAAATATATCATGCCGTAGATGTTCCAGTGATCGGTGTAGGTGGTATTACTTCTGCCAGAGACGTCTTACAATTTATGGCCGCGGGAGCAACTGCAACTCAAATGCTTTCGCATGCTTTGTCTGAGGGAGTAAACACGTTCTCGGAAATCATTCATGACCTGCCGGAAGAACTAAAGAAACTGGGCAAGGAAAACATCCAGGACGTAATTGGCACCTACAAACGATAACCAACTCCTCAACAGAAGAATCCACTTTTTTGACTACGACATTACGGGCCTACATCGGGATTGATTGGTCTGGAATTCCCCCGACACCAAATTTAGAATTAATTATCTGGCGAAAACGCCTAAAACCACCGCGATGAGGCACAAACCCTGCTCTGGTGTGAACAAGCCAAGTTCATAAACGTAGAGTTTTTTCTGGGTTCTTACTAAGAGGCTGGTCACAAACACGGAAATCGTTCAGATTTTGCTGAGAGGTGTTTCGCGAACATGAGGAATCGACTTATCAGTCTGGTTTACCCTGATAGGGAGTCATCTGAACATTCAGAATATCCACACGTCCGTAGTTACCAAAGACGGATTCAAATGGCGGAGGACGAAACGATCTACAACTTGGTTGAAAAATTTGTTACTGAACATTTTCCTTATCTTGACCTTTCCTCGGAATACGAAAAACAACATACCGAACGGAATCTGTTACAAAAAATTATTACTCTACATAATGATACCGGTATATCATTCGATTACAGAATCAACAACATGGCCAAAAAAATTGAAGCCGGCAGAGAAATACTGACTCCCGAAGGAATTCCAAATGCAAAATTAGTTAGAACCAACTCGTCGGACTTGGTTCTATTCGATGGCCACCACACCGCGCTGGCATACATGGTAGCAGGAAAAAAATACTTATCTGAAATTCCCTACTTACTGGTGGACTCACCCGGCAAAAGCGGAATATCAGACGAAGAAATTCACGCTTTCTATGGCCCGCACGCGAGGGAACTAAAGAACAAAAACTGGCGAGACTACACAATCAACTGGCTTCGATCGGGAGACGAACAACTTGAGGCTCGTAAGCAGCACAACTTAGGAGAGCTTCTGGAGATTTTAAAAGATCAGGATAGGATCGCACTATTTTCATAGTAACGACGGTTGACAACTAGCAAGCGGACACAATTTACGCTGCACTACCCATACACACGCAGTAGCGCCCTGCCGTTGGGTAAAATCGAGCTTTCATTAATAATCTCAAAAGTGCTCCAAAACCGGTAATGCTATCCCATAGAATTCCTCCGGCAAAAAGGTTAAAATATTCTTTGAAACATTACGTTTCCCTTGGGCACTATAATAAACATTAAAAATACAGGGTGGTAGAAAGTGAACAGATCACTGAAAATCGTAGGTATCTTGACGTTACTTTTCTTGCTGACATCAGCTCTTGTAGTCTCAGCCGAAGAAGACTGCTCGATTGATAACATAGTTCAACTTCTAAAAGAAGCTGAGAAAACGATTAAGGCCGGGCACTCAGAAGAAGGGCTTGAAACCTTAAACCTGGCAAGAAGTATGTTAAACAGAAAAATTGCGGAGTTGGGCAGCGCTTCAACTGCTTCCGACTTAGAAACCAAGATAAACGACCTACAATCACAGATCAACAACTTAAAAACCGGTCACTCCTCCCTAGGTCTCAAAATTGGCTATGTAAACGTAACTAAGGCATTTACCGCCTTTACCGATGCAGTAAAAGACGAGCGCTCAAAAGTATCCTCCATCAAAGAGGAGATGCTAAAGTTACGAAGTAAAGCAATACAGGAAGAAATACCCGAGGAAGAGTATAATCATCAAAACGATATACTGCAGGCAAAAAGACTGAGAGCCCAATACGAAATAGAGCTTGCCATGATCGACGAAATGATAGACTCGGAAGGTTTCAATTCAATAAATGACAAGCTACAAAATTTACAGGATCAGGTGCGACCGGTCGTAGACAAAATAGAAAAAATACTTCTAAGGATGCGTGAGAACTCAGCTATCCCCGAAGAAGTTAGCCGGATTCTTAGCCAAGCGAGCAGTCAATATGATCAATTGGATAATATAGTAACCAGCCTAATTCAAGCTAAAATCGTTCAGGTAACCCAGCAACAAGCACAAAAAGAGGGCTACGACCTGGTACTAAAACAGCAAAATGTGGTACTAACAAGCAATAAAAACACTATCCACGACCTCACAGAACAAACCAAGAGGATATTAACCACGCTATTAGCTAGCTAGGAAAAGTTTCTGAATACACAAGGTAGTTAATTGCTTGACTTAGCCGCTATGAGCGATACTCGAAGTATCGGTCCGTGCATTTTCATTATTATCGTTGATTCCGATCCTTGGGATATTTCTTCACTAACATCATCTTATCTCTAATCATCAAGATTCCAGTAACGAATTGATAGATGGAAATTTGAGTATTTTGACATACCAATTGCCTTTAACTATGATATAGCAATGAACAAAATAACAAAGTACGTAAAAGCCATACTGGGTTTGTGTTTGTTATTCGCTTTATGGTGGCTGTTGGCAGCCGAGACATCATTTTATGTTCGTGTTTTTATTGGTATTTTTTCCACAGGGCTGGTGGCTATCCTGTACCGGAGATTTACTCTATCTATCGATATACCTGTAACCACCATTCTGAAACCGCTTCTGTGGATCAAATTCCTGTCCTACTTAGTGGTCCGAATTGTTATCTCGACCGGACTCACCTGCTATTTAATCCTAACAAACAACACCCATCCAAAGATCGTCGCCTATGAGACAAAGCTGGACACGCGATCTGGCTTGCTTTTTTTATGTAATTCGATCACTTTGACTCCAACCACAATCACCATCTTTCACGAAAACGATCTCGTATATATCCATCATCTATATCTCGAAACCGAAGAGGATTACGAGCGGTTGGTCGACCGGATCCACTCCTGGTTTGAAAAACCTTTACAAAACCTAATCGGGTAACTAACAAATGCTAAGAATATCAATAGAAATTACCGTTGTAATTAGCCTCTGCTTTACGTTGTATCGATTGTTTAAAGGTCCTGATGTCCTGGATAGGTTACTCGGGTACAGTTCTACGAGCGCGAAAATAACAGCTCTGCTGGTAATAGAAGGAACACTCAACGAAAGGATATTCTTTATCAATTTAGCTCTGGTATACGCTATTTTAAGTTTTCTGGGCATCGTAATTATCGGGAGGTTTATCGAAAGACAGGTATGACTATAGTTGCCCACATCTTATTTGCGATAGGTCTAACCGCCATGATAATCGGCTCCCTTGGCATTGCCAGATTGCCAGATGTTTATTCCCGCCTTCAGGCTAGCGGAGCCTCGGACACAGCCGGGATTATTACTCTCCTGCTAGGGCTCGTTTTTTACAATGGATTTACGTTCTCTGACGTCTTCCTGGGGTTATTAATCCTACTTATTTTTATAACAGGCCCTATAATAACCCACACTATCACCAAAGCCGCTTTTCTGTCCAGAGTAGACCCGACCCAAAACCAAACAGAGAGGAAAGAGTAAAATGATTCTATTTTTTCTGTTTCTTCTTTTGGTTCTAGCCGGCGCTGTACTAATCCAGAAAAGACTATTGAATGCAGTCATTCTTCTGGGGGTATTCAGTCTAACTAGCTCTATGATTTACTTTCTAGTTGGGGCTCCAGATGTGGCGGTCACTGAAGGTGCAATCGGCGTGGCTTTTGTTACTTTCATTTACGTCCTCGCTTTGAGCGATCAAGGAAAGTTACACGTAGTCACCGAAGAGATCCCCCCCTTTTTTTATCAGGACAAAGGAAGAATTCAGGGAATAGAATACGAAATCTTGCAACAATTAGCGGATCAATTGAGCCTGGATTTAGAGGTAGAATTTGTAAAACATTCGGACCTACCTTCCCAAATCAGCAGCCGTCGTACCGAAATCATCGCGGGAGCGTTCTACAAGGAGTACCTTCCCGCATCTGGATTAAACATAACACTGCCGTTTCACCAGGCATCGCTGGCGAAAATAGTCGACACACAAATAGAGAATGCACCAATAGGGACACTGACTGATCTCGATGTCACAGATATCAAGGAGATAGACGCTGAGAGGATATCACGGTTCAACGCACTTGAAGATTTAATGAGTGCCTACAATAAAGAAAAAATCTCGGGTTTTATCTCTGACTCTGCAAGAATGTCAATCGCCTTGAATCAAATAACCACTCAGAAGAGAAAAACAAGTGAAATATCTCAAGTCAGCGATATCAATTACACTTTTGCCATTCCGTCCAGCGAAGTGGAGCTAACTGATAAATTGAATGAGCTGTTAGAAAATCTCACCAAGACAGGACAGCTGGAAAAAATTCTCGACAGGTATTTGAGGTAAATATCATGAACATCAATCGGCTTTCTCTAAAGGAAATCTACGTTTTGGCTATTGTAGTTATATTCCTTCTACTAATAATCTATGCTATTTTCTCCCAACAGCAGACCGGACTGCAGAGAGTCGGGGGCCTGTATTTAAAGAAACTCGGAGCTAATCCAAACATTAGAAACTACGTTTACGGCATATACGGTATGTATCGATTCTACGATACGCTTTTCGAACTGTTAATTTTTTCTACTGCAGTTTTGGGGATCACCATCTTCTCAGACCTGGAAGAGTCGAGAGAATCTTCTTCCAGCGAACTGATCGAATCGCACGTTGTCGATGCCTCCGCTTCGTTTCTATATCCGATAATTTTCTTGCTTGGGCTCTATCTGGCATACAGTGCCCACCTGGGTCCAGGTGGAGGCTTTGCCGGTGGAGTCATAGCTGGAACCGGCGTTCTCCTGCTGGCCATTGCAATAGGAGCGGACAGAATTGGACAGTTATTCTACGAACAATTCATGAAAAAAGTAGAATACTTAATTCTTCTGCTGGTCCTAGCCATCGTCTTATGTAGTGCAGTGTTACCAATAGATATTTATACCGGCAATCGAGGTACTGCCGTCATTATAATAGCCAATTTATCTATGGGCGCAAAGGTCTTTATCGGTTCCTGGACTATCTTACACTTTTTTGTCAAACACAGAGGAGAAATATGACCCTATTTACTTCCACTATCTCTATACTCGTCGTGGGATTAGGAATAATCGGGTTAATCCTGAAGAAAAACGTATTAATGAAACTCCTCAGTTTAAATATTGTAAATACCAGTACCATTCTTTTCTTCGTCTTAATCGTCTCTGAACAAGGTGACCGAGCTCCAATTGGCTCCTCCGGACTTGCCCGGATGGCGGACCCTCTCCCTCAAGCGCTTGTATTAACTTCAATCGTGATCAACTTTGGAGTGCTTGCTCTATCCCTGCTTTTCACAATGGTTTTAGTAAAGAGATATCACACTCTGGACATTGACAAAATAGAAACCTCCGTTAAACGTGACTATAAGGAAGAGTCTCCATGATAAGTTTACTTGTTGGACTAAGCGCTTATCTCGTTTCGGGCACCATGACTTTGATCTTTAGAAAGTGGAGGTTCTGGATTAGCCTTTCCGGGTGGGCTGGCGCGCTAGTTGGTTTAATTTTCACCTCAATAACCTATCGCAATTCGGGGTCTACAATTGGTTCTCTGGGACCCTGGGGTCAACTGGGAATAGAAATCAAGATTGACCAAACAACGGTTTTATTTTTAATCCTCGCGGTCGCACTGAACCTGTTCACTCTTCTGTACTTAAAGGGAAAAAAGCCCGCAACATTTTACTCTCTTTATAACTTACTATTCGCCACTTCTTTCTCCTGGGCTTTTACCAACGATCTTTTTAACCTTTATGTAATCATTGAATTGATGTCGCTGATTTCGATCCTGCTGATTGGCTACGATAGAAAGACCTATCAGATCTATGCAGGCATCAAGTATCTTCTGCTATCCTCTCTATCTATGAGCCTGTACTTAATCGGGCTCGCAATACTTTACAAAACAGCGGGTCACCTTGGAATAAGCAGCGTCAAAGCCCACCTCGGCGCCGAACCAGAATTTGCGGTCACCCTCGCTCTAACGCTTATGATAACTGGCCTCGCTGTCAAAGGGGGAGTACTTCTATTCAGTATGTGGCTTCCCGACGCTCACTCTTACAGTAGCACGGTAGTGTCCGCTCTCCTGTCCGGGATGGCGATTAAGTGTGGCCTTATAGACATAATTCGCCTTTCTGTTCTTACTGACATGAGTGAGGCCCTGCTAGTTTTGGGCTTGATTACTGGAATTGGTGGGACTATATTCGCAGTGATTGAAAAATTCCCCAAACGGCTTCTTGCGTACTCTACTATATCTCAAGTGGGCTATATACTGTTAGGTATTAGCATGGGAACCGACCTGGGGATTACCGCTGCTTCTTTTCACATATTGTTTCACGGTTTATCTAAGAGTTTATTGTTCGTGGCTGTAGGGCACGGAAAAGTCGGTAGAATCGATCTTCACCAAGTAAATAAAGTGAGCCTCCCTATTGCAAGTAAACTAGGGTTACTAGCAGGTTCTCTTTCGATCCTGGCAATTCCTCCGTTGGATGGGTACTTCTCGAAATGTCTATTGCTCGATACCGTAGGACACAGCTGGACATGGATTGTCGTTTTGTTCATTGGCCTAGGAACAGCGCTGAGTTTTGTCAAGCTCAATTGGGCACTTCTACCCGGCCCCACCAAAGGCAAATTCAGGTTAGATGACCTATCGTTGATCGTCTACGCCCTTATTGTCTCCGTTGGTGGAGGTATAACGTTGTTTTTCCTCAGTAGAACATACATACGACACCTGTTCTGTCTGGAGTACATCGAAGAATCAATCGCTATCCTGTTGATAGCGATCTTGTTATACTGGTTGTTCAAGAAACCAATTAGCAAGATACGCTCACCGGACTTCGTGTTTGATCTCGATAGTTCACTCATCTCTCTATTTACGGGATTTCTCCTGGTCATATTTCTTTGGCTATAGTTCACGCAGTATTTGCAGACACACTCTCGGCCGAGCGTGGGAGCTCGCCCTGCTGAATACAATCAAGCATCACTCAACACTTCAAACTTGCTCCACACCGGTGCTAGAAAACACCGGCTATCGTTTGAGACCAATCTTTATCCATTGACAACTTGTGACAACCTCGATCGGCGGCGCTTTCCAGGGCCGCTGTTGTGATGGTTGAAAACCTACTGTGAAAAGTAATTTTAGCAGCATAAGCTCCCATGCTCCGGAGAAATTGTATCGAAGGACCTGCTTAATCTCCGTACTCACGCGAGACGTGATTTCAACAAATTTAGCAGTATGAGCTCCCATGCTCATGCGGTAGTTACAAGCACACCCTCGGACGAGCGTGGGAGCTCGGCCTGCTGGATAGAGTAAAGTGTCGTGGGAACGGTGACCCACCCTGCTGGATACAATCAAGCATCACTCAACACTGCAGACTTTGTGGACACCGGTGCTAGAAAACACCGGCTATCGTTGTGGCTCGGTTCTAACCACTCTAGACCTCGACCTTCACCACCCGACTTAACGAACTACCGTCGGGTAGATCAATCCGAACTTTATAATAACCAGGTTCTAATCCCACTGTGCTAAAGGTCGCCACGTAGGCTTTGTTGACTTCGTCATAGCTAGCGGTAGTTATTCTCACTAAGCTCTCTGGTTGCCCATTTTCGTCAAGCAAAATAAGCGACACCGTAGGATGAAGATCGATAACGGGTTCTCCCTCGAAGTCCGCCAGCGGGAAGGTAACCGTTATGATTTCACCTTTCTGAAACACCGCCCCCACAGTCTTCCCACCAACTGAACCTGCTCCACCTACTACTACGTTGTTGGTCAATCCACCGGAAGCACCTGCGGGTAGTCTGTATCCACCAAGTAGCTCCACCAGGTGTCCAGAGTCTTTAGCTCCGTTTAGTGCAGTATTCACTCGACCCAGTCCCAGATCATTCAATAGATCCTCTGCTTCGCTTAAGCTAAACCCTCTTGATATAAGCTGAGCCACTGCCTGCTGGGAGGAGCTTGCATCTCCTCTATGGATTTAACCTATGACTACTGACTCGGACATCACTCTATCTAAACAGCTACCCTCACTTCACCCAGACCACGGATATGGTTATTCGCAATT
>Ga0102934_1001203_pt1 | contig 17930 bp, 22 predicted proteins | sample SalPonR2_A_D1_MG_FD_78175 | JGI IMG/M metagenome (GOLD analysis project Ga0102934, IMG submission 78175) | Salt pond soil microbial communities from South San Francisco under conditions of wetland restoration - Salt Pond MetaG R2_A_D1_MG | ecosystem: Environmental > Aquatic > Marine > Intertidal... | reverse complement strand
GGAGGGAGGGAGGGAGGACAGGGAAGGGAGTGTTGAGGACTGGTCAAGGCTCCACTCGGAAAGATTTGAAAAGCATGTATGTATAGGGAGGCGTGCGGGAAGGTCGATGTGGATAGCCTGTCCGTAATGATCACAAAGTACGGGTAAGGCGATTAAGGGCAGCGTGGAGGGGTCGATGGTGAAGGAGGGAAGGAATCTGTGGGCGACAAAGAAGTTGAAAATGAATATAGACGCCTTGCGAGGAATAGACATTCCTGCAGTCGATGTGAGAATGGGGGAGGATAGGAGGAGGGGGACTCGCAAGGCCTTCGTGCTTTAATTATGAGAATGCTTTGGCTTCGGTGACTTTCTATACATTTCTTTGATTAGTACTAGGTCTTCGACTCCCAGGCCCATATCAACTTTGACCGTTGTCAAGACAGGGCGCCCTCAGACCAGAGAGCGGACGTTTCCTCCCGGTTGCACAATTAGCAGTCATAGACGTTGTTTCTTGATCCCCGCAATCAAATCCTTTCCCTCTCCCATGCCGTGGCAGGAAGTAGTCAATGTCTCTCCTTCCTCTGACGACGACCGGTATGTCTTTCGCTGCACATGTCATTGTTTGAAGTTTGCCTTCAGGAATGGATTTCGCGCGTGTCCTTTCAGAACTCTATGAATATGGTGGAAATTGGATCTAGACATCGTACAAATTTTTGTCGCTTTTATGGATCCTAATTGACCTTACAGCTGTACAGGTATACAAAACGTCTGGACGATCAACAACCAGAATGTACCATTTGGTTGCTGAAATTTCAGCTAGACATGCTACACACAAAAGATCTCCGGACTTGTTCGGCCGCTAACTCACCGCTCTTAATTCTTTCTTCGTGCGCCTCTTATCTTTCCTTTTTTCCAGGCCTTTTCCGCATTCAAGTGGGTTACAATATCCTTCACCAGTGCCACGCCCTCTCCCATGACTCGTAGTTTCGAGTCCGTCATGTGCCAGACCGTGAAAGATTCGAAGCCCCCTATATCATCGTCAATCGGAAGAACTTTGCGGATATCCTCACACTCTTCGGGGCCCATAAATATCTAAAGGGGAGGAACGAAAATTTTGTATTGTGTGCATGATAATGAGATTCGGGGGAAATGTTGTATGATTCAAAACATCCGCCACGCTCCCGACATGTGACGTACTTGCAGGGCTCCGCTGTGAAACTGGAGGTGGCGGTGCACAAATTGTTTGTGAGACGGAATGAGTATGAGCAACGATAGAAGATACATCGTCAGATACTCCAGTCCCCGCAATTGTGCGTCATACATAATCTGCACCGGCTCCCCCCTCCCACTCCCCTTGTCCCGTGCAACCTCACCTCCACCCATTCTGCTTCCCTAGGATGTTTCAATTTCAAAAAGCCGCTCTCGCATCGGCTTTCAAAATTGTAAATCTGTTCCCTTGTCGCCATCCACATGGCCTGATGGGGATTTCCCGTCACTTGTGCCCACCAACCTGCTCCGGGGAGTTGCAACACATGGTAATCCACCGCCAGTGTCTCCCACAGCGCCCAAGCCCGGTCCTCTCGTAGCAAGTCGTGTTCTTTCCGGGAGAAGCCCACCATGTGATGCTCGCGGGCGTACGCGTCTGTGGTGAGCGCAAGCCGGCCGCTTGCATGCACATACGCATCCACCATTGACGGGGTGAGGTAGATATCGTCCTCGATGGAAATGAAGAAGTCGTACTCATCTTAGTGTAGACAAGGAGAATGTGAGCGCATAAATAAGACGAGGCTCGGAGAAAGATCGTCACTGTCTCTCATCATCCACCATTTTCTATGCGAAGGAGTGTCTCTGTGTAGTACTTTCCAACCCCCTTCCCATTTTCTATTCCCTTTGTTGTCTTACCCATCACTTTCGCCATCGCGAGCCGATGGCGGGAGCTCAAGAAGCCGCCAACATCGGGAGGAAAGTGATCCCAATACCGAATTTGGACAGGCTCCTGCGTCCGCTGACAAAACAAAGCTTCCTCTATCAACTCTCTTTGTTGCGAAATCTTCCAGGCGGCAATGAACCACACGGTCAGATCAAAGCCACGCTCGCAAAGTTCCCGGACACTGACCAGGGTCTTTAGGATTGTCAGCAGCTTATCCCCGGCCCACAGGTCGGAGATGCGCTCACCTCGGTCGATGCTGGATATGGTTAGTATGATTTTTTGTACATGCGTCTCGGAGGCAGGACGATGCAAGGGAGGTCGACCGGAGATTGGAGGACGGGTGGCTTTCTCGCCTGCAGGTTGAAGCAACGGAATGGCTGGGTTTCCTCCTTCTGCCTCGAACGGTCCTAGAAGTGACGCTTTCTCTTTTGAGTTTGCAGTTTGGATGGAATTCGCCGGGTCATTTTCTTCGTTTTGCTCGTTTCTCTTTGGCTGCTTTTGTCGCTCCACTTTTTCGTGAAGAATTTTGTCCTTCGTGATTCGCAAAGCTAGCTCCAGATCCTCCTGGCTCCCGAAGCTTGATTCAGGTGACGGTCTAGATTCAGGCGTTGTGGGTTTTTCTATACTCACACCTCTAATAAGCATGTCTCGTTCTTGTGGAAGGTCATCACTAAGTATTTTGCTATCAGAAACCGCCGAAGAAGGCAATGCCATATGTTCATTGTTGCTCGCAGTTTCAATCGAGGCCATTACATCGCTGCGCCGCCCCCGGAGTGAAATGATGTTCAATGTCAAGAGTAATGTAACTAAACTGCCTGAGACTAGCCATCTCAGGCGCCTGCGCTGCCGATTGTAATGGCTTACCTCGCCTTTTCTCGACATTGCGGGTGGAGGCTTACGGGTTGACGATTGTCGTGTGCAAGTGCCAAAAGAGTCACTCATGAGTAGAAACAATGCGCGGCAGTCAGTACTATTGATGCTGACGTACTTTTAGGTTGCTATACATGCGTTATTTGTACTCTATGTATGCTTCCACTTGCTTGTCCTGTAATAAGACACATCATGTGATTACTTTAATTAAAAGGTACGGACAATTCGGTATTTGATACATAGCCTTGATATAAATGACTGAACGGTCTCATTGCCAGCTAAGGAAGCTCTACTTAGGGAGTGGGGCAATTCATCAATCATATTGTGCCCTCACTAATGAGCCGTGAAGAGAGTCCTTTCTTGCATGTCTGAGTGCAAGGCCCTCCACGATGGCGACACAAGGATTGTCCTACCCACTTAGGTTTCTTGCTCAATTAAAAACCCTGTACATATTCAATCAACGGTATGCACGCACGAGGCACGTGGCACCAGTTTCAGCATGGCAGCACGGCAACCTTGTCACTTGCTGCCTCGGCCCATCTCCGGTAACGGACAATCCGTTACTTAACGGCTGGGCCCAATGTTGATGGGGCCGATGATGATGCCATCCTGATGCGGAGTAAAGTCTGTCTTGTTGAAATGGCTTGCCAAGGACCCTGGGTGCGTTAAATATCGTACCGCCAAGCACCACCCACACTCGTGCCATCGTCAGGCGCGTGGTAGCGTTTTACATATCCTTGAATGGCCTGGAGGGATGAATATCACAAGATAACTCGTCTTTTGGTACGGAGCATGCTGTCAATCTCCCGTGTACTACTTGAACGCTTTGGAAAATGATCTCAGCCTCTTATTTAGATGCTATGAGGAATGATTTTAAAATTTGCCCGCCAAAACTCAAAGAAGCTTTTGCTTTGTTCAATACTACTACGCTCTTCCCCCATATTCCACGCAGGACGAGAACAAACAACGCTCTTTCCAACCACATACCCATTTCAATGGCCAACCCTGTTCAAAGCTTTTTTATTCTTTTTGCTATTATCAGTGTCTGTTGGACCTCAGTGGCCGACGCAGGAGGAGCGAAAGTCAACAATGTCACGCCCTCAATGGCGCGCACTATCTTGATCGCAGCTATGTCTCATGAGATGGACACAGTGGCATCCGCGGTAAGCTTTCATACATGTTCAACTCAATTATTATCTTGAAAGTAATCTTGACGACATGTCTATCCCTGCTCAGGACCTGCCGTCAAGCCTAGCGAAGACGGAAGCCAACACCACCTGTATCATGACATATTGCACGGACGCGGCTTTGGCTTGTGTGAAGGACCAGGCATGCCGCACCGCCCTGTCCTGCCTCTCAACCTGCGACTCATTGGAAGACGATAGTCCCGACAAGATCGAGCTGCAGAAATGCACGGCAGACTGCGTGGTGACCTATGAGAACGAGGCCCTGGACGCCGTCAACGGCTGCTTCGACTCTCACGACTGCATTGCCCTGACGCCCATCCCCCTCGCGTGCCGGGACACCCATCCTGCCTTTCCGACCCCACAAAATGTCACGGACATGGAAGGGGCGTGGTGGGCGACTTGGGGGAAGAACGCTGTGTACGACTGTTATCCGTGCCAACGCCTGTCGTTCTCCCCGCTGAACGCCTCGTCCTGGTTGTACACGTCCAAGTACTTGACCCCCACCTTGGAGGGCGGGGTGCGGGCCTACGAGCTTCAGGCAGCATTTCCTTGGCCGGCGGACGGTATGGCGACAGCCATTGCCTTCAATTACACCTACCAAGGTAGGGAAGAGAGCGAGGCACGGAGGGTTGTCAGCGATATCCTCCCGCCCCTGGGGAACCGCTCTCTGTGTGCTCGTCTTCGCCCTCTCTTTCCTCTCCCTATCCCCCTGCTAGATCGCATCTTTTATGTTTTCTTTTCTTCCTGTCTTCTCTTATCCGGACCATTTGGCCCCACCCCGTCTGCATGCTCACTTTTCGCGTCTGTGGTCTGCCCCAGGAATGAGCCACGGAGAGGAGTGGCGGTTCCTACACGTGGCCCCATCCCTTGTTGTTCTTTACTACTGCGGGCAAGGCAACACATGGCAGTACGAGGGAGGGCTGGTCTTGTCGCGAGAACGAAGCAGCCCCCCCGACCACGTCTCCTTGGCCGCAGAGGTAAGAGCCTGCTTTCTTTCTTGGGGTGGAGGAGCTTGTCGTGGAGTGTGCATGCACTGTAGTGTTTTCGGGGTCGGCATTTGTCGGTCTTTGCATGTTGTCTTTCGCCTGCTTGGGTCGCAAATGCCCTCGGCGGGCCTTTGGTCACTCTCGACTGTTCCTGTTCTCTTTTCCTGTGTGGATGGCAAGAACCGTATCCAAAACCTGAAAAACAACACATTTGTCGCCGCATATCACTCCTTTATTTGCCTCCCCCACTTCCTTCGTCTTCCTTGGCGTCAGGCCTTTGCAAAAATTGGCATAGATTTTGAGGAGGAGTTTTGCGAGCTGCAACCCAACCGCCCATGTCCTGCCCTTTAAGCGAGCATTGCGAGCCCTTGGAGCCCAGCATCCTGAGAGATATGGAGAGAGCCTAAGCTGGAGCATGCTTGGAAGGGCGGTAGAGCCACGGGGGTGTCTCCTTGTTACCCGGTGTACAGACAAGGCTTGAGGGGATATCGGAATGGTAGCAAAGAGTTAAGGAACAAATTATCCCGGGATATGCCCCTTAGATATTGTCTATATTCCTTTCTTCTTCAAAGGATACGCACAGCTGTTGGCTTTCTCGTGCTCATATAGCAGTGTGTCACCCTCTTCTTTACGTGGGAGACTGTCCTTGTCTCTCGCCTAGCCTTCGAGATTTTCTGAAGCGAGTAATTCAATGAAGGGGCTATTAGAGCAAGATTGTCCACAAAGCTTCAGCAATGGCTTTGCTCCAATATACTTCTGATTTCTCAACAAGCTGTATACTTTCTGAAATTCCTCGCAGGAGACGTGAAGTTCAAGATCAAAAACTCAAAAATTTCCCTCCTAAAATTCAGTCTCTAGATGTACTCAATTTGATTTTACATGAATTTGTTGAAATGTAAAAATCAAAAAGCTGAGGCGCATGTCATAGACGTCAGGCACGAGAGTCACCATCCGAGGCACTCCTATCAAAAATTGAGCGGTCAACCTTAGCGTGCCTAGTCCTACTTTAGTTATAGCACATCGTACACTACCTGTCATGATCCTACTTGAAAACTTCGACATTTGCTTGATTGCAACGACGCGTTTTATATATATCTTCACCTACTAATAACCTCCCTCCTCAAGGTATGGCGTGTGCGAGCCTGACTGCACATAGCTATCAGGAAACACTGTTTTTACTGTGTGCGAGCTATCAAATATGTTGAAATTTCGATTGTGGGGGAAAACGTCTGAGAAGTTCTCTACGTGTGGACGATAACGACATTTTTGATGCCCTACCTGTTAGTCAACTTGCCGTGCTTGGAGTATCCTGTCGTTGCTGATATGCCACGGCGATTGCGATACTTTATGGACCTCAATACTTCCATGGGCGCTTAATTTACCTCTTTCTGCAATTTATACACGCTAAGAGTGCCACATTGACCCCATCTTCACACAATTTTTGGGCATTCAGGCACTCCGGTCCCATGAGCTCCACGGAGGGACTCACGCAGCGGAAGGGCAAGAAAGGCAACCAAAACGCTGCCAAAGCCCCTTCTGCGGACAAGGAAGATAAACACAAGCCTATCCGGGCGAGTGCTTCCTTGTTCCCACTCGATCCTATCACGGAGAAGAATTTGGTGCGTGATGGGATATGTATTGTTGCGTCAACACGATGCATACGCGCCTCAGGAGGGTGGTCGGGGCAGGATTTGTGAAATTAGGGATAATCGGGTCTCTGGTCTTATAGATTGAGAGACAAGCCTTAGGACAGTAGGTACAACCTTCAAAAATACATCTTTCAAATTTGTGTTCCAATGCTCTTCTTCCGCAGTGTGGTATGATGGTATGAACTTTCCCATAATCGTCTCCTCCCGTCCCCTCCCTCTCCCCTTCCCCCCCCCCAGGCCACGCTTCGACAATTTTTCATTCCATGCGTCCTAGCTGTATACCTGGGCATTGTCCTTCAAGGCTACTCCGTCAAAGAATTCAATGGTTTAGTAACGAATCGTTATTTTTTGCTTGGTAGGGTGGGACGGAACGCGGAGGGCCCACGGGATAGGGAAGTCCAATGTGTTTGGAAAAGCGTGTTTCCTGCTACTTCGATGCAATGTCTGCGATGCCGACATTTTTGTTCGATCGAATGCATCTTCCCGCTGTCAACGGTTCCCCCTCTCCCTTCCTTCCCTTACCCCTTCCCTCGCTCCTCAGGTTTTCGCGATGTGGAAGCTTTGAAGAAAGCGCTGGTGGCAAACTTGCGTGACAGTGCGATTTGGGGCTTGACCTACCTTTACGTGCGGCGGTTCTGCAACCCGGAATTTCGACCGAAAATGGCCACCTTTGTGCAGGACGGTTACTTTGGGGCCTTGGCGGTAGGAGGGGAGGGATGGAGGGAAGGAGGGAGGGAGGGAGGGAGGGAGGGAGGGAGGGAAGCGTTGAAAGAAACGATTGCTTCGAAGGTTTGCAAACTTTCGCTTTTCTTTTTTCCTTCTGTCCTCCCCCCTCCAGTCGTTCGCCACCACGTTGATCAAACAGGTCATCAACAATTTCACCTAAGGCGACCGGCCTGGGGAAGCAGGGAAGCAGGGAGGGAGGGGGGAAGGGAGGGGGGGAGATGGGGAGGGACGGTGTGACAGACGGCAGGAGAGGTCAGGAGTGGGAGCCTAAAGGCCTCAAATGGAAGTGATAAGACAACTGCTCAGTCCTGTGAGAAATGGTACGCCTCTACGGGCTTGGGCCTCGATTTTATGGGGGTCAGACTCGATTTTTTCCCGGGGTTTCCCCCCGTCATGCTCGAGAAGACTTTTTCTCTTGTCTGAGGTTGCATTTTTTCTTTGTTCGGCGCGCCTGAAGCCTGTCTTACCTTCACCGTTGCCACGTCCCATCCCGCCTTCCCGTCGGTGCCCCGCCACCTTCCTACCCGCAGACTCGCTCCCTCCCTTCCTCCCTTCCTCCCTCCCTGCTTCCCTCCCTCCCTCCCTCCTTGACCTGAGTCCTACTTCTTGCCTCCCTTCCCTCCACTCGCCCCTTTCTTCTCCCCGTTTTCCTTCCCCTCTTCCATTTTCCCACCCTCCGTCCTTCCCTCCTTCCCTCCTTCCTTCCCTCCTTCCTTCCCTCCGTCCTTCCCTCCTTCCTTTCCTCCCTCTTTCCCTCCTTCCTCCATTTCCTGGAAGTCGATCTTGTTTTGCACGACCCCATGGAGCGCTACCACCGCCCTTATTAGGGAGGAGAGGTAGATGACGAACTGAAGGAAAAAGGGAGGCGAGAAGGGAGGAATGGAGGGAGGGGGGGAGGGAGGGCATGGGAAGTCGCACATGAGTGGGAAGTGATGGCAGGTTCGAGCTTTGGAAGGGTCCACCAGGCGAGGTCTCCAGCCTGTTCTCTCCCCTGTCCCTCTCTTTCTCCCTCTCTTCTTACATCCTGTCCTCTCCTCTTACCCTCCCTCCCTCCCTCCCTTCTTACATCCTGTTCTCTCCCCTTTCCCTCCCTTCCTCCTTACATCGGTTTCTCTCCCCTTTCCCTCCCTCCCTCCTTAAATCCTGTTCTCTCCCCTTACCCTCCCTCCCTCCTTCCAGCCTGTCCTTCCCGCTTTCCCTCCCTCCCTCCTTACATGCATATCGTTGGTCTTCACAAGGAGGCCGTGGACCAGCTCATTGACATTCAGGTTGGGCAGCAGGTTAAAAACAGTCTGAGGGAGGGAGGGAGGGAGGAAGGGAGGGAAGGAAGGCGAAGGGAGGTAGGAGGGAAAGTGAGAAATATAGAGCGGGAGAGGAAATGGGCCGGAAGAAAAGTGGGGGGAAAGAATTCACACATCCTTCCTACCTTGTCGTCCAACCCTCCCTCTCTCCCTCTCTCCCTCGCTTCTTCCTTTCCACCCTCTTCCTCCCTCCCTACCTGCATGTTGTAAACGATGAGGTTGTTGACCGGGAGCTTCCCTTCAACGACTTGCATCAGGTAGGTGTGCATCTCTTGAAGACGATCGCGTAGGCCGGCCAGGGCCACGAGCTTTTGCTTGACCTGCAAAGGGAGGGAGAGAGGGAGGGATGGATGGAGGGAGGGGTAGGAAGGGCTTATTTGCATGCCTGTCTCTTAAACATCGAAGGCGACAGCAAGCTGAGGCTGTAGCTCACTTTCGCATGGAAGACAAAAGACGAAGGACAAGGGCAAAGAGAGGGAGGAAGGAGGGAGGGAGGGAGGGAGGGAGTACCTGGTTGGCAAGCGTGGATACGGAGGGATCGTTGATATCCCGCAGGAGGTGCTCCACCCCGACCTCCTCCGCCTCCAAGGCCCCAACCGAGGACGGGACGTGCTCGAAGGTCCGCTGGATCTCCTTACCCTCCTGGATAGGCGGGAGGGAGGGAGGGAGGGAGGGAGCGACAGACGGTGAATGTGTCAGGCTACATTCCATTCCTGGAAACCTGCCCTGCTTCTACCGAGGGAACACTCACTGCCCTCTGCATCCCTCCCTCCCTCCCTCCCTCCCTCCCTCGCTCACCCCCTCCACCTCCTCCTTGCTCCTGTAGGCCGTGACCGGGATGCCCTCCACGCCTGACCGCACGTCGATGATGACAAACACAGGGGCGGAGGAGAACCGCCGAAAGACTTCGTCGATCTGAAGGGAGGAAGGGGGGAAGGGTGAGAGGCGTGCACGCGGGCGAAGGGCGTCTGCAACCATACCACCCACCTGGAGATCGTTTTCTTTGATTTTGGGCCCAGTGCTGTAGAACCCGACGATACGCTCTTTGGCTGGCAGGCCAGGAAATGCCCAAGAGGGGAGGGAGGAGGGAAGGAGAGGGTAGAGTCAGGAGGCAAGGCAAGCAGGATGAGAGGAAGCGGGGCAGGTCGGGACGCACCGTTAATCTTCTTGAACATGTAAAACATGCTTTCGAGATAGTTGTGGTCCAGATACCAAACAAGTGGGTTCTTTAAGTCCTCTTCGAATGGAACTGGGATGGAGGAGGGATAGGGAGGAGGAAATGAGAGCGGGCATCCAGACTCCCCCGCACGCGCGCTGGACAAAACAAGCCCTAAAAATCGATGAAATCAATCCAACGGGATTGCCACGAGATCATGCGACCTTACCTGCAAAGGAGTTTGTGATGTCGATGCGTCCTCTCCATGTGGTGCCCAACAGGACTCCCACGACGCGCTTCCTTGTGTCCTTGGCCACGCGATTGTAGTGATCGACAGTGGAGAGGAGAACGAGAGGGTGGACGATAACTTCAAGCTAGTGATGTTTTAAGATGGAAAGGCAAGAGAGGAAATGAACAGAAGGAAAATTGTGAGACGAGATGTTATTGGGGTGGAGCTGGTGGGGGTGTGCGAGAGATATAGGAGGGAAATCTGCCAATTCTGCCACTTGCAACACAAGAGATCGCAGGCAGTGACACACACGTCTATGAAACTCCGCCAAGTTCTTTCACCGTACCTCATCAGCGGCAAGATTTGCAGTCGTAACGATTGTTGTCGCTTCCTCCTCGGGCTTCTTGTTATCTCCATTTTTTGGGGCATCTTCCCCCACTCCATCCTTCTTATCCTTCTCTACGTCCATTGGTGCCATATTTGCGTAGAGACCCTGTGACAATGAATTGAAACGTTTAGTGGCGTACTTGGTGTAGAGAAGGTTTACTGCTCGCTGAAGACGTGCTTCTTCGTCGTTCCGACGCCTAGATGGGCGGTCAGGCATAGGACAACAAACGCTCTAGGTACACTTGCAAGCACGACTCACTCAATCAAAAGAGACTACATGCGTTCATGCATGAATAACTGCGCTGACAGTGGTAGTTGTCAAGGAAAAGGACGGGAACGGGGAAGAATTCTCGGGCGATGATGTGCGATGACGCCCGTCATGTGATGGAATGTGCCCCTTCGATTGCAGGAGTGCAACTTGGTCCGGTGCCCTCCCCGCCACTGGGAACTGACCGCTCCCGCTCTGAATTATGGCTGGATTGTTACTCACATTGCTCGACACATATCTGTCGGTAATATGTACTCCTGCGTGACTTGCTTCAATAATTTGTTTTGATGTTGTGTTCTCTTGCTTCTGCCTATTTCTGACCATACGATACGATCTCCCCATTTCCCTCAAACAAAGGTGGAGGATAGATGATTGGTGCTTCAATATGGCCTAGAGCTCGTGTAGGACGGAGTTCTAGCAGCGCTGTTCGTCCACTCCTCCCCTCTTTCGCGTTTTCTGGCGGATGGATGCATGTTCCCGTTACCATACGAATGGTACGTCGGCTTTTCCTGCATTATATCGTGCAGGTGGAGACATGTATATCTATTTATCCGCATATGGAAAGACACCTCGCCTCCACTTTCGAAACAATTCTTATCGATGACCCTTTTATAGTTGCGTGCATTTCGTGGTGTGTAAAGCAACGGTTTCTGGTATGAGAAGACCTTCATGGATGTCATCATCGCTCACAAACACACCTTTCTCCTCACCCGTCTGCAGCCTACAGCCCCAACTATCCACTGCTACCATGCGACGATCCCACTCTTCGGCCGCAAAGGCGGTGCCTCTGCTCTCAGCCCAAAGAGGAATACGTCTCCCTCCACGCAAAGATGGATGCGCCGAGGAGCTCCCCCATCGAGCAGCACTGGAGGACGTGCTCGTGAAGGACAATTACGAAGACCTTTTCTGCATCCATCACAGCGCACCACGCTGCCCGCGGTAAACGATGCGTCCGAATTGATCGACCCGGATTTTGAGCTGATGATGAGTGAGCTCATGCGTCCAATACCCTCCACGGGCGGAAATGCGTCGTTGCAAGATGGAGGGAAAGAAGGAAGAGAGGGGGCAATAAGCGATGACGAAGTTCTCTCCAAGGAAGAGGCCCTTCGGCGCCTCGACCTAGACAGAAAATATGCCGACATGATGAGGCGGGAGGCGCGGGGCAGCGTGGCGGTGGGGCCCTCTGGCTCGCCTACAGCGCTTCCTTCTCCCTCCCCTTCCTCCCTGGATGCCAACGTTCTCCCTTCTTCCTCCCCTCCTGCTTTCCAATGCGCCATTGCCGAGTATAACCGTCTCCTGCGGGCTTACGGGGTGCAAAATCGCCTCCCCGAGGCCCAGGCACTCCTTCGCTCCTTACTCTCGCGTCAAGCCCCTGTTTCTTCCCAAACCCTCACCGCCTACGTCTACGCGTGCTCCGCCTGCCAACCCCCGGCCCCCGAGGCCGCAGAATCCGAGATGCAGGCCTGGGAGAACAACGGCCTTCCCTCTCCGGACGCCTGGACGTGGGCCACGCTGGTCAGTGCCTATGTTCGCGCCGGTCGACGGGAAGAGGCTTTGGGGACTTTCCAACGGATGAAACTCGCCGGGCACCCGGAGAACCTGGCGGCGTGCACGAGCGTATTGCAAGCCTTGGGTCAAGGGAGGGGGAGGAAAGATCGGGAGGCCATGCTGGATTTCTGGATTGATATGCGGGTGGCGGGGGTGGAGCCCGACGCCGTCGCCTACACAGTGTTGCTGCAAGCCACCTGCGTGTCTACGGGCGACCTGGAGCGAGGCCTGTCGTATTTGGACGAGATGGAGCAACTCTCGGTGCTGCCGACCTTGCATGTTTTCAACACGCTTCTTTTCACTGCGGCGCGAGCTCCCTTGTGGTTTCCAGGCTACAGTGCTCTGCTCTACGAGCTGCTAGCGCGCTTGGAATCGAGCGGATGGGCCCCCGACGCCGTGACGTATCAAGGCCTGGTCCGCATCTGTGCACAGGCCGGGAATCCGCTCTTGGCGGAGCGGTACATTGAGCGGATGCAGGAGGAAGGGTGGGGGGTAACAAGGGGAGTGTACCACGAATACCTCCGGGCATTGGGGAGAGGGCAGTCGGCAGGAGTGAAAGGGGGGGGGATCCCAAAGGTGACAGGGATGGAGAAGGCGCCGGAGAGGGAGATGGATGATGAGGAAATCGACCTACGGGCTCGGTCCCGGCGGCGGTTGCCAGGGCAGGGGAAACGGGTGCGACGGGCAGAGAAGATGCTGGAGGCCCTGCGGCAGGGAGGGAAGGAGGGCGGGAAGGAGGGCGGGAGAGAGGGAAGGGAGGTGCAGGGGTCCCAAAGGAAGGTAGACGCCTCGTCCCTTTTGATGAGTTACGACGGCGGGGAAGAGGATGCCGGGGGCCGGAAAAAAGAGGAGGATGCGACAGGGAAGGATGCTGATAAATCCATAAATCCTGGGGGCAGCCTGCTGCCCACCGAGGTGGAAACCATGCGGGGCCACGACAGCGACCACTTGGTGCTTCAGGGAGGCTTGTTGCAAAGGTTTCCCTCCGAGCGGGCTCGGATCCAGTTGGAGGGGCTCTTGCCCTTTGCAGAGGGCGTGCGCGAGGTCGACTGGGTGCGGTCCCGGATACCCGGAGGGGTGACCGTGAAGGACATGCAGGAAAAATACATTCAAGCCGCGGATGCCGTCCTTCGTGCGATGGAACAACGGGGCTTGACACCGACGACGGAGACGATGAATTTGTATTTAAGTGTGTACACGGAGGGGTTGCGCATTCAACGGGCCTGGGGTGTGTGGCGGGAGCGGTTCGAGGTCGGGGGGGAGGAAGGGCAGGAGGAGGGGGACGCAGGGAAGACGTCAAAAGAGGGGACGGTCGCACTGGATAAAGTTCGAGCGGATCAGTCCACATATTATTATTTAGTTCGTATGCTGGTAAGGGCAAAACGCGTGCTGCCCGCTTTCGAGTTGGTCAAGGCCATGCTCCGGCCCGCTCCATCCTCGACTCCTCCTGATCACGCGGCTAGCCTCCCTCCCTCCCTCCCTCCCTCCCTTCCTCCCTCCCTTCCTCCACCGAACGCGGAGACTTTGGGGGTGCTGATGGAGGCCTTAGGCAGGCGGGGGGAGGTAGAGCCAGCGTTGTATCTTTTGGAGGTGATGGTGGAGGACTTGAAATACACTCCGCGGGAATGGTTTTTAACCCCCTTGCGTCGCATCATGATAAGCCAGGGGTTGAGCCATCCGCTGATGCCGCCGGATCCCAGGGCCTGGTTGCGTGAGGGGCTGCAGATACGACGTCGGGTCGACAAGGGAGGACGGTCGCTGAGACAATTGATCAAAAGTAGCATGCGGGCGGGGCAATAGAGTGCCAGCAAGGAGAGAGGACACAAAGTCTCTCTTCTTTGTTTGGATGCTCTAATGGCGGGGGTTTTCGGATCATGTGGGGTATTTTTGTAAACATTGCTTTATAGTAGACGAAAATCCGCCTTTACAAAGAATTCCTAAGAGTGCAGATAAAGTTTGGCAACGCAACGTAAAAGAAGAAGCAAAGCGTAGAACGATAAAACTCTTTTCGTGTCATGGCCGACTGAATCACGTCAGAAGGCTTTTGATTGGTCTAGAATTGATGTGAAATAATGCCTTCTACAAAAGATTCAATGTTGGGTTTCAAAGCCCGAGGAGAGGAGTGTTAGGGAAACCACTACAATCGGAGAGATTGGATTTGAAGTCATTTTGGAAAGCGTTTAAAGATATGCCAGAAGGAACTATGAAATATCTATTATGATACCAAAGAAACATGCATCCTTTTTGGCGTTGTCTGGCTCTCGATATGGAATGCTAAGGACTTTTAGCTTTTGCAATTTGCAAATTGTACTGTACCAAACATTCATCTTCTCACATCGCATTTCATTCTCAAACCTATTTTTTAGCAATATCATATTATTCGTAAGTATTTTATGCTACCGGCAGTGTAATTGCCTTCTTACCTGCGGTGTGTTCGTAAGAGGTGGATGTCCACTTGAAGAACATTGCTTTCAACTTGATTTGCCATGCAGCCAACAAGTGCTCTCTTTCAATTTTTAACTTTGAAAAGAGCACCTAGCTTCAACTTTTCCCAACAACTTCTCATGTGTTCCGAAGAACGAACATCTGTACCTGAAAGGACATCGCATGGTGTGCATGGTGTGTGCCGCACTTGCTTGAAGCATTTCGTGTGACGTCACGCAATATCAGCCCCCGCCGCAGACGGCCACAACTCCGAAGCGATGCAAGCCGGACACAAAATCAGCCACACGGCGTAGAACAAAGTGGGGGAAGTTTCCTATTTGGGGTAAATAATACGTAGACATGCGTATTTCAAGCCATATTTTTGTTGCAATGCGTCGCTATTCTCCCGCTTATTACCTCTCACATGGGCAGCTTTTTGTACTCGGAAGCATTTGCAGAGGAAAGCACGGTCATCAAGGACGCACCGCAAAGGTAAGAAGATGCTTCTATATCTTTCTTTTTGGGCTTTCGTCGTCGTACAGTTTGTCTCAAGCAGCAATTTTGTGCAATTCCAAAAGTTTTCTTTGAACGAAAAGGTTCGAGCAGGGTTGGAACAGCGTGTGTTATTTTTTGGTCGTGGAGTCCCTTCAGTTGGTCTGTTCCTCGGGCACGGACGTGGAAGCCTGTACGGCACTTATTGGGCACGATTTGAGAGAGAATGCGCTTGACCTGTTTCTCACCCGAACTCACCTGAAGTGACTATTTTCTCAAGTATTTTTTGCGGTCATTACTTTCACGGCGCGAGACCCCTTTGGCCTTCGCCCTTTTTCACTGACATCCTTCCCATGTATTTGCAATGCACACTCATGCTCAATTTATTTCGAACTCGAAATTGATTGCCTTTCTGTTATCTCACGGCAGATGGATATGGATATGCCCGGCATGGATATGGACATGCCCGGGATGGACATGGGGGGAATGGGGGATAGCGGGGGCTTTTGCCAGGGGGAGGGAAGCGTTATGAACAACGGCTTCGTTTTCATGCCGCAGGTGAGACGCGAACGAAGAAGGATGCATTTACAATTCGTGGAGACGATGTAAACGACATAGATAGTGGAAGAGAGGGATGTGAATGGAAAGAAATGCAGGATTCGAGGAGTAGCGGCCGAGAGCACAGAATAATGGATCAATGCGAGGGGAGACAATATGAAACTATGGGATGTCTGGTCAGCCATGAAATTTTCACCTTCCTCCATCTTTCGGGTTGCGTTCACCTCCTCTGTTCCTTCTCAGGACGGGTACTGCATCCTCTATCTATTCCAAGGGGCCGTGGTGAACACGGCGGGCAAATACGCCGGGGCCCTCATCGGCACTTTTTTCTTGGCTTTTTCTGTCGAGGCCTTGCGTCACTTTCGTCTGTGGATGAGGTTGCGCCGCGCCACCGTCGTTCTCGCGCACGGAGAAAAGGAAGGAGAGGTCGTGACCGGGCCTCCCCTCCGGGCTCAAGTGCTGCCTATTTTCTTAGAAGCGCTTCTTTTCGGCGTGCACATGTTCGTGGCCTACCTCATCATGTTGTTGGTCATGCTGTATGAATGGGCCATTTTCATCTCCCTCCTGCTGGGCCTGGCCGCCGGGTATTTTACTTTTGAAATGTGGGAGGCCTATAGGTGAGGAGGGAGGGGGTATGGACTGTTGAATCAATTTCATAATGATTTTTGATCCTGTATCTGATCATTTTGACAGTTTCCTTGTACTTTCGATTCTCATGGCACCATCGCTGCTCTTTTTCTGTAGGGTCGCGAATAAGAAGCAACTTCCAAGTGCCATTGGGGCTATTGGTGGGGGTTGTGGCTGTGTGGACGAAGTGATTCACGTGGCTGCCGAATCGACAATTCACCCTGGACATGGAGGGCAGCGAAATGGAAATGGCACCCAAAATTCTGGGGATAAGGTTTAAATGAACATACAAGGAAAGTGAGGGAACCAAGATTGAAGGTGCAGCAGGGCTATGCGCAAAGTGAGAGCAGTCATTGCAAGTTCCTGTACGACTTGTCAAGTGATAGACAAGAGAATGTTGCCAGGTGATAGACAAGAGAATGTTGGAGGATGGGCGTTAATGGACTTGATTGTGTTTAGTCGTACGTGGTGCGTGCGAGGCCACTTTTTTGAGTAAGAAAGCAACGAGAAGCTGCTCAATTCCTGCCAAGCCAGGAACCGCGGACATTCTCAATCTAAATAAAATGAAATGACCATAGGGCATGATGCGCACATTTCGTTGGCGTTCTATTTGTTCTTCACTGTTTTGAAATTTTAAATGAAAAATACATCTGATGTAGGGGGTGGGGAGGTTAAAGGGGGCCCTTTGAAAATGACTAGGATGTATGCGGCCTTTTACAACATAGAACCCGTGAGAAACAGCCACATGCAAAGACCTAAGTCATAACGTCCTGTTGACTGATGTTCTAGAGCAATAGATCCTGAATTTGTCGAATCAAAAGCTCGCCTTCTGCATTGAACGGGCGGCCGCAATTTTGCACACTCCCAGCCTGCCCGTACTTCACATCGCGATCTCTTTTTCTTGTCTTCAGAATTATTTATGAAAGCTTTTGTAAGCTCTCATTTTCAAAATGGAATGAGTCCGTACTGTACTGATGCACATCGAATATTGCGCCAATATAACGTCGTGTGGAAATGGTGTTGGGGCTTTCGCAACTTTTTTAGGGACTCCCTTCGGCGTCATGTCGTCTTGTCGTGCTAATATCCTTCTTAATTATTTCACTTTTTGGTGAAATCATATTTTACATCGTCGTCATCAAATTGGAGGCGGGCCGTGTGCCTTGACAAGAAATCTCTCGGCTATCCAGTTACTCGTTTGGCAAGTTGCATGATTTTTCATCTTAAAGGTGGACTATTCAGATTTTCCAATTCACACACTTGCGTATATACCACAATGAAAGTTTTATTGAAAATCATCGAATGTTTCTCGTACATGTATACAGCAGGGGGTAACAAACCTACAACTTAGCAGGACACCTGTTCTCACGCCCCACCAAGACGTACATATCTTTCGACGCAAAAAAGCTGTGTCAACGCACGAAAATTTCATTGAGTTGAATCAAAGAAGTCACTCTGCGCCAAAATCTATTCTCTCCCCACAAATAAAAGTTAAAAAGAAGCGACATCCCACCTTCCAGCCTGGTCACCCACGGCAGTACTATTGGGACTCGAACGCGCTTAGCTTCGGAGAGCGGACGGGTTCCGGCGTATTCCACGTTGAGGTGGCCGCTTCT
>Ga0102934_1001202_pt1 | contig 17933 bp, 16 predicted proteins | sample SalPonR2_A_D1_MG_FD_78175 | JGI IMG/M metagenome (GOLD analysis project Ga0102934, IMG submission 78175) | Salt pond soil microbial communities from South San Francisco under conditions of wetland restoration - Salt Pond MetaG R2_A_D1_MG | ecosystem: Environmental > Aquatic > Marine > Intertidal... | reverse complement strand
GTTCTGTGCTGCTCTCTGGTCTTTTTTGACGCGATCCGTGGGACTTTCCGTCCTCCTGCGCTTGGCGCTCGGTGCGTCTGTCTGGCGAGAGTCGGACTTTTGTCCGCCGGTCTGCGGCGTCTGGACCACGGCGTACTTTTTCTGCAGCTTGAGCTGGCGCTCCTGTTCGTTTTCCTGTTGCTTCAGCTTGCGCTCGCGGTTGCGCTCAATTTCCGATTCGTCATCGAAGCCCCTCAGGCCGACGCGCTGCCTCAGCGAATTGACGTAGGTCAGCTCGTCGATTGCAAAGTTGTCGCGCAGGAAGTTAAGGTCCTCGACTGGCACGTGCGTCATCTTGGTAAACTCAATTTCGAACCGGTTGTTCATCGACGCAATCTCGCGCAGCTCCATGGCGATCCTGTCGTACCTCGACGCAACGGCCGTCAGGTAGGAGTTGTTGGCTTCGATGTCCTGGTTCAGCTTGGCGCGGTCCGTCGCCTCCTTGGTCGACTTCAGCCGGCGGCGCAGGTCCTGGATAGTCGACTCTATCCTGCCGGCCTCTGAGCGCGCTCTCCGCGTCGTGCTGGATAGCATGCTGGCCAGCATCTCGTTGTCGGTCTCGCGGAACATCAGGTCCCACAGCGAACTGACAGCAGCCGACAGGCGCGCCCGGTCCGTCATGATCGAGTTGACCAGCGCCGTCGACGAGAGCGCCGCCGAGCCGGTCGACATGGACCCGCCGGACGAGCCGCCGTACCGGCTGCCGCCGCCAGAGAAGGTCGCGCCGCCCTCCACAATTGCCAGCGGGACGCCCAGCGCCGAGGCCAGCGCTGTGCGGTAGTTGTGGCGGCGCTCGGTCGGATTGGCGATGGTCTTCGAAGGCAGCACGCCGGCGAAGCTGAAGCCTTCCGGCAGCGTGATGTGCTTCTCCTGGGGCACCGAGCGCAGGCGCCTCGCGCCGTCGACGCCGGTCACGGTCGGGCGTTCGATGCCGGCGGCCATGCGCTTTGTCAGCTCGTCGACCGCCTGCTCGTTGACCAGCCGGGCGCGAGCGTCCATCAGCATCTCGGCGCGGCCCTCTTCGCGCAGCTGTTGCTGCAGGGCGGCGTCTTTGCCGAGGTCGCGCCCGATGTGCACCTGGTGGTCGGTGAGGCGGGTGACGTCGCCGTTGTTCCTGGCCATTTGGTACTGGTAGATGGCGGTCGGGAACGTGGACTCGCGATCGGCGTGCGACAGGTTCTCCTCGGCTTCGGCGTTCAGGTCGCGCAGGCGCATCACCTCTTCCATTTTGGTGTTGATCTTGCCGTCGTACAGCGGGTGGCCGCCGGGCCACACGTAGACGAAAACGTCCTGGTCGACGTTGAGCGTGGTCGTCGGCTGCAGGTTCGCCACGGACACCGAGGCCTCGTCGTACTTGCTGAAGAGCTCCATGTTGCTGTCGTTGCGCGCGTACACGACGCGCTCCTCGCCGTTGAGGCGGTCACGTTCCAGGTAGAAGCGGCCTTCTTTCAGCGAGACCACGCGGAAGTCGGCGATCGACGCAACCGTCTGCATCAACGAACGCCGGACGTTGACTCGCGAGTTGGCCGCCGTGTCCTCGTCTTCGTCGTCGGCTTGGTCGGCTCTGTCCGTCAGCGACGAGCTGTCGCGCTCGCGCACGACGGCAAACGAGTTCGGGGCGCTCGTCGCCGAAAAGCGCGGCTCGCGGGCGATAGTGACCGCCTGCTGGTCGGTGACCATGGCCTCGTTGCCGTCGCCGGTGTCGGCTCTGGTCTGCACGTTGTCGAGCACGCTGTCTTTCAGTTGCTGGACGTCTTCGCCGAGGATCGGCTCCAGCTTGTCGATGGCGTTCTCGACGTTCTGCACCAGGTCGTTGCGGATCTCGTAGACGTTGGTGCCGGCGTTCTGGTCGTCGTCTTCGACAATTTCCTCGACCTGGCGGTCCTGGTAGGCGTTGGGGTCGTAGACGCCCACGAAGCCAAACATGTCGTCCCACTCGCGCAGCTGCGGCAGCAGCGACTGCAGAGCGTCGTTGACCTGCGTCGACTCCGGGTTCGGTATGTCCTTGCCGCCGAACGTGGCCACGATTGTCGTCTCGTCGCCGAGGCTGTTGAAGTTTTTGATCTGGTTGATGACGCCAATCATCGGCTCCTGGGTGTGGTAGAAGTCGTAGATCCGCAGCATCTGTCTGTGCGGCAGCGGGATGTAGACAATGTCGTGCTTGCGCGCCGAGCTGCCGCGGTGCGTCTGCCGCACCGAGGCCATGATGTTGGACGGGTCGTGGCCCTGTGCTTCGATGAACTTTGACATTGTTGGTCTGATGTGCAATGTGAGCGACGGCGACTGTTTGACATAGTTTATTTGCTTTAAAATTGCGTCAGCTCTTGCGCGCTCGACAGCTTGGCCACTTCGTTGTCGCAGTTCAGCACCCGCTTGACCGGATCCCAGCGCTTCACGCGGTCGAGCGTCTGTTGCTTCAGGCGCATCGCCTCGCTCAGTCTGCTCGGCGCCAGACTGGCCCACATGTCGTGCAGCATGCCGCCGCCGGCCATCTGGCCGCCGATGTGCTCGTCGCGGCACATCACGGCCAGCCACGCCACAAACGCCTGCCCGAAGCCGCCGCTGCAGACGTGCATGCACTCGTTGTGGCAGATGAGAATCGAGTTCATGCCGTGGCACAGCGTCGGGTGTTGGTAGCTCATCTCCTCGATCGGCGCCAGCAGGCCGACGCTGTGCACCAGTTTGTTGCGGAAGCGCAGCGTGCCGGTCGTCTCCAGCTCCGTGTGCAGGCACTCGTAGACGCTGCGGTGCTTGGGCAGTCGCTCGTCGTTGTACAGGTACGACCTCAGCAGCGACATTGAGTGGACGTACGTTGTCAGCTTGCCACCGTCGACGCTCTGCTGGACGCTGTAGCTGGCGGCCAGCGCGGCCAGCAGCGTGTAGGCGGGCTCGCTCGGATTGCCGCGCAGCGCTTTCCACACGTCGACCATCTGCGGCGCGATGAACTCCTCGTTGAGGCGCCGGTGCAGCTCGCGCTGCTCGCGGGCTATGATGTTGCGCGCCGACGACATGTCGACCGGGTTGAGCCAGCGGAACCGCTCGGCGTCCGACGGCTTCAGGTAGAGCGAGTAGACGCGGTCTTGGAACGCTTCGCGCGCGAAGTCCTTGAACGTGCCTTGCATCTGTTTGGAGCAGAGCGTTTCGAAGCGCTCCACGTCGCCGGGCAGAACGCGCTCCAGCTCCTCGCACGCCAGGCACGACGACGACGACAAAGACGGCGCTCTGTGCGACGCGGCTGAAAGCGCCCGCGGCATGTGCCAGCGGAAGCCGGCGCACGTGCGTAGGACGCGCTCCATCGAGCCGAAGACGCGCTCGGTCTCGACAATGAACCTGTCGTTGATGTGCGCGAAGCCGCCGGCCAGCCGCACAAACGCCGCCATGTTGAGCAGCGTCGGCGATTCGATGCGCTCGGCCCTTTTCTCCTGCCGGCCGGCGGACGCGACGATCTCGCGCACGCGCCACATGTCGAGCGACAGGCCGAGCACCTTTTTCCTGGCCGTGCCGGTGATGCCGAGGATGGCGCGGCCGCTGGCGCTGGTCTTGTCGACGGTCTCGCGGTACGAAACAAAAAACGCCACGCGCGCCATCAGCTCGTCGAACAGCTTGACGGCGTACTGGTCGTACGGCAGGTAGACCCAGCGGCTGGTGGCCAGCTTGATGGTCAGCCACAGCGCCATGAGGTTGCACTCGCGCAGCCTGTGTCCGGTCACGGCGCCGGTCTCGGGGTCGTACTGCAGCATGCTGCGGTCGCAGACGTTGCGCGCTTGCATCCAGCGGGCGAACTCTTCGTCGCTCGTGGCCTCGGCCAGCGCGCGCATCGGCTCGTTGACGGCCTTGGCAGCGGGGCGTACGCGCGCCACGTTGCGCAGCAAGTCGGTCAGCTTGCAGCGGGCAATCCACAGGACGTTGCGGTGCGACTCGCGCAGCAGATCGGGGTCCTCGTTGTCAAAGTTCTTCGGCTTGGTCGCGCCGGTCATGTTGTCGAGGCCGGCCACGCCGCCGTTGTGCATTTCCTCGCCCATCGTTTTCTCGTCGAAGCGGTAGCGCAGCGCGAAATCCGAGACGTTGCGCAGCAGCCGCTCCAGGCTGGAGATGTTGGCGCACAGTTCGGCCTCGCCGTCGGACGCCGCGCCGTCTGCCACGGCCGCTGCAATGCGCTCGGTTTCGCGGATCAGGACGTACAGGTGCAGCGAAGTTGCGACGTGGTTCCGGATGTCCAGCGATTCGCGCGACAGATCGTACAGCAGATTGGCACTGCTGGCGGGGATGAACTCGGCGTCGTCGCGCAAGTCGTCGATAGTGCCGTTGGTGCGGAGCATGCGCATGATGCGCGAGCGGTACGGCGCCAGCGGGTCGTTGTCGGCCGTGACGTCGAACACCAGCTCCAGCTGGCCGGGGCCCGCCGACGAGCGGCGCTTGCGCTTGCGCGTGCGGCCAGTGCTCGCTGTCGACTCGTGCTCTGTGCTGTTGGTGCAGCCCTCCATAAACGGGCCGGCCTTGTGATTTTGATGCGCACTAAAGAAAGACTCCAGGCGGGCGCGTTAATTTGTAACAGATACGTGGCCCATGTCGTTCCTCGACTTTGACCCGCTTGCCGAAGACGAAGACATTGCCTTCTTCAGCACGAGCAAGGCGCTGCCGTCCAAGCCGGCGCCGAAGACGACGACCAAAAGCCCCGACACGGCCCGGCACGCGGGCAACGCCAGCGACAGTTTGCCGGACGCAGTGAAGCACCTGCTGGACCAACTCGGCTCTTCCAGCGACGACGACGACGATGACACCGGCAACGCCGACACCGCCAACGCCGACACCAAAAACCAGCCCGCGGCGGCCAAGGCGGAGTTGAGTCGGTCAGTGGAACACTTCCTGGCGCCCGGGGCCGCCAACAACCCCGGCAACCCCAAAAAGAAGCCCAAAAAGGCACCCGGCGGCGGCGCGGCGGGCGAGAAACTGCCGATGGAGTACGTCAGTTCTGACGAGATGGCGCGCATAATCATGGAGCAGAAGTACGGCGCCGCGGCCGTCAAGAACAGCGAAATGGACCTGGAGAACACGAGCTGCGAAGAGCTGGAGCAGGAGCAGTTGCAGCGCCAACTGTCGCGCGACACTGCCAAACGGCGTCGCATCTCCGGCGCCGAGCGGACCAAGAGGCGCAACCGCAGGCTGACCCGCAACGCCAACGGCTCGTTCAACAGCGCGTCGCTGGAGCACGTGGATCGCAACTTCCTGGCGCAGGACGAGTTTTTCGGCGACGAGTACGACGAATTCCAGGACGAGGAGACCGACAGTGACTACCAGTTCCGCGACTACTTCCAGAACGCAGTCCACCAGTCCGACGACGACAACACCGCGGTCGGCAAAGTGCCCGCCGGCAAGCGCGGTCGCAAGCGCGCCCGGGAACTCAAAATTGTCGCGCCGAGCGCCGCAACTACGCTGGGCCGGATGACGCGCTGCTTTCTCTGCGGCTGGGGCCGCGACGAGTACGACATGGTCGAGAACGCGCACATGAAAGAGCTGTTCCGCATTCTGTACTCCAACCCGCACCGGCCGCACAAGGTCACGGCCCGCGAGGCGCACATCTACTACATGTCGGTCATCTACCGCGACGCCGTGCTGCGCAGGCAGGAGCTGCCGGTGTGGCGGTCGTCTGCGATCTATATTTGCATGACGCAACACAAAAAGGAGCCGAAGCTGCTGATCCCGCAGCACATGGAGATAGCGCAGCGGACGATCGACGCGTACGAGACGATGAAGTTTTACCGAACGCCTGACGGGTGTATTCATCCGCATTTGAAGCACATGCGCGAGCAGCGTGATTGGATGAGTTTCTTGTGGAAGTTGTACGAGAAGGATCCGACGAAGATGAATTTCCATCGGCCCGACTTGAATATTGATTTCGCCGAGAAGGAGTACCACGCTTCCACCATAAGGGTGTTACAGAGGAGAGCGGTGAACAACAAGCTGATTTTGTGACATTGCTATGTAATAAACAAACCTAAACCAAAAATGACCGTGTCGCTCTGCGTCGTCGCTGTCCTCCTCTTGGCGGCGTCGCCGCGTTGCAAAGCAGCCAACTGGCACAAGCAACCTGCTTTCGGTCACAGGCCCCGGCGTCACACGAGCCTGCCAGACCCCGTGGCAAACTTCTATCACACAAAAGACAAGCTCTGCACCATGAAGCTGCTGGACATCGACTGCGATTACATGTGCGATTACTTCGACCAGTCTTTTGTCGGCGGTCAATTCGGATCCAACCGCTTCGAGCGGAACCACCTGAAACTGCTGCGCGATCACGCCGAACACAACTGCCTGATCTCCTACGGCGAATGGCACGGCCCCGTCGCTCTCTTCTGGCTAAACGCAAGACGACATAACTACGTACAAGCGTTCGAGCCCGACCCGATGGCATTTGGCAGGCTGCACGCCAACCTGGCTTCGTACGGTCGGCGCGCTCGCGTGCACCACATGTGCGTCAACGCCGACGGCAAGAAGTCCTACATCGAAACGAAAGGCTACAGCTCCAGCAAGCTCCTGCAGAGCGGCGTGTACGCCGTGTCGTGTGTCAGCTACGAGCAGTTGCGCGCGGACTACCCGGAATGCTCGCACAAAGTGGACGTCGAGGGCTTTGAAACGGTGCTCATTGATCACATCATCGAGGACCCACCGCCTTTCTTGTCGTTGTCTGTGCACTCACCATTCATAGCAGCAATGGGGTCCGCCGCGAACGACACGTTCTACGGCAAGCTGAGCCAGCTCGAAGCGCTTTACGCCAGCTGCGTACGAGCTGAAGACGATTGGGCAAACAAGAGCGGAAGGGACTTTTTCGAGTTTGTCTGTTGGAACAGGCTGGTCAGTTGGTCGTAGGGCGGTCGCAGGGTGGTCGCAGGTGGCTTTTGGTGGGCGAAGCAATTGAAATAAAAAGCCACAGTCGCGACAATGAATCGCTACTAGTCGCAGTTTTATTGTTGCCGTGCGCAGCATTGGGCTACTCCTGGTCTGCTTGGCCAAAAAACTTGTTTAGTGCTTCTTGTAGCCGACGGGCTTCTTTGACAGTGACGATATTTTCGCAAGTTGAGTCCGGTCCTTCCATTTTGATGTTGACCAGGTCACATCCGATCTTCTCGTCGCATTCTGGCGAAATGACAATTTTTATTTTTTTGCCGAGCTCATTGCTGAATTCCGATCGGACATATTGATTTGACATTGTTGAATTTATTTTTTTCTCTCGGGAAAGTGGAGAAATCGATTGTTCCCCGGTGACCCGGTCACGCGAATCTTCTTGTACAGAACATTCGGCTTATAACCTAAGTCAGCGCCCTCATACAGAACCAGGGCGGTCGACTTAGTACCGGCTCCGGCGCGGGCACGTCGTGTTCCTTGTAGCAAGTGTAAAAAGGTCGGCTCAGGGCTCGGTGGTGGTTGGGGTATTATAACCCAGCGGTCCTCTCTCTCTTCCATGCGCTGCCGATTGTATCCAAATATTTGAGGTTCGTCTATATAATCTTCGTCGTAAGAAAGACGCAGCTCATTGGCGATCATGATGACCAATTCCGTAGGCAAGCCGGTTGAGTCTGCGACCTCGGCCCACGCTCGCAAGTCGGCTTTCAGGCTTGCTCTGTTGCGTTCGTTGGACTTTTCTTCGGATTCGAGGACTTGCATCGAATGCAACTTTATGTTGTAAGCGAATTCATTTATGAACCCGGTTCTGATCTGGGTCCAGAAGTCTTCTTCTTCAAACCATCCTGGTGCTGTCATTTTTGAATGGAAAGTTTACGGGTTGTTTTGTTCTTTGTTGTGTTAATGTGAATTAGAACCTAAAATTCAGTGATTTCGCACTGTGCCCTTTTTAAAACCAAAAAAAGGTCAACTTTAACGCTTTAACAAGTATATATGAAAGTGCTGACATTACCGCCACTGCCACCGCGTCCGAAGATGCCTTCTATTTCGAAAAAAGCCGTCTGTATTCAGTGCAAAAGTACCTTGCAATACTATCCCTCCGACATACGCATTATCACGGCGACATTTATGGAAATAACCTGTTGCGTATGCAATATCCATATGACAGTAACTGGCACAGACAAAAAATTGCCACCAAAAAGTTGTATAATGCCACAAGAGGCTAAAAGGGTGGCCCTCTGGGCTCAAAAATTGCGAGGATACAATGCGTTGAGCGTATCACACAAGGAAAAGGAATTAGCCAGGCTTTCAGAGCTGGTGTTTATATTCGCCGACAGACTGCCAGCATACATATTGGTGTGGATTTTTGAGCGTACACAAGGTCGCATGGCTAGCAACGCAAAGATTCGAGTGCAGACTGCCCAGGCTTTGGTACAGAGCATCAGGATTGTCAGGAGTCCTGCTAGCGACTGCAAGTCTGCGGTTTTGAAGCGAGACTTTCCGCTCTCAGAATAAACGCCAATAGCAATCTTAATTTCCGGTGTATTTTTGTTTTCGGATCCTATTTTTCAGCGTCTCTGTGCTCTGTGATCAACCAAGGGTCTCTCATGAGCAAAACTCCAAAATACAAAAGTTGGTCCCAGGACCCCCCAGACGTCATCGACTCTAAAGGCTCTGTCATTTCAGAGAAGTCGACGAACATCGTCGACGCTCAAAGTCAAAAGATCGTCGTCTACACTCGCATTCTTACGGCAGTGTTTTTGCACTACCTGTCTTCTGATGCTAAGTCAAGACCAGATTTGTCCAAAGAAGAAACGTTGTCTGCAATGATGGAAAGAGCATTCGTTGCCGTTCTGTCCCATGCCGCTGGAGTTCGGTCGATAGCCAAGGAACAGGCCAATATGTTTTTGATCTTTTCAAACCAGCTATTCATGGGCTTACAGTTACCAGAGGACCAACCAGTGAAGTCTCACCTCAGTACCTTTTTACAAAAAGACTCTGGCGAGGCCCTTCTGATGGAAACAGCAAGAAAGGGAACCACTTCTTCCCGTTCGATCGGAAATGCTCTAAAAGCTATGGGGGACCTGGTCACCGAATACACCAACGCTCAGCGCTTTGACAAGGACGGAATTGAAAGCGACGACGATAAACAAGCGAAAAATTTGGAATCCGATATGACCAAAGTCTTGTCGCAATACCTCGTCTCCGGCATGCAGGTCCAACTTCATAATGTACGCGCTGGCAACAAAGGCGACCTGATCGAGTACTACCGGACCTGTCTCGACCAGGGCCGTCGCCTCGCTATCGTGCTCGCACGCCGTGCCGCAGATGGCTACAACCGAAAAGATCAACGCAAGAAGCTGGCGTCAATTGAGGCCATTCTGTTCTCGAGTTCTTTGATTTCCGATCAACAGCGCATCGGCATCGCTGATTAGATTCCCCCGATGACAATGAAGAAGCTTTATTTTCATTCACTTGGTAGCTCGTCTGACTTTCTTCTTGATGCTCTCGCTGTACTCTGCCTCCTGCTTCCCGGACTTGGTCGCTGTGCGCTTGCGCTTGTTGGTCGCCGCCCTCTCCTTCGGCGACAGGCTCTTGCGGACCGACTTGGGCAAGTAGCGGCTTTTGCCCTTTTTGCCGGCGTAGCCCCAGTCCTGCTTCGTCCACTTGGACAGCGAGTTGCTCTTCTTTTTCTTGCCCTTGTAGCCCCCGCCGGAGCTCTTGTAGCGCCGCGTAGCAATCTGAGCCTTGCGCGCCGACCACTCTCCGGCGTCGCCGCCCTTGCTGCCGGCTTTGACCGAGGCGACGATGCGCTTCCACTTGGCGGGGTTGGTTTTCTTGGCGCTCGACATTGGGCGCAGTTGTTTTCCAGGGCGGGCCGTGACGCGTTGGTCGATTGGCTGGTAATTTGTTGTTGGTCGTTTTTTCCAGTGACGATCGGCTCAGACAATAAAAACTAATACGAACCCGCTCAAGTACACGGCAACGCCCACGCAAACCAACACAACCCATGAAAACATCAGGGTGGAAAGTCTCCGACACGGCCCTGTTGGCAGCCGTCAAAAACGACGGACAGGCCAAAGGCAAGAAAGAGCTGATCTGCGACGAAAACAAGGGCACCATCACCGTTACCGGTTCCGCGACAATCGAAGTGATGCCCGACACTGTCGTCGGGCGCATTGTCGGCATTTACAGCGCCAGGACGGCGCAAGCGGCGCTCGAAAAGGCGCAGTCCACCGCGCGGCTGATCATACAGCGCATTGGCCAGCAGCCAACTACGAGCACAATCCGGTCTAGCGAAGTGACAACAAGGCCCGTGTATACCAGCCCAAACCCGGGACAGGCGCGCAAAATAGACAGCTACGAGGGCGTGTGCGTCGTGCTGATCGAGTCGGACAAGCGAGAAGCGCTCTCGACCGACGTCCAGCTGCTGCTCTCGGGGATACGGGGGGCTTCTTTGGCTGACATAGACTGGGAGCTGAAAGATAGCTCCGGCGCCGAAGAGAGCGCCGCCTTCAAAGCTACACAGGTCGCCCAGAATCTGGCATTTCAAACGGCCCGGGGGCTTGGGTCTGAACTCGGCAAGTTGCTCAAGGTCACGAACAACGTGACCCAGCGAGGTGGGCACGGTCCTGTCTCCTACAGAGAGTCGGGCAGCTCGTCGGGCATACCAATTATCCCAGGCAAAGTCAAAGTCTCGGCCAGCGTCACCGTGACGTACGAGCTTGTTCAATAAACGCCGACCGGCGGAAGCGCCAACAGCAAATTTCATTTCTTGAACAGCGCATCGACGACGAACCGCTTGTCGGCCTCGGTTGCCTGGCACCACTGCATCAGCTCGAGCACCTCTTCGAACTGCCGTTTGGCGCGCATGGGCGGCGCGGTCACGGCGCTCAGCGCTTTCAGAATGAACCTGTGCTTGTAGCGATACATCTGGTAGAGGTGCGTGTTGATGGCGTACAGGCCGATGAACATGGCGTCGTAGATGTCGTCGGTTTTGTTCTTCGCAATGTGCTCCTTGATGGTCGTGTAGTCGGAGGCCGTCAGCGCCGCGCCCATCTTCTCGCGCAGCCGTTCGACGTGCGCAATGGCCGGGCCGAACACCTTGGCGTTCTTTTTGTTCTGCTCGTACTGTCGCTTGTTGGCCGCCGTCGAAGCAACGTTGCCGTAGCCGCGCTTGGGCCTCGGTTTGCGCGCCGAGACAGCCGCCGCGCCGGTGCGTTCCATCTCTTCGTACTCGTCGGAGCACTGGTAGCCCGACACCGACGGGAACAGGCCGCCGTAACAGGACTTGGCCGAGTTGCCCGACACGATCTGGTTGGACGGCCGAGAGCCGCCCTCTTCGCCGTGCACCACAACGGGCGGCCGGCTGGCGCCGAAAATGCCAATCATGAGCGTCTCGACGCTCTTCATGTCCAGCCGGAAGTCCTGCGACTCGACGAACAGCATCTGCGAGTCAAACAGCCCGCCAGGCACCATCTCGCGCTGCATGAACCAGATCAGCGCCTGGTTGATGGCGCGCGTCCCGAAGCGCTTGGCGCCGCCCTTCATCACTTTGCTGTGCGATATTTTGACCTCGGGCTGCAGCTTGTTGCGCAGCTCGGCCAGCTCGTGCAGGTTGACCACCTTGACGTGCGTCGGCTTGAACTCCGGGTACAGCTGGAACCGCCAGATGCCCATGTGCACCTGGCCGGGGTCGGCGGCAGTGATGAACTGCACGCCGGTGGTGCGCCCGATTTCGGCAACGCCGGGCCAGTCGGGGTCGGTCGGCCACTTGACGGGTTCGGCCGGTGCGCGAGCGGCCTGGGCCATCTGCCGCAGCAGCGTGTCGGCTTTGAGGTCCAGTTTGCGCTTCGTTCCGCGTTTCGGCGGCGTTGGCCCAGTGCCGCTGTCGTTGTCGTCGCCGGTGAGGTCCAGGACAGTCGAGCTGCGCTTGACGAGCCGCCGGCGCTTTTTCTGTGGTGGTGAGTCAGTGGACATGTGGGGCTGCAGCGGTTGATATTTTGAACGGGGACGGGTTGCACGCTCAAGCGGTGTTTTGTGTTGTAAAACCTCGATGGCGACTGCAGCCGTTGGCCGATTCAAAACTTCGCTGGAGACGGTCCCTTTGGACTACGTGCACCAGTACAGCAGCCTGAAGCGCTCCATAGCCGAGTATCAGAAGTGCGCGCTGTGCTCGGAGATGTACAGCGGCTCGCAGATCGGGACGCTGGTCTGCAAGTACCACCCGTTTCAAATCGTCAACACGTCGACCCGGTTCGTCGAATACCACTGCCACTCCGGGCCGCCGACCAACTGCAAAGAGTGCAACACGGCGCACCTCAGTTCCGGCGCGCGCAGGACAATGCACTGGCAGATCCCGGGCGACGAAACGCTCACCCGGACAGGCTGCACGCCCGTCGACCACTGCGCGGACCTGTTCGAGCTGTTGTCGCACCCGTACAAGGTTGTGCCGCTGTGCATGGCGGAGGAGTTCCTGCTGCACGACCGCGTCGACGACGAGAACTACATGTCCAGCCACGAGCGCAACAATGTGCTCGTCGTCGACTCTCCGGAGCAGATGGCGCTGACGTTCCAGATGTCGATGCCCGGCACCAACGCCCCGGTGCTGATTCCGGTGGTCGACTTGTACGACGAGGTGTCGGAAATATTCAGCCTGGACGACCTGCAGCGCACCGTGCGGCTGGCGCGGCGCGGGCCGAACCCGTCGTCCATTACGCGGATCAAGGGCATGCGCCACCCCGACGCCTTGGACATATACAGGCTGTACAGCGACGACAGAGAGGCCCAGGCCGAGTTCATGCCGTTTGTTGTCGTTGCGCGCGTGCACCAGTACAAGCCAATGGAACTGGTCGACATACCCGAGCTCGTCACGGTCGTCGGCGACGACCAGCTCGTCTGAATGAATGGCAGTATCTTTATTTCACAAAAAACCCGATGCAGTGCTTGACGCACGGAAACAGCGGCAAGTCCATTTTCTGCCGCGACATCCGGCCGTCCTTTCGCATGTACTCAATGATCCCGGACGCGTTGGTCGTGATCGTGTGCGCCGCGGCGGCGCCGTGCTGTGCTGGAGGCGGCCCGGCGCGCGCCTCCTGCAGCAGGTCGTGCAGACGGCACTCGGTCTTCACGCGCACCACGCGGTCGGCAAACTCGCTGACGATCTTTGGCTCGTAGGCGACGTCGTCGTTGTCCGACAGGTAGACTATGTTGTACGGCAAGCCGTAGGCCGCGTAGCACACGCACGGCGTGTCGGTGCGGTTCGTCTGCAGGCGCACCAGCCGTTCCATGTGCGCCAGCGTGAAGTTGACCGCGGGCCTGTCCTCGGCGGCCAGCCACGACAAGTAGCCCGCCGTCACCTCGTCGCGGTCCAGCGGTCGGTACGCCCGGAACCGTGCGTCGCTGAGCAGCAGCGCGGCGTGGTCGACGTCGCTCATCTGCTGGACCGGCTCCACCAGCTTCCAGACGACCACGCCGCTCTCCAGCGCCACGCTGCTCAGATTGGCTTTGTCGACGAGGTCCAGCTCGAGACCGGACGCCCGCACGCGCAGGCTCTGCACCACGAGCCACACAAAAAACGAAACGGCGCCAAAAGCCGCCACGACGGCCGCCAGCACCAGAAGGCAGAGACAGCGGTTGCGGTAGCGCGCAACGAGCTTGCCAAGTCGGCCAGAGCGCTCCAAGTTCTCGTTGTCGGGAACGAAGCTGTCTGCTATGTCCAGCGGGATTGTCGTGTACTCCTGGTTGTGGGCGGTTCTGCGGTACATTGTTCAAGATGCGGGCTAATTTTGGATTTTGCAGGCCGACCGGAAATTCAATGAATTACAATATCAAAAGTTGTCACCGGACGGAACAATCGGGCCCAAATCAACAAAGGCCAGCAATAACCATGTCACAATCTGAACCCGCTCCTGAGCGGTCTGGGAGCGTTTTGCGCGCCAGAGTAGAGCAGTTTCTGCAAGACACCGGTCATGGATTGTTTCTGGGCTATCTTCGGGCGATGGACCAGGCAGACGCGTTCCAATCTGAGACGGAGCGCACAGAAAAGCTCGTGTCGATATACGGAAAGGCAGTCAAAGAAAAACTGACTCCGCAAACAATCCAAGAAGACCCGGAGAAAGCATGGAACAAGTTCATCGCGGAGCCGCTGACGTTGCTGCTCAGAATTTGCAATTTGGAATCGACGGAACCGATTGTGCTCGGCGGCGAAGGCCGGCCTCAGACAATCCAGCCTCCGCTGACCGGGCGTAAGAAGACGGGACGACGCGAGAGCATACGTCGCGTCAAACGACTCATGATAAGAGCGACCGTGTCACGGTTTGCCTCGAACGTACGAGCGCAGTACGATATGTGTCTCAAGGCGATCGACAGCATCGAGGAAAAGTTCAAAGAAGAAATTGCCTTTGTCGAGGCCCAAATCGAAGCCGTGCGCCTTGAGAGCATCGACTTCCTGGAAAAAATCGACCGCCTGCAAGATACGTTCGCTTTTCTAGAACAAGTACGCACACGTGACGTGGCCAAGGCACGAGCGGCACTCCGCAACGCCAACAATGCCAGAAAACTGATTGACAAGGCTCAGGTTCAAATAGAAAAAAACGAAGCCGAAGCCGACGACTTGTACCGGGAGCTCGTGGCGCTGCTCGAGCGGATGCGCGACGATCTGATCGAACAGGCAAATTATTGCCGGGAATACTTCCTGACGCACCTGCAGATCGTCGCTGATCTGGGCGGTTACAACCACGCGCTGCACAGAAAGCTGTCCAGATTCGCAGACTATTTCGCTCGACGACAACAAGAGGAAAACCGCAAAACACTCGAGCGGCGCGCCGAGCAGCTGGGCATTTCCCGGCGCGAGCTGCGGCGAATCATGTCCGGCAGCAGCGAAGACGCCGAAGACGACAGTGCAACCATTGAAGACGACAGCGCCACACTGGAAGACGACAGCACAATAGAAGACAAATAAACCGCTCTTTATTCAATCGACCTGCATCTGCCCCGAAAACGGCTTGACCTCGAAGCGCACGCGGAACCCACACTCGCGCTCCACAGACGCCGAAAGCTCGTCGAACAGTGCCGCAACGTCCTCGCCGTCGCGCTTGTAGACCATCAGGCCGTCGTAGACCAGCGCCGCCACCTCCCAGTCGCGCTGCTGGAGGAACTTGGTCGCTTGCAGCAGCATCCGGTTCTCGTTGTGCATCAGAAAGAAGGACATGACCGACGCGTACTTGTTCGACCGGTTTTCGTCCTCGACAATCTTGCGGAAGTCTGGGTAGGCGTCCCACAGGCGGCGCTGCAAGGTCTTGAGCTCGCGCTTCAGGCTCATGACAAAGTCGTTGTCCTGGAAGTCGGCGAGCCCGTCGCCGTACATCGCCCTGAGGACAGCCACCTTGGCCCGTTTGCGGTCGTCCGGGTCGATTTTGCGCAGCGTCTCCTCGCGGTTCTTGCGGTAGCTCTGCAGCAGCGGACAGTCCCAGCCGCGTCGCTCGCACTCTTGGCCCATGATCTCCGGGTGCGCGTTGCCGATGTCTATGTCGATCATGGAGTCGCGGCACAGCTGTCCGCGAAACTCCTGCTTCATCACGCCCAGCGAGCGGTGGTGCTCGGGGTACAGGCGGCCCGCGCCGTGCTTCTTGTACCGGTACGCGACCGAAAGCGCCCCCTGCTCGTCCAGCGCTCCGAGGTAGTTGCGCAGCACCGTCGTCTGAGAGTGCTTCTGCGTGGCCGGGTCCGCCTCGCGCGCCTGGACCATTTTTTCGAGGAGCGACTTGTCCACGCGCTCCGTGAGCGTCACGACCACAGGTGACCATTGGTCTTCGTCGACGGCGGTCTGCCGGGGGCGTTTCGACGAGCTGTCGCTGGTCGTTGTCAGCGAGCGCTTCGGTTTTTTGGGGTTGAAATAGTCGTCTCTGTCTTGGTCCGTAGGCGGGCGCAGGTAGACGAGGTTGGCCAATTTGAGGACGTCGGTCATTTTTGAGTGTGACTGCGGGGTGTGGCGGTGGACGTTCCGGGCAGTGAATTCGAATTGGGCGCTTGAATTACGGAGCGCCTTTGCCGCGCGATGAAAATTGCTTTTTTTTTCGAGCGCGCGTGCCAGTGCCAGTGTTTATTATCTCACGGGGCACCTGAATGCACCCAATGCTAAAACAATTGACTTTTCGTCGACGCAAACTTCTGACTCGCAGTCGATTATGCTCTTCAGCTCAGAAGCGTCCCTCCTGCGTATAAAAGAATTCTGTGCAACAAACGACACGAAATTGCTTCGTATGGCCGCTGTCAGCTGGTCGCTCAGTCTGCAGGCGCACAGAAACAGCGACACGCGGTAACTGTCCGACTTGCTCTTGGCTCCAAACGCGTCGGCAACAAATGTCCTCGCTCTCTTTATGACGGGCGCAATGTGACGAGAATGATGCGCCAGAACCAGGTCGCTCGGCCTCAGGAACATGCGGAACAGCCGCATGATCTCCAGCATCTCCGCGGGGCAAGGTCGCTGCTGTCCGTGCACAGACCGTTTCCTGTACGAGTCGATTGACTCCGCCCAGCGCCTGTTGGAGACCCGAGGGACAAAACCCCGCCACCGCTCGCCGAACAGTCGCACCGCCACAAAGATGGCCGCCAGCTGCTCGTCGCCGAGGAATCCGGTGTTGACGTGGCGGGCAAAATTGTACGTAGCGGGCAGAGTGTCTCTGTACGCCAGGATGCACGGCGGGACAAAGTGCGGCCCGATCCGGTCGTCGTCGCGGGCGGCGGCGTCTGCGGCCGCGGCTTTTCTCTTGCCGGCGGGACTGGGCAGACGCCTCTCTAGCTCCAGAAACACGTCAAGCGGATCAATGGGCGGCAGTGGCACCGGCAGGCACGCCAACGTGTCGCGAGAGGTCGATGCGCTGCAGGCCATGATCATTTACGGCCGGTCGTTTTTCTTGGACAAACCGGTCTGTATTAGTGTACACAGGGCGGTTTGTTTATTTAAACGACAGGTAATTCGCCAGGCGCAAATCGTACACCTGTGCCATCCTCTCCGCCTCGGACCGCGCTCGCACGTCGGCCGCCAGTTTCCGGACGTGTTCGGCGTTGGCCACCAGCTCGGTCAGATTGCCGCAGAACGGAAACGAAACGCCAGACATGTAAGCCGCGCAGGCAATGACAGAAAACCCACACTCCCACGAGCCCGTCTGCTGGGCGCACCTGGCCCGCTGGATTTGCCACCTGTCGCCGGTCATGCCGCTTTCGGCCAGCATGTCGCGCACCGTGTAGGCCAGGTCGTCGTGTATGCCATGCATTTCGGCGACCACGACCGAGTCGAAGAGGAAAATCAGCCGCTGTTCCAAGTCCACAACGAGCAACGACCAGTGCCCGCTGCCGTGCAGCGGCATGGCCATCAGACGGACGCGAGACCGGCTTTCCAGCGGACAGCCGGCGTTTCGTTCGTGCAGCATGCCCAGCGAGTAATTGGAGTATACGCGCTGCGCCGCGAAGCAGAACGTGTCCGGCCGGCCCTGGGAGACCCATAGCCTGTACCTTCTGATTTCTGCCGCCGTGCACTGCGAGTGAATCAGCACGAAATCGTTCTCTGTCTGGCTGTTCACCGGGCCGTAGCCGTAGCTGCGCAAGGCGAAGTTGACGATTTCGTCGTCCAGCAGTGGCCGTTGTCCGGCTGGGTGCATGATTTGCTCCAGCTTTTCGATTCCAGGCTTGGGTATGACGAGCGCGTCTATTTCGTGCACAGCGTCGTATTCAATGCTCTCCGGCGTTGTCATTGTCGAGGTTCCGCTGGTCCGCGGCCGGAAGCTTTGCGGTGCATGGGAATTTAGTTTTGTAATTCAATGAATTTTACAATTGATTCTGCTCCGCTGAGACGATTTTCTGCTGGGACGCCCCTCTGCTGAGACGCTGCTCTGAGCGAAAAATAAATACGGGGGTCTCGAAAAATAGTGAGGGGTGGGGATTGGACACCCTTCTGGATCGTGTGCGGAGTTATAAAAAATCGCGAAAGTGACATC
>Ga0102934_1001201_pt1 | contig 17937 bp, 14 predicted proteins | sample SalPonR2_A_D1_MG_FD_78175 | JGI IMG/M metagenome (GOLD analysis project Ga0102934, IMG submission 78175) | Salt pond soil microbial communities from South San Francisco under conditions of wetland restoration - Salt Pond MetaG R2_A_D1_MG | ecosystem: Environmental > Aquatic > Marine > Intertidal... | reverse complement strand
GCTTGGAAACCGAACGCTATGGCCACTATTCGGTCGCCGGTGAGTTCGTCTACGACCGCCCCTTCCAGTGGGGCTCGAAGCGCACCGGGCCGGACCTGGCGCGGGTCGGTGGTCGCTACAGCGATGACTGGCATGAACTGCACCTGATCGACCCGCGCGCCGTCGTGCCGGAGTCCAACATGCCTGCCTACCCCTGGCTGGCCGAGCGCGTTGTCAACGGGCAGACCCTGCAGAAGCACATGCGCGCCCTGCAGCGGATCGGCGACCCCTACAGCGACGAACAGATCGAGGCCGCCGCGCAAGAGGTGGCAGGCAAGACCGAAATGGAAGCGCTGATCGCCTACCTGCAGGGCCTTGGCACCGAATGGACCGGGCAGCGCGTTGCCCCGCGGGCCGGGGGTGATACATGAGCGCAGGTCTCTGGACCCTGTTCTCGATGGGCGCTTTCATCGCCATCGTCATCTGGGTATTTCTGATCAAGAACCGCAAGGACTTCGATGCTCAGGCGAACATGCCGCTGAACGATGACGCGCGTGAGCTGCGAGAGCAAGAAAAGAAGGAGGATTCGTAAATGAGCGCTTTCTGGCACTGGTTTGTCGTCGTTATCGTGGTCGCGTTTACCGCTTTCATGGTGTATCTGTTCGTTGCCACCGGCAAGGCCAAGGTTCCTTCACAGAAGGGCACCAGCGGCGAGGACACCACCGGTCATGTCTGGGACGATGATCTGGAGGAACTCAACAATCCCATGCCGCGCTGGTGGCTGTGGCTGTTCTATGGCACGGTGATCTTTTCGATCATCTATCTGGTGCTCTATCCCGGACTGGGCCGCTATGACGGTGCACTCGGCTGGAGCTCGGAGGGCCAGTACGAGCAGCAGATGGCGCGCGCCTCGGCCGCGTTCAATGATCGCTTCGGTGAACTGGCGGCCAGTCCGCTGGTCGAGCTGGCCGACAACGAGGATGCCCTGCGCATGGGTCGCAATCTCTATGCCCATAACTGTTCGACCTGTCACGGTTCGGACGCCCGCGGCGCCCAGGGTTATCCGAACCTGACCGATGATCACTGGACCTGGGGCAGCCAGCCCGAGCAGATCCTGACCTCGATCCATCAGGGCCGCCAGGCCGCCATGCCTGGCTTTGGCGCCGTTCTGGATGATCAGGCCGTGACCCGGACGGCAACCTACGTGCAGCAGCTGGCCGGCGAGTCGGTCGATGCCAGCACGGCCTCGGCCGGCAAGCAGCACTACGACATGGTCTGTGCCGCCTGTCACGGGGCGGACGGCAAGGGCAACGCCCTGCTGGGCGCGCCCGATCTGACCGCTGGAATCTATATCTACGGCAGCGACCGGGACAGCATCGAATACACCATCCGGAACGGTCGTAACGGCATCATGCCGGCCCAGGTCAATCTGCTCGGCGAGGCCCGGACCCGTCTGGTGGCCGCTTATGTGCTGAACCTGGCAAACGAGGCCGCTGCCGGCAATGAATGAGGCCACAACACCAGGCCGCACCGACGCCAGCAGCACGCCACCACCCCGCCCCCTGGCTCAGCGCCTGGGGGCGATTCTCTGGCCCTCTTTCTTTGCCGCTGGCGTCGCCACAGTTGTTTTCTTCATGGCCGTGGATCCCCTGGTACTGCGAGACATCACCTTTCCGGAGCTGAACATTTCTCGCCACGGCGGCTACACGATCGCGTTCTTTCTGTTCTGGGCAGCGACCGCCTCATCGAGCCTGTTCAGCTGGATCCTGCTGCGCCCGACCAGCCGGTTCAATCCCCCCCGTCATTCAGATTGATTCCTCAATGAGCGATAACAGCACGACGCCCGAAGCGATTCCGCTTTATGTCAAGCACGACAAGGTTTATCCGCGCGAAATCCATGGCCGATTCGCGCGCCTTCGGGCAATCGCCGCCTGGGTCCTGCTCGGCCTGTTCTACGTGCTGCCCTGGATCAATCTGGATGGCACCCAGATCGTACTGTTCGACCTGCCCAACCGGCAGTTCCATTTCTTCGGGCTGACGCTGTGGCCACAGGATCTGTTCATCCTGTCGCTGCTGCTGGCGCTGGCTGCCTTCACCCTGTTCTTCTTTACCGCCCTGGCCGGACGCTTGTGGTGCGGCTACGCCTGTCCGCAAACGGTCTGGACGGAAGTCTTTCTGTGGATGGAGCGGGTCACCGAAGGCACCCGCAACCAGCGCATGAAGCTGGACCAGGGTCCCTGGAACCGAAAGAAGGTCGTCAGGAAATCGAGCAAGCAGTTTCTCTGGATCGTTTTTGCACTCTGGACAGGCTTTACCTTCGTCGGCTTCTTCGTGCCGATCCGCGACCTGGCCGTGCGCATCCCGAGCTTCGAGCTGGGCGGCTGGGAGACCTTCTGGCTGTTCTTCTACGGCTTTGCCACCTACGGCAATGCCGGCTATCTGCGCGAGCAGGTGTGCAAGTACATGTGCCCCTACGCCCGCTTCCAGTCAGCCATGTTCGACGCCGACAGCCTGATCATCTCCTATGACATCGATCGCGGTGAACCGCGCGGTGGCCGCAGACGCGATGCCGATCCGGCCGAACTGGGTCTGGGCGACTGCATCGACTGCAAGGCCTGCGTGCAGGTCTGCCCGACCGGCATCGACATCCGCGAGGGGCTGCAGATCGAGTGCATTGCCTGCGCGGCCTGCATCGATGTCTGCGACGAAGTCATGGACAAGATGGACTACCCGCGCGGCCTGATTCGCTACACCACCGACAACGCGATCGAGGGCAAGCCCACCCGGGTTCTGCGGCCGAGAATCTTCATCTATCTGTTCGTCCTGCTGGCCCTGATGACGCTGATCGGAAGCATCCTGACCAACCGCGATCCTCTGATCGGCGACGTGCTGAGAGATCGAACCTCGCTGTATCGAGTCATCGGCTCCGAGCTGGAAAACAGCTATCGGCTCAAGCTCTCGAACCGGACCGAACAGACCCTGGCCGTCGAGGTCAGTGCCAGTGGCCTGCAGGGCCTGCGCGTCGTCGAGCCGACCCAGCCCTTCACCATCGACCCCGGTCAGTCCGGCGATTTCGCACTGACCCTGGCGCTGCCGCTCGACGCAGCCGACCCCGGCATGCTGCCGGTCACAGTCACCGCCACCAGCCCGGAAGGCGACACCTATCAGGCGATCGAAACCCGCTTCTACGTGCCCTCCAACCCGAACTGAACGGAACACACAACGCATGAACGAGCAGATCATCAACCCCTGGTACCGCGAACCCTGGCCCTGGTTCATCCTGAGCATCCTCGGTCTGGGCGTTTTCTTCGGCATTTCAATCCTGCTGATCGGCCTGTCGAACCCGCCGCAGATGGTCCGTGGCGAATACGAGCGCTTCGGTCGCGGCATGGTCGATATCGGCAGCCGCACCGAGCAGGCCCGGACGCTGGGACTCAGCGGCCAACTGACCGAACGCAACAGCGAATGGGTTCTCGAACTGGCAGCCAACGACAGCGCCAGCCTGCCCGATCAACTCCTGCTGATCGTGCAGCATCCGGTCGACGCCGAACAGGATCGAACCGTGCTGCTCAATCGCGACAGCTACGGCCTGTTCCGGGGCGAATGGACCGCGCCGCCGCATCACGCAACCCTGATCCTGCAGGATCTGTCGCAGAGCTGGTGGATCAGCGCACACCTCGGTGACACGCCTGAAAGCATGCTGGAACTGATCCCAAGGCGGCTGTGAGTGCGGTCCTCCCCAATCCCGCTGCAGCCGGCGAGTGCGAACACGCGCTGATCCACTGCGGCCATTGCGGCGAGCCCGTGCCAAAGGGTCTGGAGCTGTTCGCCACGATCGGCGGCAGTGAGCAGCCGATGTGCTGCCACGGTTGCCAGACGGTCGCAAAGCTGATCGAGAACTCCGGCCTCGGCCGCTACTACGACTTTCGCGATGCCCTGCCGGAGCGCCCCGAGTCGACCGAGCTGTCGCAGGAAGACTTCCTGGCCTGGGATCGCTCTGCCGTGCTGGATCACCATGCCCGTCGCCTGGGCAACGGCGAGGTCGAACTGGCACTGGTCCTGGAAAACGTCCACTGCGCGGCCTGCGCCTGGCTGATCCGCCGCTTCCTGGGCGAGCTGCCCGGTGTCATTTCCCTGCAGGTCGATATTGCCGATGGGCGGGCCAATCTGCGCCTTGATCCTGCCCGGACTCCACTCAGCGAAGTGGCCGCCCGGCTTGCCGCGCTCGGCTACCGGCCGCACCTGGACAGCCCCGAGGCCGGACGGGATCGAGACCGGGAGCAGCGTCACGACATGCTCAAGGCCCTGGTCGTGGCCGGTCTGGGCATGATGCAGGTCATGAGCTTTGCCCTGGCCGGCTACATCGGCGCCATGCAGGACATCGACCCGACCAGCGAGCGCTTCTTTCAGCTCATCAGCATGGTCGTCGCCGTACCGGTGGCACTCTATTCGGGGCAGATTTTCTACCGTTCGGCCTGGCGGACCCTGAAAAGCGGCCGCATGGGTATGGACGTACCGGTCGCCCTGGCCATGCTGCTGGCCCTGTTCTCGAGCATCGTGATCACCTGGGCAGATGCCGGCGAAACCTATTTCGATTCGGTCGTGATGTTCATCTTCTTCCTGCTGCTGGGCCGCTATGCGGTCCTGGTCGCACGCCAGAAGGCCGGCCGTCTGCACTCGGCTCTGGCCCGCGCCCTGCCGACCCAGGTCCGGCGCCTGACCGGGACCGGCTCGGAGCTGGTCTCGCTGATCGAACTCGAAGTCGGTGATCGGATCCAGGCCAGTGCCGGTGAAACCATCGCGGCCGATGGCACGGTGCTGAGCGGACAGGCCCAGATCGACGAATCCCTGCTGTCCGGCGAGTCCCTGCCGCGGCGACGCGACGCCGGTGATCAGGTCATGGCCGGCAGTCTGATTCGCGATGGCCAGGTCGAGTTCCGGATTGACCGGCTCGGCCAGAACACCACCCTGTCCGGCATCGTTCGACTGCTCGACCAGGCCCGCCAGTTCCGACCGCGAATGGCGCGGCTGGCCGACCGCATTGCCGGCTACTTCGTGACCGTCGTGCTGGCGGCAGCGGCCGTGGCCGGCCTGGTCTGGTGGCAGATCGACCCCAGCCAGGCCCTGCCCGTCGCACTGGCGGTGCTGGTCGTCTCCTGTCCCTGCGCGCTTGCTCTCGGCACGCCCGTGGCGCTGGCATCAGCCACCCGCGGTCTGGCCCGGCTGGGCATCCTGATCCATCGCCCGGACGCGCTGGAAAACCTGCCGAGACTGACCCATCTGGTCTTCGACAAGACCGGCACCCTGACCGAATCCCGTCCGGTGCTCAGCGAGACGCGCGCCGCCGCCGGGGTCGACCCGGCCCGGGCCCAGCGCCTGGCCGGGCGTCTGGAACGGATCAGCCGCCACCCGCTCAGCCTGGCCTTTTCCCGCTTCGACGACGGCGGCGCGGTCAGCGATGCGACGGCCGTCACGGCCTGCGGCGTCAGCGGGGGCATCGACGGTGTGGACTATCGACTCGGCAAGGCCGCTTTCATTGCCGAGCAGATCGGCGAGCCGGTGGCCGAACCGGGGCCCGGCCAGTGGCTGGCCCTTGCCGACGACCAGCGGGTTCTGGCCTGGTTCCATCTCGATCTGCCGCTGCGCCAGGGTGCCCGGCAGCTGATCGAGCAGCTCCAGGCCAGCGGCAAGACCCTGTGGCTGGCTTCTGGCGACCGCCGGGCCAATGTCGAAGCGATGGCCGGGAGCCTGGGAATCGAACACTTCCGGGCCGAGCTCTCGCCGCAGGACAAGCTCGAACTGGTCCGCAAGCTCCAGTCCGACGGCGCACGCGTGGCGATGATCGGTGATGGCATCAACGACGCGCCCGTGCTGGCCGGCGCCGATATCTCCATGGCCCTGGCCGAGGGTGCCGATATCGCCCGTACCCAGGCCGATCTTGTCGTCACCGGCTCCAGCCTGGACCGTCTGGCCTCAGCGCTGGCCCTGGCTCCGCGTGTGCGCCGGGTCATCATCCAGAATCTCTGCTGGGCCCTGGGCTACAACCTGCTGGCCCTGCCCTTTGCCATGGCCGGACTGATTCCGCCCTGGCTGGCGGCGATCGGCATGTCGGCCTCGAGCCTGATCGTGGTACTCAACGCCCGTCGCCTGGGCGCTGAGGTCGAACGGACGCAACGGCGCGGGCGTATGCTGCAGAGGCCTCTGCCGGGAGCCAGCCCATGAGCATCATCTACGTTCTGATACCGCTCTCGGTCATCCTGATGGTCTTTGCCATCGGCTTTTTCTTCTGGGCCGTGAAGAACAACCAGTTCGACGACCTGGACAGCCCCGCGCTCGATATGCTCGATGATGATCCACCGCCGGATCAGAAGGGCTCTCCAGCTCAGAGCGCGGCGCCGGGAGAATCAACTGACAACAGCACAGAATCCAGATAGAGGATGCGATTTCCCGACGCCATCCGGCTTTCGAACGCTTGGATGTGCGATTCAAATAACCATTCAAATTTCGTTGCAATTCAGCCTCGACTGAGTCATCCTTCAGGATTAATCCTTGGAGGGCGTTACATGAGATATCTGATTACGGGAATTTGCGGCTTGCTTCTGGCCAGCCTGGCGGTAGCTAACAACGCTGGTGTCGACATCAATCCATCGCCGTTTGCAGTCGCGACCAACGCGACCGTGACCGGCACACAGACCGACGGCCCGACCGGCGGATGTTCCTTCGTCGAAATCACGATCAACGCCGACATCGAGGGCATCAACGACCTGGGCGGCGGAAACGATCAGGTTCGATTCACGATTTTTGACGATGGTGCCGAACGCGCTTTCGAAGTCGTTTCGGTTCCTGTCGGCACTACCGAAGCGGTCGAAGTCACGCTGACCTTCGAAGGTGTGATCGGACAGGGCGCGGAAGGGGTCGGCGTGTATATCATGGACGGTCCCGACTCTGATTTTGGCCAACTTCTTTTTGAATTGGATCCTTTCAACCCCGACGTTGTGGTCGGCACCTGCCCCGGAGATGGCCTGAGCTTCCGCTCGGTTCCCGTCGACAGCCCCTGGGCACTCGGACTGCTGGCCCTGTTCCTGGGACTGGTCGCGGCCGGAGTGATCCGCTCGCGCGCCTGAAGCAAGACACCCCAGAATCCTTGGGGATGAAAAAGCCGCCGGTCTCCGGCGGTTTTTTTTTGCCTGGAAATGTGCATGAAAAGGAATCGGGGTCGCTCTGCTGCCGTTACTATTTAAGGTGTCATGAATCCCGAAACCGCCCTGCTCACCGGCCTTCTGGCCGGCCTGTTCGGATCGACCCACTGCCTGGCCATGTGCGGCGGCATTGTCGGTCTGCTGCACTCCCAGCTGCCCCAGGGCGGGTCGGCCTTGAGCGCCGGATTCCACATCGGCCGCATCACCAGCTACCTGGCGATCGCGATGCTCGCGACCCTGATCGGGATGCTGCCGGGCCAGCTGCTGCCCGACGCTGCCCCGGCGATCATGCGCATTGCTTTAGGAATGCTGATCATCAGCATGGCGGTCTATGTCGCGGCCCCGGGGCGTTTCCGTGATCTGGCAGGCCAGCTGGCCGCGCCACTGACCCGCCGGCTGATTCCGGTCTTCTCGAAATTCCTGCCGGTCCGCTCGCTGGATCAGGCCATCGGCCTGGGCCTGCTCTGGGGCCTGCTGCCCTGCGGCCTGCTGTATTCCATCGTTGCCGCCGCCGTCCTGCTGGCCGACCCGCTCGCCACCACCGCCATGGTCGTCGCCTTCGGCGCCGGCACGGTGCCGCTGCTGCTGGGCAGCGGGCTGCTGATGCTCAAGTTCCGCTCGGCCATCAACCGCCGCTCCCTGCGCTGGACCGCCGCCGGACTGTTGACCCTCACCGGCCTGCTGATCGCCGTCGGACCGCAGCTGGCACACCACATCGATCATCCGTGGATGCACTTTCTGATGGATTGCGTTTCATAGCGAAAAGGGGCCTTGCGGCTGGGTTTTTTCGCCTTCGGCGTTGCTCTTTAAGCGCCTAAGGCGCTTGGTTTTATTCCGCTTCGCGGAATGAAATTCAAATTCAAAGGCGTTTCGCCCACGCGCTTCGCGCAGGCAACAAGAAAAATGCATAGTGATCCTTGATCCCTGATTCCTCATTCGGGCCGAGCGAAGCAGTGCAGGGGAAAGCGAGCAGGCGGTTTGCGCGTAGCGCATGAAGCCTGTTCGTGTGCCCGGCCGCACGTGGCCAGACCCCTGCATTTCGTGCCCTGGACACTCGTCGAGCAGCGTAGGGCAGAACGGAGGCCTTCTGGACATGCCTGTTTGAGCGGAGCGCAGCCGGGAACGCAAGGGCGGTTTGCGCATCGCGCAAGAAGCCCTTGAGCGTCACCGGCCGCACTTGGGGCGAAACGCCTTTGACCCTCCTGTCGCGGAGCGACAGATAAACAAACGCTTTTGAAGTTTGAAAGGAAACGCCAGCAGGCGAGCCTGAAACTACAGGCCGCCAGGCAACCCCTCACCCCTCTTCTGGGTAAAGAAACTCCCACCACTCCGGTTCATCTTTGAGGTGCCTATCGAACCAGGCCAGCATCGTGTCCCACCAGACGTAGCGTTTCTCGCGATCGAGGATCCAGTGGTCCTCGCCGGGGAACTCGACCAGTTCGACCTCGCGGCCGAGCAGCTTGAGGGCGGTGAACATGGTGTCGGACTCGCCCGGCGGGACGTTGGTGTCGGAATCGCCGGTGACCAGCAGCAGCGGCGTGGTGATCCTGTCGGCGTTGTAGATCGGTGACTGCTCGACGTAGAGCTCGCGATTGTTCCAGGGAAAGCTGCCGCGGCTGGCGATGCCGGAATAGCCGTAACCCCACCAGCCCTCGCCCCAGTAGGAGGTCAGGGTGCTGATGCCGGCGTGCGAGATCGAAGCCGAAAAGATATCGGTCAGAGTGGCCAGATACATGGTCATGAAGCCACCGTAGCTGGCGCCGATATTGCCGACCCGTTCCGGGTCGATGAAATCATGCGCTTCGAGAAACTTGCCGGTGCCCTCGATGATGTCGTCTGCCGTGTAGCGGCCCCAGGCGTTGACGTGCAGGGCCGAGAATTCCTGGCCGTAGGCGACCGCTCCACGCGGTTGCAGGACGTAGATCACGTAGCCCTTGGACGCCCACAGGTTGAACGGGTAGCGGCCGGTGAAGGCCCGGCCGACGGGGACCGTGCCGCCGTAGTAGTAGACGATCAGGGGATAGGTCTCATCGGGATCGAAATCGGGGGGCAGGTAGTAGCGGCCGTCGATCTCGTCGCCGGATGCGTTGATGAAGGTCCAGGGGCGAACCTCGCCGAACTCGACGTCGGCATACTCGCTCTGGCGGCTGTCGATCAGGACAGTCTGCCGATCGCGGGCCAGATCGAGCAGGTGGACGCGCTGCGGGCCATTGGCGTCGGTGCCGCTCAAGGCGACCTGCACCCGACTTCCCTCGGAGGCGACGAATCGCTCCATCACCTCGACGCCGGTCTCGATGGCCTCGAAGCGCTCTCGCTCGGCATCGAAACGGACCAGGGCTGTGCCTTCGCCACGCGCGACCGACAGCAGCAGATCGCCGTCAGGCAGGCGATGAGCCGAACCGATCGAGGGGTCGAAATCGCGCGAGACACTGCGCGCCTCGCCGCCATCGGCGCTCAGGACATAGAGCTGGGTGTCGTACTCGTTGGGAATCAGGGGCGCTTCGGTGGTCGCCCCATCACCGCCGGGCAGGCCGGGGCCGGACAGCAACCAGTAGCCGTCCTCGGCAAACAGGGCACCGCCGAGCATGCGGACCTGCCTGATCTCGCGCTGCTCCAGGGTTGCCAGATCCATTTCGATCAGGCTGAACAGGCTGTGCGGGGGCTCACTGTAGTCGATGACCCGCTGAGACAGCAGCAGGCGCTCGCCACCCGGGTCGACATCGAGCAGGTTGACGCTGACATCGGCTTGCGTCAGCGGCCGGATCAGGCCGCTGGCGACATCGACCTGAAAGAGCTGGCTGTTGTCGCGGAAATTACCCCAGCGATCCTCCAGCGACCGTATCCTGCGGCGCTGTTCGTTGGCCTCCTCCTCGGGCGCTGTCCATGAAAACAGCAGGGACTGCCCGTCCGGATGCCAGACGAATTGGCCAAGCTGCTCGTGATTGGCCAGCAGCAGATACGGACTGCCGCCGGCGGGGTACAGCCACAGATTGTTGCCCTGCCGCACTGCCAGAGTCTCGCTGTCGGGACTCCAGAGCAGCGCCGAGGGCAGCTCATCGGTCCAGGCTCGAATCACCTGGTTGCTGTCGAGAGAGCGAATCTCGAGCCGGGATAGCGAAAGATCAGCCGCCTCATCCCGTCCGGAAAACCAGAGCGCGAGATTGCGTCCGTCGGGCGAGATCTGCAGCTGACTGACCGTCTGGGCATTGGTCAGACGCTCGGCGGTGACGTGGGTGGCCGGCTCGAGGCGGACTTCAATCCGGTCGTGCTCGGCCTTTCCCTGAAAGCGAATCGAGGGCGTCGCCCCCTCGAGCGGGCCGGAATGCACCACCCAGAGATCGTGAATGCCCGGTGGTAGCGCCAGATCGATCCCTCCTTCCTTGATCGTCAGCGACTCCCCGTCCATGAAGCCGGTCATGGCTTCCAGCCCCTCCATCGTCAACGTTCCCTCGACAAAACGCTCGACCTCGATCGGCAGCATCCAGACCCCCAGAAGGTCTGCCGGAGCCGCGTCCGGGGGAGCGCTGGCCCATTCCAGAGCCTGGCTGAATATCATGACCTCGCGACCCGCAGCTGGCCGCGCCTGGCGCGTGAGCTGGCCGTAGATAGTGCGCTGGAGGGCATCGGACTTGGCGCTCTCATCCAGGCTCTGGTGGCTGATCGGCAGGGCCGACAGTGACAGCACCGTCTCGATAGCAACCGACGGCGCGCTGTCGGATGCGGGGTCGGCCAGGGCAGGCGTCACCACAAGAGTGAAGGCAAGCAGCGTCAAAGCAATTTTCATCGGGTCGTCCTTGAGACAGGAAAAGGGGTCAAGTCGTCAAATCTAGCAGATCAGAAGCCAACTTCCCCGGCCGGATTGATCTTGATCAATTTGAAGCCGCGCGCGCTGCCGTAGCCTGTGCACTTCAACGATTGACGCGCCGGAGTGCGCCGAACGCCTGTGATGTCCACCCTGATGCGGCCAAGTTTCGACCAGGATCTGATCGACCGCTACGGCGGTGCCGGGCCGCGCTATACCTCCTATCCCACCGCCGTGCAGTTTTCCGAGGACTATGGCCCGGACGACTACCTGCGCGCCCTGGCCGAGTCCAACAGCCTGCCGATTCCGGCGGACCTGTCGATCTATGTCCACGTGCCGTTCTGCAGCAGCCCGTGTTTCTACTGTGCCTGCAATCGGGTCATCACGCGCTCGACAACCGCTGGCGATCAGTTTCTCGACACCCTCGAGAAGGAATTCTCCCTGGTGGCACCGCGCATCGATGCAGATCGGCGCGTCGAGCAGCTCCATCTGGGCGGCGGCACGCCGACCTTTCTGACGGTCGACCAGCTGGGGCGTCTGACCGAGTCGCTCCGCAGCCATTTTGCCTTCGCCGACCGAGCCGAGCTCGGACTGGAAATCGACCCTCGAACCATCGACCCGAGCGGCATCATGGCGCTGCGCGACATGGGCTACAACCGGGTGTCGATCGGTATTCAGGACCTCGAGCCCGAAGTGCAGCGCGCCGTCAATCGCATTCACGATCTCGAACTGGTCTCGAGCATCTTCGGGGCCGCGCGGGCGGCCGACTTCGATTCTGTCAGCGTGGATCTGATCTACGGCCTGCCGCTGCAGACCACCGCAGGCTTCGCGCGCACGATCGACTCGGTCATCAAACTTCGACCGGACCGCATTTCGCTGTTCAACTACGCGCACCTGCCCCACATGTTCAAGGCGCAGCGCCAGATTCCCGACGATCAGATGCCAGCGCCGTCGATCAAGTTGGCCATCTTCAGAAACAGCCTGACCCGCCTACTCGATGCCGGCTACGAATTCATCGGCATGGACCATTTCGCCCTGCCCGAGGACTCACTGGTCAAGGCACGCCAGGACGGTAGCCTGGTCCGGAATTTCCAGGGCTATTCGACCCACGGCGGGCTCGATCTGGTCAGCTTCGGACCCTCGGCCATCTCCCAGGTCGGTGACAGCTTTGCCCAGAACACGCGCGACCTGGATGCCTGGGCGATCGCGCTGAAAGAGGGCCGCCTGCCGACTCTGCGCGGCCTCGATCGCACCACTGATGATCGGCTCCGGGCCGAAATCATCGAACGCATCATGTGCCAGGGCGAACTCGACTTCCGAGAGATCGGGAAATTCTTCGAGCTGCACTTCGACCGCTATTTCGACACCGAGCTCGAAGCACTCGGCGCGCTCGCCGAAGACGGGCTGCTGCTGCGACACGACCACGGATTCCGGGTCACCGAAGCCGGTCTGCTCTTCCTGCGCGCCATTGCCCGAATCTTCGACGCCTACACCGGCCCGGCGTCGGAAAAGACCCACCGATTCTCGAGAATCGTCTAATGACGCATTAACCAGCATTACCGATTGAAACATGAAGACTCGCTGATATACTGCGCATCAGGGAGTTCAATGACGAGCCGACAGATCATGGCCAATCGGAAAACGCTGCGCGAAGCCGGGGATATCGAAACACGCTGCGAGGACTGCTCGCTCTACAGTCTCTGTTTTGCCCAGGAACTCCCGTCGGAGGAACGCGACGACCTCAACGATGTGCTCAAGCGTCAGCAACCGCTGGCCAAGGGTGAGCATATGTTCCACGGCGGACAGCAGCTCAAGACGGTTACCGTCGTGCGCTCGGGTTCCGTCAAGTCGTATCAGATTTCTCCCGACGGCGACGAGATCGTGTCCGGCTTCTACCTGCCGGGCGAAGTCATCGGGCTGGACGGCCTGCCGACCGAAAAACACCCCGGCTTTGCCGTCGCGCTGGAGGACAGTCGCACCTGCGACATCCCATTCAACGACTTCATGACGATGCTCAACAAGAGCCCGAAGCTCAATCAGGTGATGCTGCGTCTACTGGCCGAGGAAATGACCGAAACCCGGGAGCTGCTGCTGGTAGTCGGTCGCCTCGACGCCAAGACCCGTGTCGCGCTCTTCCTGCTCAGCCTGTCACGACGACTGGCAAGACGCAATCAGGATCCCAATCAGTTCCGTCTGACCATGGATCGTCGCGACATTGCCAACTACCTCGGCCTGACGATCGAAACGGTCTCGCGCACGGTCAGCGCGCTCCAGCGCGACGACATCATTCTGGTGCGCGGCAAGATGGTCCAGATCCTCGACCGCGAGGCGCTGCGCGAACTCGCTCATCAGCTCGGCCCGGATGAAACCGGCGAGGAAACCGAACGCCGCCGAAACGCCTGACGTACCCCGTCACTCGTTTCCACAAACACTGGCCGGAGAAGCCGTCACGCCCAGGGCGCGACGGCTTGTTGTCACTACTCGGGCAGTTCGGTCCGGCCGATCAGATCGGAAAAGAACAGCGCATTGGCAAACAGTCTCTCGGCTCCGATCCAGTAACCTCGGAACAGATAGTCATCGGCCATTCGGACCACCACGCCGCGCCCGTGCCGCGTCGCTACCAGCGCCGGGGTTTCAGACAGCTTGTCTCGGGTGTCGTCGGACAGGTAGCCGGAGGCCAGCGGGTCACTGGCGTAACGGCCGGCATGGACATAGGCATTGTCGCTGGCCTGAAGGACATGGGATCCGCGCCTGAAAACGACCAGTTCAGGACGCTGATAGCCCCAGGCCAGAGGGTGGGTCGTGTCGAGCTCGATTCGAAGGGCGCTGCCGCCGATCAGGGTCCGTGCGAAATCCAGCTCGAAATCGGCGTAGGCACGGCGCTGCTTCGTGGGTTCGGCCGACGCGTCCTCGGAAGTCTCTGCCTCGTCGGCCTCGAGGAAGTCGAAATCCAGATCCAGTGATTCGACCCAGCTTGCCGCACCCCGCGCCGCGATCAGGATGCCACCACTGCGGACAAAGTCGCGAAGCGCATTCTGATCGGATTCTCCCAGGCCCGAATAACGACCGTCCGGAAGGATCAGGTGGGTGTAGTCGGAGAGATCGACGCTGCCGATCCGGTCATGGTCCAGTTGGGTGATGGTCTGGTCGAGGCGGGTGTCGAACCAGTGCCAGATATAGCCGGCATGATTGGCGCGGATGATGGATCCGGTCACCAGGGCAATCCGCGGGGCCGTCAGGACCGGAACCGAAGGCGAGCCCAGATCCGGACCGCTGAGGCTCAGGCCGCTTCTGGCGGCCAGCACATCGACGCCGTACTGCTGGCTGAGACTGCGCAAGCGCTCGCCGACGGGCGGCAGATCGTCGTCCTGAAGCCCCGGCGAGATCACAAGGCTGCCGTGCGGCAGCGCCACTTCGCCCTGGTCAGTGCGCGTATTCAGGCGATCGGAACTGGCCTGGACGCGATAACCGTCGGCCAACAGCCGGGCGAGCAGGGCCGGGGCCCGGTACTGATCCCAGGACACCAGCCAGGCCGGTGCCTGCATCGACGGAAAGGACGACGTAACGCCGGGAGCCGTGGTCAGGCGTTCGCCGAGATCCGGCAGCCGACGCACGGTGGTCAGGGGCAGATCGTAGGCCTGCGCCAGCGGCCAGGCCGAGACGTCGTAAAAGGTCTCCATCGGCAGCTCGTCGACGGGATCGAAGATCGATGTCAGAAAGCGATACTGATCCTGGCGCACTGGGACGGCCCAGGCCGAACCGGCCTGATGGCGCTGCCCATCGATCTCGACCGCCTCATTGACCGGACGCACGTCGATGCCGTGAGCCAGCAACAGGTCGACCAACGCCACGGCCCGAGCCCGATCACCGTCATCACCAAAGACCCAGCCGGCATGACCGGCATCGGCCGCCAGCTCACCGGCGGTGGTGAAGAATTCACGCTGATAGGCGATCAGATCGGCGTCGAGCTCGCTGGTCGCCTGCAGCGTGGAAATGGAGGTGCGCACCTGGTTGGCAATGGCGTCTGCGAAGGTCAGGCGGCCATAGTCCCTGTCCTGTACGTGCCCGCGAGACGAGGCCTGTTCGAACAGGATGCCGATCCCGCCGGTCATGTCTGGATAGGTCGAACCCTTGCCCAGATAATAATCATCGAAGCTTTCGCGGGTGTAGAAACTCTCTCCGGCGGCCTCCAGGGCGCGGGCGTGATATTCACCGATGCGAGCGGTCAGGGTCTGATTCTGAACGGGGGTGAGCGGATTGGTGCGCTCGGGCACCCCGGGCTGGAAGAAATAGGTCGAGTTGGTACCCATTTCATGAAAATCGGTGACCACATGCGGCTGCCACTGCTGCAGCGCTTCAGCACGCGCTCTTGATTCAGGATGGACCAGCGGCAGCCAGTCGCGATTGAGGTCGAACCAGTAGTAGTTGGTACGGCCGTTCGGCCAGACTTCGCTGTGCTCGCGGTCGTTGGGGTCCGGCGACGGATGCCGACCCCGGTGCATGTTGACCCAGTGGGCAAAGCGATCCAGCCCGTCCGGATTCAGGATCGGTTCCATCACGATGACCATATCGTCGAGCCAGGACTGCGTGCCGGCACTGCGGTCGGCGGCCAGATACCAGGCCGTTACCAGAGCCGCACTGGCCGCAGAAGCCTCGTTGCCGTGAACGTTGTAGCCCATCCAGAGCACCACGGGACCGTCACCGGCGCGACTGGCGCGCTGTCGATCGGCCTTGATACGGTCCAGCTCGCTGCGCCGGTCAGGGCTGACGAAGGTCAGAAGCACCAGATCACGCCGTCCGTGGGACTGCCCGATGACCTCCATCTCCACCCGATCGGATGCCTCGGCCAGGGCACGAAAATAACGCACGAACTGGTCGTGACGTGGATGCAGCTCGCCGACTTCGAAGTCCAGCACATCTGCTGGCGCGGGGATGGCCGGATCCGGGTCGAAATCAGCCGGAAGACCCAGGTCCTGGCGGGCCAGGGCCGACGAGGCCAAGAGGGTCAGCGCAAAAACAGTGAGCGAAAACTTCATCAAGACACCTGACGGTTTGAATCGAGTGGCCTGATAGGATAGCGACTTTCGCATCGTTATCGTCACAGATCCACGACGGGAGAATACCCATGAAACTCGATTCCAACGACCTGATCGACCAGCAGCCGATTGATCCGCGCTTTGCCTTCGGAAAGCAGGATCCCGACGAGCATATGGCGCTATCCGACAACCTCAGCCCTCATCTGGCCTGGAGTGGTGCCCCTGCAGGCACACGATCGTTTGCCGTTGTCTGCATGGACCCGGATGTGCCGTCAGTCGCTGACGACGTGAATCAGGAGGGAAAAGCCATTCCAGCGGATCTGCCGCGGGTGGATTTCTGCCACTGGTCGCTGATCGATCTGGCGCCCGGCATCACCGAACTGGGCACCGGGCAGTGCAGCGAGGGCGTGACGGTTGGCGGCAAACAGGCGCCGCCAGGACCGGCCGGCAGCCGTCAGGGCCTGAATGACTACACCAGCTTCATGGCAGGCAGCGAGATGGAAGGTGAGTACAACGGCTACGACGGACCCTGCCCGCCGTGGAACGACCTGGTGCTTCACCACTATGTCTTCACGGTCTACGCGCTGGATGTCGAACGTCTCGAACTGCCGGACGGCTTCACCGGCCAAGACGTGGTCAAGGCCATCCAGGGCCACGTCCTGGACCAGGCCTCGATCACAGGGACCTACACCCTGAATCCGGCGGTGGGCTGAGCCACAGGTCAATCACGGGCATGCGCCCCGGCACGAAGCTGCCGGGCGCTGCCTCGAGACTTCGTTGCGAATCTGCGCAAGCTCGGCATCCGCGCTGCTCAAACTCTGAGCAGGCCCATCCCTCAACACTATCCAAATCATTGATTGAGCGACGATTTACTATTTGGCACGCAACATGCTTAATGAGTGGACGTCGACTCACACATCACGCCTGAAACCAGGCCAAGGACCGTTCCAACATGACACCATCCGAAATTCTCAAACACATCAAGGACGAGGAAGTCCTGTTCGTCGATCTGCGTTTTGCCAATACGCTGGGCAAGGAACAGCACGTCACGATACCGGTCTCCTCGGTCGATGAAGACATGTTCACCGAAGGCAAGATGTTCGATGGCTCGTCGATCGCCGGCTGGAAGGGCATCAACGAGTCGGACATGGTCCTGATGCCCGATGCCGAATCGTCCTTCATCGACCCGTTCACCGAATACAAGACGCTCAACGTCAGCTGCGACATCCTGGAGCCGGCCACGATGCAGCCCTACTCACGCTGCCCGCGCTCGCTGGCCAAGCGTGCCGAAGCCTATCTGAGTGCTTCGGGCATCGCCGATACGGCGTTCTTTGGCCCGGAGCCCGAGTTCTTCGTCTTCGACAGCGTGCATTTCGGCAACGATATCTCGGGTGCCTTCTTCAGGATCGACTCGGAAGAAGCGGCCTGGAACACCGGCAAGGAATACGATGACGGCAACCACGGCCATCGGCCGCGGGTCAAGGGCGGCTATTTTCCGGTACCGCCGGTCGACAGCCTGAACGACCTGAGAAGCCTGATGAGTCTGACCCTGGAGTCGATCGGTATCCCGGTCGAGGTCCACCACCATGAGGTCGGCACCGCCGGTCAGTGCGAGATCGGGTCGAAGTTCAACACGCTGACCAAGAAAGCCGACGAGCTGCTGATTCTGAAATACGTCGTCCACAACGTCGCCCACATGCACGGCCGAACAGCGACCTTCATGCCCAAACCCCTGGTCGGCGACAACGGTACCGGTATGCACGTCCACCAGTCCCTGGCCAAGGACGGCACCAACCTGTTCGCAGGCGATGGCTACGGTGGTTTGAGTGAAACGGCGCTGCATTACATCGGCGGTATCTTCAAGCACGCCCGGGCGATCTATGCCTTCTCCAATTCGACCACCAACAGCTACAAGCGTCTG
>Ga0102934_1001200_pt1 | contig 17938 bp, 29 predicted proteins | sample SalPonR2_A_D1_MG_FD_78175 | JGI IMG/M metagenome (GOLD analysis project Ga0102934, IMG submission 78175) | Salt pond soil microbial communities from South San Francisco under conditions of wetland restoration - Salt Pond MetaG R2_A_D1_MG | ecosystem: Environmental > Aquatic > Marine > Intertidal... | reverse complement strand
TGAAGTATACCAGGTTGTTGAAAAAAAGAAAAAAACAAGACCAGGAAGAGGCAAATTGCGAGGGCGAAGGTACAAGACAAATGCGGGTTTATTATTAGTAATAGGGAATAATGAAAAATTAAAATCAAAAAGTTTTGAAATTAAAAAAGCTGAGAATCTTGGTATTAATGATCTTGCAAAAGGTGGTATGGGGCGGTTAACAATTTACACTGAAAAAGCAATTGAAGATTTAAAAAATAGGTTCAATAAAAAAGATGAAAAAAAGGAAAATAAATCTAAAGGAAGTAAAAAATGAAACCAATAGCAACTGAAAAAGCAGTAATGAAGATTGAATCAGAAAATTTACTTACTTTTCAGGTTGATTCAAGAAAAAACAAAGATGAGATTAAGAAAGAAATAGAAGAAATGTTTGAGGTTAAAGTTGCAAAAGTAAGAACAAATACAAGAGGAAACAAAAAAATCGCATATATAAGGCTAAATAAAGACTATCCTGCAATGGATGTGGCAACTAAATTAGGAATCATGTAAAATGGGAAAAAGAATTATTCAACAAAGACGTGGAAGAGGAACATCTACTTACAGAGTAAAAGGTAAAGCATTTAGATACAAACTAGGATATCCTAGAAATATTTCAGGAAAAGGAGAAGTGAAAAAAATAATTAACTCTCCTGCACATACAGCTCCAATAGCAAAGATAGTTTTAAATGATGGAAGGTCTTTTTTTATCCCTGCTAACAAAGGAATGTATGAAAATCAAGAAATAGATTTTGATTCAAAAGAAATTGAAAATGGAAAAATTATGCAATTAGATGCATTTCCAATTAAAACCCAGATTTATTGTATTGAATCTGTTCCAGGTAATGGAGGACAATTAATAAGAGCAGGAGGGCAATATGCAACAGTTACAAAATTCATTGGAAACCAGTGTGTTGTAACACTTCCCTCAAAAAAACAAAAAAGATTTAATAAAAAATCAAGAGCAATAGTGGGAGTAGTTGCTGGACACGGAAGATTAGAAAAACCAATAGTAAAGGCAGGAAAAAAATATAAAATAATGAAAGCTAAAAGTAAATTATGGCCAAGAACAGGAGCATTAAAAATGAATGCTGTTGATCATCCTTTTGGTTCTGGTAGGGGTAAAAATCCTAAAAGCAAGATTGCTAAAAGGAATGCTTCTCCTGGTAAAAAGGTTGGTTTATTAAGGCCAAAGAGAACAGGTAAGAAAAAATAAAATGGAATATCAAAAAAAACAATTTACACTGAGAGGAAAGACACTTGAAGAACTAAAGAAACTAAGTATTAGGGAATTTGCAAAATACATTCCTTCAAGAGAAAGAAGATATGTTCTCAGAAACTTCAGTGAAATTGAAAATTTCCTTAAAGTAATAAGGGATAAAAAGAAAAAAGGTAAAGAGATAAAAACACATCACAGAGACATAGTTATTGTTCCTGAGATGGTTGGATTAAAAATTAATATTTATAATGGAAAATCTTTCCTACCAATACAAATAAATGAAGAAATGTTAGGTCATAGACTTGGTGAATTTTCTCATACAAGAGGAAAAGTTAAACACACCAAGGCAGGTGTAGGTGCAACAAAAGGATCTATGCATAAATCAAAGAAATAAGAAAAAAATGGCAAGCTATAATACAGAAAAACCTGTTTCAAAAGAAATGAAGAAAAAGAATCAGACAGTTCAAGATACAAACATTTCTAAAAAGCAGGTTCAACAACAAAGCCAGAAAAAAGCCCCTCAAAAAGATAATCAGGAAACAAAAAAAACACAACAAGAGGAAATAAGTGAAAAACCACAGGGAAATAAACAAGAAAAGACTACAACAAAAAAACAACAAAATAAAAAACCAAAAAAAACAGAAGCAAAAGTCGATGTAAAAGACATACCTATATCAACAAAAGTTTCTGCTGCTATATGTAAGTTTATTAAAAATAAAGAAATAAGAAAAGCTGTCAATGATTTAGATAGGGTAATTAACAAAAAAATGGCAGTTCCTATGAAAGGGGAGTATCCTCATAGAAAAGGTATAATGTCAGGGAAATATCCAGTAAAAGCAGCAAAAGAATTCAAAAGAATATTAAGAAGTCTTGGAGCTAATGCTGTTGAAAATGGTCTGGAAAAACCAATAATTAAAACAGCAATAGCAAATATAGGGCAAAGACCAATGGCAAAATTCGGAAGATGGCAAAGAAAAAGAACCCATTTAAAAATAATTGCAAAAGAAAGCTTTGAATCAGACAAGAAAAATAAACAAAAAACAAAAACTAAAGAATAAAAATGGAAGAAAGAAAAACAGTTGACCTTAAAAAGGAAGAATTTTCAATAAGGGAATTTGTAAAAAAATCTCTTGGAATGGGAAAAGTAAGCAGAGTTGGTATTGAATATACTCCAGTAGGAGAAAAAATAGTATTATCAACAAGCAAACCAGGTTTAGTTATTGGTAGAGGAGGAGAAAGTATTGATAAAATCACCAAAAGCTTAAAGAAAAAATTCAAATTAGAAAACCCTCATGTAGAAATTGATGAAATCCAAATACCTGAATTTGATGCTCAAACAATTGCAGATGAAATAGCAACAGGACTTGAAAGAATGGGGCCTTTAAAATTCAAAGCTATTGCATATAGAACACTTCAAAAGATAATGAATAAAGGAGCATTAGGAGCTGAAATAAGAATTAGTGGAAAGGTTCCAAGTGCAAGAGCAAACTCTTGGAGATTTTCACAAGGATATTTAAAGAAAACAGGAGATACTTCAAATATTGTTGATTATGCATTATCAATTGCTCAGACAAAACCAGGAACAGTGGGAGTTAAGGTAAGCATATTAAGACCTGATGTTGAGCTTGTAGATAAGATAGAAATTAATGAAGAGTTAATAAATAAATTAAAAGAAAACAAAGAAAAATTAGATTCACCAGAAAAAATAACTAAAGAAGTTAAGAAAAAAACAAAGAAAAAATCAAAAAATAAAAAATGAAAACCAAAGAAATTAGAAATATGAATAAAAAAGCAAGAAACAAAAAACTTAAAGAACTCAAAACAGAACTTGTTAAAGCAAGAAAATCAGGAAGCAATGTAAAAAATATAAGAAAGACAATTGCCCAGATACATACAATCAACAAATCTGAAGTAAAAAACCCTTCAAAGGAAGGGAATAAGGAGGAGTTGAAAAAATAAAACCATGGAAATAGATCCAAAAACAGGATTGCCGAAAAAGGCAATGAAATGGGAAGACCTTGCAAAAGGTTCTCAAAAAATAACTGTAACAACAGACAAAAAGCGATACGGAAAAATCGTTACTGTTGTTAGTGGGTTTGAAAGTGGTATAGACATAAAGAAAATCGCAAAAGCCTTGAAAAAAAAGCTTGCTTGCGGTGGAACATATAAGAACAACTCTATAGAGTTGCAGGGAGACCACAGAGATAAGATAAAATCTCTATTGGTTGAGCTGGGATTTGGAGAGGAGTCTATACAAGTCTAACCACAAAAGAGAACAAAGGTCTGAACAAAGAAAACAGAAAGTTTACCTAGATTTTAGGTTAAACTAAAGAATAAACTACACACAAAGTAAAAACCAATAAAGAACAAAATGGCAAAGAAAAAAACACAAAGTAAAAAACCAGAAAGCAAAAGAACAGCTGTAGCTGGATCTGAAATTAATCTTAAAAAAGATAAAACTAAAACAAGAGGAAAAATTTTTCAGGGAACAGTAACGAGAAAATTTCCTCAAAGAGTTACTATACAATTCGAAAGAATGATTTATGTAAGAAAATATGAAAGATATACAAAAAAAAGAATAAAGGTACATGCCAGATTACCAAAAAATATGGAAGATGAAATACAAAAAGGAGATTATATAATGGTTCAGGAGTGCAGACCACTAAGTAAAATAATCCATTTCAAGGTAATTAAAAAAATAAAAAATAAAGCAGAAAATTTTGCAAAATGAAGTCAATAAATGCTAAAGGAACACACGGATTGAATATAGGAGCAATAGTCCTTGCTACAGACAATAGCGGGGCTAAAAGAGCAAAAATAGTTTCAGTTAAAAAAAGTAGAGCTAAAAAAGGAAAACAAACCTCTGCAAAAATAGCTGATTGGGTAAAAGTCAGTGTTAAGAGAGGAATCCCAGATGTAAAAGGGAAAGTTTTTGATGCTGTCATTGTAAGACAGAAAAAACCTTACAGAAGGTTAACAGGAGAAAGAGTTGCATTTGAAGATAATGCAGTAGTTATACTTAAGGATGAAAAAGGAAACCCAAAAGGAACACAAATAAAAGGCGCAATTGCAAAAGAAGTTCAGGAAAGATGGCCTTCTGTTGCAAAAATAGGTTCAATAGTATATTAAAATGAAACAAGTATTTAGTAAAAACTGGAAATCAAGTAAGCAACCACGAAAACAAAGAAAATACTCAGCAAATGCTCCGTTACACTTAAGAAAGAACTTTGTTTCAGTCAACATATCCAAAGAATTAAGAAAAAAACACAATAAGAGAAGTTTGCCTTTAAGAAAAAATGATTATGTGAAAATAATGAGAGGAAAATTTAAGGGCAAAAAGGGAAAAGTATTAAACATCAATTCAGCAGAAAGAAAAATAGAAATTGAAAAGATACATCTTGATAAGAGAGATGGATCAAAAGCAAATGCCAAATTCAAACCATCAAACTTACAAATAACTGAATTGAATATGGATGATGCAAGAAGACTAAAAGACAAATCAAATAAAAAAACCAAAAAACAAGAAGACAAAGAAAAACAAACCAAAAATAAATCAAATAAAAAATCAGAATGAAACATATAAAGAGACAGGCTGCGCCAGTAACATGGCCTATTGAAAGAAAAGGAAACAAATTTGTAGTAACACCTCTAGGTCCTGTTAAAGAAGGTATACCAGTATTAATCTTACTTAGGGATATACTTAAGGTAGCAGAAAATAAAAAAGAAGTGAAAAGAGCTATCAAAAATCAAAAAGTGTTATTAAATAAGAGTAAGATAAAAGATGTAAGAAATACTGCAAAACTATTTGATGTTATATCTATGCCTTCATCTAAAAAGTATTATAGAGTCGTACTTACACATAATGGAAAATTCACTCTTGAAGAAATAAAAGAGAAAGAATCTAATACAAAAATAACAAAGGTTACAGGAAAAACAATGTTAAAAGGGAAGAAGATTCAGCTAAATCTTCATGATGGAAGAAATATTTTTCAAAAAATTAAGTGTAAAACAGGAGATTCGGTTTTAGTTAATCTGAAAGACAAAAAAATAGAAGACACTTTAAAACTTGAGAAAGGTTCTGAAATAAGGATTTTTGCAGGAAAACACGCAGGTAAAAAAGGAAAAATACAAGAAATTGACAAAGAAAACCAGATTGTTAATATAAAAACAGAAGAAGGAAAAATCAATGTTTTAATTAAACAGGTAATAGTAATAAAATGACACAAAAAAACAAAAAACAAACAGATAAAGAAAACCCAATGAAGGAAATAAAAATAGAAAAAATAATATTGGGTATAGGAGGGACAGCAGATTATTTGGAAAAGGGAGTTAAACTACTAAAAATACTCACAAATAAAAAACCTTCAAAGAGAAAAACAAGAAAAAGAATCCCATCACTAGGTATAAGACCTAAATTAGAAGTAGGGGCAATTGTTACAATCAGAAAAAACAAGGAAGAGATGTTAAAAAAGTTCCTTGCAGCTATTAATTATTCATTAAAAAAATCACAAGTAAGTGAAAATACATTTTCTTTTGGTGTTAATGAATATATTGAAATCCCTGGAATGGAATATCAAAGAGATATTGGTATGATGGGGTTTGATGTGACAGTGGTAATAACTAGGCCAGGTAAGAGAGTTGGATTGAAAAAGAATAAAAAAGGAAAAATACCAAAAAGACATAGAGTTTCAAAGCAAGAAATAATTAAATTTATGGAAGATAACTATAACGTTAAATTCAGGTAAAAAATAAAATGACAGCAAGTGATTGGAGAAAAGTAGCAAAACAATTAGAAAGTAAACCAGAAATAAGAAAGAAATTCATAAAACATTGCAAACCAAAAGAAAGAAAAACAGGTATTGCAAGTCAAAAATGTGAGAGATGTGGTAGACATGGAGCACATATAAGTTCATATGGAATAAATTTATGCAGACAATGCTTCAGAGAAATTGCTGAAGAAATTGGATTTAAAAAATACAGTTAAAATGAGAAGAGATATTGTTGCAAACGGATTGAATGCTATACAAAATGCTAAAATAGCTGGAAGAGAAACAGTTAAAATTAATACTGTTTCAAATACATTAATTGAAATTCTGAAAATAATGAAACAAAAGGGAGCTATAAAAAAGTACAAAATAAATAGAAAAGAAAAATCAGCTACAATTAATCTTGATGAAGTTTATAAAAGCAGAGCAATAAAACCAAGATTCACTGTTTCAAAAGATAAGATAGAAAAATACAAAAGAAGATATCTTCCTGGAAGAAAGGTTGGAACACTTATAATTTCAACAAATAAAGGATTAATGACACATGAAGAAGCTCAAGAACAAAATATAGGAGGGGTTTTAATAGCTTATTTTTATTAAAATGAGAAAGGATTATTTTAAAGAGATTGAAATACCAGAAGGAGTAGAGGTTAATTTAGCTGAAGGAGGAAACCAAATAACAATAAAAGGCCCTGAAGGAGAAAACACCAAGAGATTCTCTTTAAGAAAGGTAAACATTGATAAAAAAGATAATAAGATAGTTATTGGAAAAGAAAAATCCACTAAAAGGGAAAAGAAAATAACAAATTCAGTTGCAGCCCATATTTCAAACATGATTAAAGGAGTTAGGGAGAAATTTGAATATACTCTAAAGGTATGTTCAAGTCACTTTCCAATGACTGTTGAAGCTTCTGGACGTGAAGTAACAATAAAGAACTTTTTAGGTGAAAAAAAACCAAGAAAAACAAAAATACAGGAAGGTGCTGAAATAAATATCAATAAGGAAACAATAACAATAAAATCAACTAATAAAGAAATAGCAGGGCAAGCTGCAGCCACTATTGAAAGAGCAACACAATTAAGAAAAAAGGACAGAAGAGTTTTTCAAGACGGAATTTACATCACAAATAAAGCTGGAAAGGAAATATAAAAATGGGAATGAATTTTTTAAGAAGAGATTGGAATAGACATCCTAAACTTGGAAAGAAAAGAAAAAATAAGCAAGTATGGAGAAGGCCTAAAGGAAGAGACAATAAAATGAGAGAGAAAAGAAAAGGTTACCCTAAAGTTGTAAGTGTGGGCTATGAAAAAGAAAAATCAGTAAAAGAAAAAATCAATGGTAAATATCCTTTAAAAATAAACACCATAAGTGATTTAGAAATTCTTTCTAAAAAAGGCAAGGATTACATTGGCATTATAGGGAAAATGGGGAAGAAGAAGAAAACAGAAATATTGAAAAAAGCACAAGAAAAAGGAATAGAATTGGCTAATGTAAATATTAAGAAATTCTTAAAACAAGCTGAATTTGAAAAACAAAAGAAAAAGGAAAAAAAGGATAAGAAAAAAGTACAAGAACAAAAAGATAAAAAAAGTGAAGAAAAAACCAAGGAGAATAAACAAAAAGAAAAAGCTGAAGAAAATAAGAAATCAGAGGAAAATAAACAACAAACAGAAACTAAGAAACAAAAATGAACTTTAAAAGAAAAAAGGAATTAGCAGCAAAGACATTTAATGTGGGTAAAGATAGAATCATCCTTGTAAAAGAAAGAAAAGATGATTTAAAAGAAGCAATATCAAGAGAAGATATGAGGCAATTAAAAAATGATGGAGCAATAAAAATTAAAGAAAAAAAAGGAAGAACAAAAGTGAGAAAAGGAAAAAGAAGAACAACAGGGAATGTAAGGAAAAAAGTAAAAACAAGAAAGAGAGACTATGTTTTATTAACAAGAAAATTAAGAAAATATATTAAAGAACTTGAAAAACATGGAAAAATAACAAAACAAGAAAAAAAGGAATTAAGAAAAAAGATAAGGGATAAAGATTTCAAGAGTCAAGCCCAATTAAAGGAGTATATACAAAACAGATAAAATGAGAATAGTAGCAAAACGGAGAAGAAGAGAAGGAAAAACCAATTATTCAAAAAGAATAAAGTTGTTAAAAAGTGAAAAACCAAGAATGGTTTTCAGAAGAACCAATAATTATATTATTGCTCAATATGTAGTAAGTCATGATGCACAAGACAAGGTTATTTTTGGTGTTGACTCAAAAGAACTTTTAAAACATGGATGGCCAAAAGAAGCTAAAGGAAGTTTAAAATCTGTTACTGCATCATATTTTATAGGTTATTTAACAGGAAATAAAATACAAAAAGAAAAATTAGAAAAACCAATAGTGGATTTTGGTATGTTTAAGACTAAATATAAAGGAAGGCTTTTTGCTTTCTTAAAGGGATTAATTGATTCAGGCTTAGAAATTGATTGTAAGGAAGAAGCTTTTCCTGAAGAAGAGAGATTAAAAGGACAACATCTAAAAAAGAAAATAGATTTTGATAAAATAAAATCTTCAATAGAAAAAATAAAATAATCTTAAAGGATTATAGCAAATTAACAAAATGACAACAAACAAAGAAACAAGCAAAGAAGAAAGTAAGAAAAAGCAAGAGAAAAAAGAAATTGAAAATTTGAAAAAGACTGCTGAAGCAAATGAAACTATTTCAGAAGATGTAGAAGATAAAACAGAAGAAATGATAGAAAAACAGGCAGACAAAGAGAAAGAAGTTGAAGAAAAAAAAGCTGAAGAAAAAACACAAAAATTAGAAGAAAAGGACAAAGAAGAGCATAAAAAAGAGAAAGAAGCAGAAAAAAAAGAATCAAAAAGAAAAGCCCCACAAGAACAACCAACAGACGAATCATGGGAGCCAATAACAAAACTAGGAAGAGAGGTTAAACAAGGAAAAGTAAAAAATATTGATGAAATTTTGGATAAAAACAGAAAAATCCTTGAACCAGAGGTAGTTGATAATCTCATTAATGCAAAAACAGAATTAATTGCAATTGGTCAATCTAAAGGTAAGTTTGGCGGAGGGAAAAGAAGAGCATGGAAACAAACTCAAAAGACAACAAAGGAAGGAAATGTTATGACATTTTCAAGCATGGCTATTGTGGGAGATGAAGATGGACATCTGGGGATGGGTGTAGGAAGAGCAACTGAAACACTGCCTGCAAGAGATAAAGCATTAAGAAAGGCAAAACTAAACATAATGAAAATACAAAGAGATTGTTCTAGTTTTGATTGTTCTTGCTCAGAAAAACACTCAATACCTTTTAAAGTAAAGGGGAGATCAGGAGGAGTCAGAGTTGAATTAATGCCTGCTGCCTTAGGAACAGGATTAGCTGTTGCAGATGAGCTTAAAAAAGTCTTACAATTAGCTGGTATTAAAGACATTTATGGAAGAACCTTCGGAAGCACCAGGACAACTTTTAACTTAGTTAAAGCTTGTCTTGAAGCACTTAAAAAAACAAATAGGCAGGAGATAAGATAATATTAAAAATAAAATGACTCCAAACAAAGAAACAAGCAAAGAAGAAAGTAAGAAAAAGCAAGAGAAAAAAGAAACTAATAAAACAGAAAAACCCCAAGAAAAAGACAATAATAAGAACAATAAAACAGAAAAAATGAATGTAGTAATAAGAATAAAAGGACAGGTAGGTATTAAAAGAAAACTTGTTGAAGGATTAAAAAGACTTGGACTAAATACTAAATATAGTTGTGTAGTGTTAAAAGGAAATCAAGCTGAAAAAGGAATGCTAAAAAGATTAAGAGATTATCTTGCTTATGGTGAAATTAGTGAAGAAGATTTTAAAGAACTCCTTGAAAAAAGATCAAAAGTAGTTAATGGTAATGAAAAAAAACCTTCTTCTGATGAAATAATAAAAGGTTTCAATAAAGGAAAAAAATTAAAAGAAATGAATATACAACCTGTATTTAGATTACATCCTCCAAGAAAAGGGATAAAATCAAAGCAAAGATATCCTCAGGGAGTGTTGGGCTATCATGGAGAAAAAATAAACGAACTTCTTAAAAGAATGTTATAAAATGGGGCTTAAAAAAACACACAAAACAAAGAAATCAAAAAAACAAGTTGGAAAAGGAATGGGAACTCATGGTAGGGGAGCAAGAAAAGCAGGCAAGGATAAGGGCCATAAAGGAGGATTAGGAATGGCTGGTAGTGGAAAGAGAGCAGACCACCATAAATCAAGGATAATTAATATGTATGGAAATGATTATTTTGGTAAATCTGGTGTAACTAGCAGAAGTACTAAAAAAGATAAAAGAGACAGGATAAATCTTTTTGACATACAAAACAAATATAAACCAGGAGAAATAAACCTTGAAAATTATAAAATTTTAGGAACAGGAAAGGTAAAAGACAAATTTACTATTAAAGCAAAAGAAGCATCAAAAACTGCAATTGAAAAAGTTGAAGCTGCTGGAGGGAAAATAATTATTCCTGAAAAAAAGAAAATAGAAACTCCTTTGGTTAAAAAACCAGAAAAAAAGAAATAATTTTCAATTATATAAATTATATAGATAATTAATAAAAAACAATTTTTATTCATATTCTTAATGAAAGAGGATAATTCTCATATATTTAAAGACAAAAACCATTATGAAAGAATTTCTGAAAGAATAAAAAATATCAATAATAAACTTGCTGAAGAAAGAAACAAACATGAAAAAAACAATAAAAAGAAAAGAAAAAACAAAAATCAAAGTGATATAGAAATAATGTTATTTGAAAAAACATTTGAAACAGAAGCTCTTCCTAAGGAATACCTAAAAATAATGTATAAAGAAAAAACAGGTCATCTCCCTAATGAAGAACAATACAATAACCTGCTTCATGATTTAAAATCCAAAGGCTATGTTTTTTCAGAAAATGGAAAACCATATGAACCCAAATATGATTCTTCAAAAACAGATAAAGAAAATTTTCAAAGATTTAGAAAGGAATGGTCAATGACAAAAAATAATATTGAAAAATATTTAGAAAAAAACCTGTAAAAATTACTTTTTATTATTGGCTCTTTTCTTTTTTCTTCTTTGTTTATACCACCTAAAAATCAGATATGCAATTAATATGATAGATAAATAAAACCAAAAAGATAAACCTTCTCCCCCTCCATTATTTTCATGCTTAAAATATTCAGGATTAAAATAAACTGTTTTATTAAGGGATCTTCTTTCATTAATTTCATCTGTATAGGTAATTTTTAAATCAATACTCTCTTTTTGAGATTTTAGATTAAAATCAAAAGTAGTTTCCTCGTTTTTATCAAGAGAGCCAACTATATTTCTAGGGCTTCCTTTGATTTCCAGATTTTCTTGTTCAGGGATATCAATTGTTAATGCTTCCACATCATTTTCACCTATATTGAGAATCTCAAAAGTCATTGTATTTGTATTAGTATCATATTGTTTTACAGAAACCTCAAAATCAACTCTGACATCTTCAACCTTAATATTAAAGTTTTTTGAATAAAAAACATTAGAAGATTCTCCTGGAGTATATTTAACTTCTAGAGTGTTCATGCCATCTAATGCATCTTTATCAACTCTTAATTTATAGGGAACCATCCATGTTTTTTTAAAATCTTTAACAAAAGTATTTCCACTTATTTCTTTTAGATTTTGTTTCCCTTTATCAAGTGAAAAAGGATATTCTTGATTAATTTTAAATCTTGCTCCCTCACAATCAGAATTATCTGTTCCTGATACTTCAAAAACAACTTCAACATAATCTCCAGGAATAACTGGGTAGGGATCTTGATTTAATAAAGAAACATTTAAAGAACAATCTTCTGAAGCAGTCATTCCCAAAGGAGTAAAAACTAATGAGAATAAAAAACCTACAACAAGTGTAAATAATATTCCTCTTTTCATTTTCAAATAAATTTAATAATTTATACTTTTTAAAGTTTATTAAATACATTTACAAACATTTATTAAATATTTTTTAATTATTATTTTATGGAAAAAGGATATCATATAAAACACCCTCAGTTAAATAGAAAAGAGTCCCTTAAGTTAGTTAAAATATTGGTTGATAATGATAAAAAACAAAGAGGAGTTGTAAGAATAGTAAAAGATGGAAAAATTTGTAAAGAAATAAATAGGATTTATTCAAACAATAAAATAGGATATTATAATATAAAAACAGGTAAAGAGTTAACTAATTATGAAAATTCAGAATAAAAACATTATCTTTAAATAAAAATATTGCTTCAATCAACAATTCAAAAGAGGAATAAAAATGCCTAGTGAGATAATAAAACTAAAAAATGTATGTAAGTACTATAAAAGAGGAGAAAATAAAGTAAAGGCTGTTGATGGTATTAGTTTAAGTGTTAATGAAGGAGATTTTATTGTTATTAAAGGGCCTTCTGGAAGTGGAAAAAGTACTTTAATGAATCTTGTTGGAAATTTAGATACTCCTAGTTGTGGTAAACTATATCTGGATAATAAAGATACTTCTACTTTAACTGAATCTGAACTCTCTCAAATTCGTGGAAGAAAAATTGGTTTTATTTTCCAACAATTCAATCTCATACCAAGTCTTACTGCAAAAGAAAATATAATGCTTCCTATGATTTTTCAGGGGATAGATAGGTATGAAAGACACAAAAAAGCAGATGAATTACTTAAATTAGTTCAGTTAGAAGACAGGGGAGAACACTATCCTAATCAATTATCAGGAGGACAACAGCAAAGAGTTGCTATTGCAAGATCTTTATCTAATGATCCTGAAGTTATTTTAGCTGATGAGCCTACTGGAAATTTAGATACAAAAACAGGAGACACTGTCCTACATTTTCTTGAAAGACTGAATAAAAAAGGAAAAACAATTGTAATGGTTACTCATGAAGAAGATATTGGTGAATATGCCAATATAATTCACTGGATAGTCGATGGAAAAATAAGTAAAACAAAAAGAAAAAAGAATAATAAAAAAGAAACAAAGAAAAAGACAGATAAAAAATAAGATGGATTTTACAATATATAACAAATCTCTGAATCAGAATATAAAATTCCTAAAAAAGGTTTCAGAAGATAATGATTACATAAAAATATTTTCTGATAAAATAGACTCTAATTCTGTATTTTATAATATAAAAAAAGGTTTTACAATTTACATAAAAATTCATGAAACTAACAACAAAGCATATTTTAAAGTTGATTTATACTGTAAAAAAGAAAATTTTGCAGAATATTCAAAAGAAATATTGTCCCAAATTCCTGAAGGTAAATTACAGACATCAAAAAATGAAAAATGACAAATTATTTTTCTTTTGCAAAAAGAAACCTAAAAAGAAGAGGGATTAGGAGTTGGTTAACGCTTATAGGTATTTTTATTGGAGTTACTGCTGTAGTTTCACTTATTTCTCTTAGTAGTGGATTAAAAATAGCTGTTAATTCTCAATTTGGGGTTAGTTCAACACAAATAATAACTGTTCAAGCAGGAGGTTTAACTTTGGGCCCTCCTGGAAGTGGTGTTGCCAAACCTCTTGAAAGAGATTTAGTTGAAAAAATAGAAGATGTTAATTCTGTGGAATATGCAATAGCTAGAAATATAGAAAACATAAAAGTAGAATATAATGATGTAACAAATTATCTTTATGCAATGTCTGTTCCTGAAAAAGAACAAAAAGAATTTTATGAAATAATGGACTTTGAAACTGCAGAAGGGAAGTTTATTTATGATAATACTAGAGAGGTTTTTTTAGGTAATAATTATGCAAAAAAGAATAATGGTTTTGATAAAAAAATTGGAACAGGAGACAAATTAAAAATAAATAATAAATCATTCGAAGTTTCTGGAATAATGAAAAAAGAAGGGAGTTTTATTTTTGATAATGTTATTGGTATGAGTGAAAAAGAACTGGATAAGCTTTTTCCTGGAAATAAAGATATTGTTGATGCTATTGCTGTAAAAGTTAAAAATAAAGATTTAATAGATAAAGCAAAACAAGATATTGAAGAATTATTAAGGGAAGAGAGAGGTGTTGATAAAGGAGGAGAAGATTTTAAAGTAGAAACTCCAGAAGCCAGTTTAGACCAGGTTAATCAGATTTTAAATGGGATTCAGATATTTATTATTATTGTTGCTTCTATTTCTATAATAATAGGGAGTATTGGAATAATTAATACAATGACTACTTCTGTTTTAGAAAGAAAAAAAGAAATAGGAATAATGAAAGCTATTGGGGCTAAAAACTCAGAAATATTTAATATGTTTTTAGTAGAGTCTGGTTTATTAGGTTTAGTAGGAGGTATTGTAGGAATAATCATTGGGGAGACTATTGGTTATTTTGGGACTATAGGGATAAATAATTTTTTTGGTTCATCTGCTTCACCTGAAATAAATTTTGTTTTAATTATAGGAAGTTTAGTTGGGAGTTTTTTAATAGGTGCAATCGCAGGAATTTCGCCTGCCTTGAAAGCAGCTAAACAAGATCCAGTAAATGCAATAAGAGGCTAAAATGTTAAGTAAAGAGGTTATAAGATATTCACTAAAGAATTTATGGAAAAACAAATCAAGAAATTTTTTAACAGTTTTATCTATATTTATAGGGATAACAACTATTTTTATATTTGTTAGTTATGGACAAGGACTTTATGATTATATAGAGGAAGTTACTGAAAGTGCCTCTGCTGATAACATAATAGTTCAGATGAAGGGTATGAGTCCTGTGGGAGGGGATATTATCCTTACTGAAGATGATTTAGAAGCAGTAGAAAAAACAACAGGAGTTTATGAAGCAGCAGGTGCCACATTTAAGGCAGCTAAGATACAACAAAATGGAAATGTAAAATATGCATATCTTGCTGCTTACAATCCAACTAAAACAATAGTAGAAGAAACTTTTAGTACTGAAATAATAAAAGGAAAAAGACTTGAAAAAAGAGACAAGGGAAAAGTAGTTTTAGGTTATAATTATCTAAAAGAAGATACAATATTTAAGGAACCTTATGAAATAAATGATGAAATCACAATACAAGGAGATGATGCAAGGGTTGTGGGATTTTTTGATGAAATAGGAAACCCACAAGATGATTCTAATATTTATGTTAGTGTAGAATATTTTGAAGAACTTTACCCTAATGATTCAAAAGGTTATAACTGGATTGTTGGAAAAATAGATATTAGTAATAAAGAAAGAGTTATAGAAAATATTGAAGACAGTTTAAGAGATTCAAGAGATTTAGAAGAAGGAGAAGAAGATTTTTTTGTTCAGACATTTGAAGATATGGTTGATAGTTATTCGAGTACTCTAGATTTAGTAATAGCTTTTGTAATATTTATTGCTCTTATATCTGTTATTGTTTCTGCTGTTAATACATCAAACACAATGATAACTTCTGTTTTAGAAAGAACAAAAGAAATAGGTATATTGAAATCTATTGGAGCTAAAAATTCAGAAATCTTTAGTGTATTTTTATTTGAATCAGGTTTTATTGGATTGCTTGCAGGCTTAATTGGTATTGGTTTAGGATATGTTTTAAGTTATTTTGGAGGGATGATATTATCAAATTTAGGTTATGGTTTTTTACAACCTGCATTTCCTTTATGGTTGTTTATTGGATGTTTATTATTTGCATTATTAACAGGAGCAATCTCAGGAGTAATTCCTGCAAGAAATGCTTCTAAAGTAAATCCAGTAGATGCCTTAAGATATGAGTAATAAATATTTCTATTTTTTCTTATATCCTATTTATTCTGTATTTTTATTGATATTCTTCATGCTTTCTATATATTTTAAAATAAGCTGATTTTTTTCATGAGGAAAAATTATTCCTTTTTTATCTGCAAAACCTGATTTAAGTTCTTTCCATTTAGATTTTTTTTCTGAAAGCCTCTTTAAAATTTCATAACCTACTTTATTATTTGCTGAACCTGTTCCTGTGTTTTTTTCACTTATCAAAAAACAATTAGGATATTTTGACTGTATTTCTGGGGTGGATCTGAAACTATTGCAACTTCCTAAATAAAGAATTTTCTCAGAATCATATGATGGAGAAGAAAATGTTTTTTCAAGATGATAACTATGACCCCTATGGGAGATTATATCATATTTATTTCCTTTTATTGTATTCATAACATCTGATTTATTTTTTGTAAGTGTTATTTGTATTGTTTTATTATTTAATTTCTTTTCAAGTGTTAATTCCTTTTTTGTTTTATTTTTTATTTTCATATTATAAGGAGGACGAGTATATTGATATTCAGAGGCATTAAACCAATCTTCATCTTTATAATAATAAGACTTCATTGCAATAGTGTCTTTTTTAAGAAATTTTTTAGGAACTTCTGGAGAAGGAAGTCTAGGTAGATTGTTTTGTAATTTTTTTGTTTTATTGAAAATAGGGTTACTATTGTGTTTTATGAAATAACCATAAATAGATTTTTTAGTTATTGATTCTGAATCATTATAATTATTTAATAGAAATTTTTCAAGATTTTTCTGAATATCATTAAATTCCGGATTTTTATATAACTCTAATAAGGAATTTGTTAAAAAAATTCCTTTTTGTATTGTTTTTATAGGTTTGTCTTTATTAGAAGAATTCAAGGATTTTTTAAATGAACTAAAGAAAAATCCAGGATTTTGTCCTAAAATTTCTTTTGCTTTGCTCATTGAACCCATTTGTATTAGATATTTTCCCCAGCAAGTTTTGTCTGGATCTATTGATTTTATGCTATCTATTGGATTTTTAGGAAAATTATTATAAAGATGAAAAAAACTTGTTGTAAATAATTGTTTATTTGCTTTTGCAATTAGAGAATATTTTGTTTTAAAATCTGTTTTTTTAGAAATTATTTTTCTTATTTTATCCTTTCCTGGTTCAAAATCTGCTTCTGTTTGATGTGCCTCATTTATCCCGTGAGCCATTCCTTTAACTGAATTTTTAGAGGTTTTTTTATTTATTTTATTTAACATTATAGAATATTGGTTTGCAAAAGATTCTTTATTATGGATTTGAGAAAAGTCTAATTTATCTAAATCATTATTTAAAAGCAAAAGATAACCATTTAGGTATTTTGAGGTTATTCCTAAACCTGTTATTGTTTTTTCAAGAGATTCTTTGTCTTTTTTATATTGATTTAAAGCAGATTTTAACCCATATTGAAAAACAAAATTAGGGTTATTATTTGTAATTTTCATTAGTTTCTTTATTAAAGAAAAATACTGTTGATTAATTAACCCGTATTCAAAAGAATAAGGAACTGCATATTTTAGTGCTGAATAAGCATATCCTTCTCCTGTAATTTCAATAGTTTTATCTATAAATTCAAAAGGTTTTTTATTTTTTGAATTCTTTAAAACTGGTAGAGAATAATTCAAAATTGCATTTTTTTCTATTTCTGAGAAAAAAGGATATTTGTTTGTAAGTTTTTGTATTTTTGATTTAATCTCTTTTTCATAAGGATCATTAATACTGGTGTTTTTTTGAGTTAGTCCAAAAGAAGTATTGAAAATTGAGAAACTTATTAATCCTGAAATTAATAATTTTTTTAGATTATTCATTTTATTTAATAGCCAAAGGATTTATATAAAGAAAATTATGGTTTATTATATATAATAGGAAATTTAGGTGATTAAAAACCTTTAAAAATAAATTATTATCATTAATATAATGGGTTTAAAAGAAATATTTAAGTTTATACCTGAAGTAAGGAGTCCAGAAGAGAAAAAACTTAGTTTTAATGTTAAAATAAAATGGACAATAATAGCATTAATTGCTTTTTTTATATTAGCTAATATTCCTTTATATGGTCTAAGCCAGAATGCATTAGAAAGATTTGAATATCTTGCTATGATTTTGGGAACTCAGTTTGGAAGTATTATTTCTTTAGGTATTGGTCCAATAGTAATGG
>Ga0102934_1001199_pt1 | contig 17939 bp, 11 predicted proteins | sample SalPonR2_A_D1_MG_FD_78175 | JGI IMG/M metagenome (GOLD analysis project Ga0102934, IMG submission 78175) | Salt pond soil microbial communities from South San Francisco under conditions of wetland restoration - Salt Pond MetaG R2_A_D1_MG | ecosystem: Environmental > Aquatic > Marine > Intertidal... | reverse complement strand
TCCTTTCTTTTTTAAGTTTTCAATTTGTCATAGGAACCTCTCCATTTTTTTGGCCAATTTCAACTAAGAATAATTTAACACCATAAAGAAGGTAAACCTTATTATTTATGAATTTTACACACTAAAAAATCATTCTAATATATTATATTTTTTTATTTTATAACGCAGGACTCTTTCGGATATTTCGAGTTCTTTAGCTGCGTTGACTTTCACATAATTACTTTTTTTGAGAGCTTTTTTTATCATCCCCTTTTCTAAGTTTTGAACGTTTTCTTTGAGCCCTTTTGATAAACTTGGCCTGAAATTATTGTCATTTGAAATAAGTATATCATTTACACTAATGTATCTATTTTTAGAAAGAATCATAGCTCTTTCGATTAAATTTTCTAATTCCCTGACATTGCCAGGAAAATCATAATCCATTAGCATATTAAAAGCGTCTTTTGTAATAGTTTTTTTTAATGTTTTGTGCTCTCTAGCATATTTATCAATAAAATGTTTGATTAATAAAGATATATCTTCGTGTCTGTCTCTCAATGGAGGAATAGTTATAGGAATTACATTTAAACGGAAAAAAAGATCTTCCCGGAATTCTCCGTCTTTTACCCTTTGTTTTATGTCTTGATTAGTTGAAGCGATGATCCTTATGTCGGTTTTAATTGGTTTGGACGACCCTAATCTCTGAAAATGTTTTGTTTGAAGAGCTCGTAGTAATTTGGCTTGAAAATTAAATGGTATTTCCGCAATTTCGTCAAGAAAAAGAGTTCCACCATTGCTTTCTTCAAAATGGCCCTTCCTCATTTTATAAGAGCCTGTAAAAGCCCCCTTTTCGTAGCCGAAAAACTCACTTTCAAAAAGTGATTTTGGAATAGCAGCACAATTTATTGGCACAAAGGGCCCTTCTGATCGTGATGATGAATTGTGAATATATTGAGCAATTAAGTCTTTACCTGTGCCGCTTTCACCCATTATCAAAACGGTTGCTTTTGTTTGGCTAATCCTCTCAACAATATCCATAATTTCTGACATTTGATTGCTTTTATAAATGATATTCAAATTTATCACCTCGTTAACAAATAAATATATTTTTATAGTTACAAGTAAAATATTTTGTTTTTATAATTACCATCTCAAAAAAAACAAAGGCTTAAGTGTATTTGTTTTTATTTAATTTTTTGTTAAACCGGGCAGATTCTAAAAATCTACCCGGCTTGTATTATTGTTTATCAGTCTAACACTGTATGAAAATTGTTAAAGAGAAACTGAAATGTCCAGGTAGTAGGCTCTCGGTAGAGTCGGACCATAGAGATAACCCGGATCTCTATCAACACCTTTGTCCAGGTCATCCTGATAAGCATTGGTAATATTTTTAATTCCGATTTTAATATTACTGTCAATCTCTGATATTATATTTTTATCTGATAAAAGGCCTATATCGAAAACATAAAAAGCGGGAGTCGATTTAATTTTTCCTGCAGATTCATGGAGCACTTTCATTTTGCCAATGTATTTACTTGCAAAATTAATATTTAGGTTTTTGAATAGAGGATAGTAAAAGCTAACATTTCCTGATAAATCAGGCGTATAGAGAAATTCATCGGTGGCATTTTCAAATTCAACGTTCTGGATATTATCGTATTTTGTTGTTTTATAAGTCAGACTGGAACGGATTTCGGCTTTGTTGCCCGGCCGAATACCAAATTCAGCTTCCACTCCCTTCACCTGAGCACCTTCTCCGTTCTGGCGCTCCCACAAATTAATCAAAGGTTTGGTATCGGGAATATCGATCTGTGTGAAGGCATTATTTATTTGAGTATAGTAGGCAGTGATATTAAATATTGTTGCCATATCATTAATATAGCCAATATAATCAAAATTAAGATTACCTGTTATGCTCTTTTCCTCTTCTAGATCATCAGCATTGCGAATAACTCTTTGTCCGCCTTCAAGGCCACAGATATGGAGGTCTTCATCATAGATCTTAGGCGCTTTAAATCCAGTCGCTATACCGGCCCGCAAAGCCATTTCCTTATTGAGATTATATTTGGCATTAATTCTGGGGCTGATAACCGGTTCATCTAATTCTGAATGCTTATCAAGTCGGGCTCCAATAACAATATCAAACTCGTTAATCTGGAGATTGTCCTGCAGAAAAAAACCGGCATTGGTGAAGTTTTTATCAAGATAATAAAGCTGGTTTCTAACAGCATTATCGGTTAATGACTCCTGTCTGTATTGAAAACCTGCTGTTAATTTATGGGAACCGAGTTTATAATGAGACCGAATACCACCTATATGCAATGGATTTTCCGTATTGCCATAGGCTGCCAGGGCAGCGGAGCTATCGGGGTTCGATTCTGAACCTAAACCACCATAATAGGAGTCGCGATTCAAGTAGGAAAAAGAATAGAAAATTTTATAATTCCATTTTTGATTTATGTGTTGCTTCCAGCGAACCGTACCACCCCAGCGCCAATGCTCAGGTGATTCAGCTATATTGGCTTCGTGTAGAGGCTTATCAAAATCATTACCGCCTCGACGAAAAGAATGAATTCTATGAACATGGGTTGCAATCTCTGTCTTTGATGTGGGTTGTAAATACCAATTAAAACCCATTGTTTCATTTTGCAGCAAACTTAGTTCACTGAATCCATCACCATTGTAATCATAATGATCTCTATTTCTTGTTGAAGCATAGATGTAAGCACCTGAGTTACCCTTTGAATTTACCATTTCTGTATTGGCACTAACCGAATTGTCATAAGAGCCACCAATATATCTGGTTTGAAAATTAATACTCGTTCTGTTAATAGAGGGTCGTCGTGTTCGAAGATTTACCACGCCGGCAACTGCACCGCCGCCATATAAAGCAGAAGCACCGCCCTTGACAATTTCCAGGCTGGATATCATGTTTGAAGGAAAGTGTTCCAGACCATATACACCTGCCAGACTGCTAATAACAGGATCGCCATCGATCAATATCTGAGAATATTTATTCCCCAGTCCCAGGATTCGCAATTCTGTAAAATTGCAGTTTTGACAGCTATTATCAACGGATACTGAGGGTAAAAATTCAAGAGACTCTGAAAGATTGAGCGCACTTCGTTGTTCGATGGATTGTTTAGATACAACCTGGGTTTTAACAGGAATATCTTTGTAGTGCTGTTTTGAATGGGTTCCGGTGACAACTATGGCTCCCATCTCGACCAGAGTAGGTTTTAGAGGAATATTGAGGTTGGTTGTCTCTCCTTGATTAACAGTGACATTGACCTGTTTCTTTTTATATCCCATCATGGAAATTATCAGCTGATAATTTCCAGGAGCAAGGGCTTTGAAATGAAAACTTCCATTACTATTTGTAACTGTACCAGTTTCACTGTTTTTTATTAAAATATTGGCCCCCACAATCGGAGAACGAGTTCCCTGTTCAAAAACTCTGCCCTTTATATGGCCTTCCTGCAATGTGGGCTTTGCAAAAACAAGTATAATATTTAAAAATAAAATATATAATATAGACCTTGGATTAAACACGAAATAGCTCCTCGTCTTTGTTTTGTTTAATTATCAAATATATAACTGTTTAATTGAATTTGTGTGATAGCAAATTAAGCTGGAGGAGCTCGGGTTTTTTGGAAATTTATATAATGATCTTTGTGAAAATTTTGGTGGGTCAGAAAAATAAAATAGAAAAATACGATAAAAAATGCGAATAGTATGAACACTGAGACAAAATTAGGATTTGTAGTGTGGTGATAGAAGAGGTAGTTATATTTTGAATGTGTATGCTGACTGGAACTTTCTTTTTTTTCTGAGCCTGGAAAGGGATGGCTATGCTCAATGATTTTACCATCTTTTGTAACGTGAACATGGTGAAAAAGGCTGGATGACAGTAAAATTATAAAAAAGAAAACAGTCGTTATTAGAAAAACAATTTTATTTAATTTATTATGTTTTCTCATCAAATACAGCATTAATTAATAATGATAATAAATATCATTAGTAACTTAAACAAAAGCAATATCTCATTCAAGAAAAAATAAATAATCATAAAATTCACATAATTGGCACACTATCGGGTAAAATTAAATGTTTGCAATGTTTTTTATATAGGATTATGAGAGCAGGAGAATGATTCTGTACGGAAACCCTAAAAGCTTTCTAAATCTGTAGGATTTTATTGTTTGCCCTATAAAAATTTTGTAAAACTAAGTTTGGCGTTTTCGCTATCGAAAAAATTATTGTATATCTAGGTAATTAGCCTATATATTATCGGTAATATTGAGACTAACACCCGGATTCATCCGGGTGGCTGGCAAGCAGCTAAAACAAATAGCCTACTTCAGTAGGCTTCAATCGGATTATAGATTCAACTATAAGATCAAAACACAGTTTTTCTGACATTTGTATTCTCAAGTGCAACTTGGGAAAGATAGGAAAATAGCTGTAATGGATTGTTAGATAAAATTATGAGGAGGGGGGGGCTTTGCAGCTAAATCCCAGCAATCTCCATCAAAATTATCGCCGAGTCCTTTCTTTTACTGGTTTGATTACATGCTTGGCATCGCGAATAAATAAAAAATTTTATAAAAACTTTGCTTATAACTTAAAATTATATAAAATTATACGGCTTCGTTTGGTTAACTATGATTTTTTATAGAGAAAGGCTAAAATGAAAAATATTACTGCTATCCTAATAACCATATTTTTTCTTCAAATTATTTCCGCTGAAAACATTGATAATAAAAATGTGGAAACGGAACAATTTATTCGAAATTTCCACACCAGAGAAACCTACCTTGAATATCTAAAAAATACAGAGCAGGTTTACAAAAATTATATAAATACAACTGATTTTGCTGATACTTTAATTATTGAGACCATTACTGAGACTGAAGCTTTTGGTTCAGAAGCCAAACAAAATTTTCTACTATTTGTTAATCATGAACTCTTTGATAGCGACATTGATAGCGCTTTGCAAATTTATAAAAGTGATGTTGAATCAGAGGGCTATGCAATTAAAATTTTAACAGCGACCAATAGCCGCAAGGTAACTGAGTTCAGGGATTTTCTGGAAAAGGAGTGGAATACAAATAATATATCGGGCGCTTTTCTTGTTGGAGATTTGCCAGTGGCCTATTATGAAATGGCCAGTGATTTTGGTGAGGACACTTATGTCAAATTTCCCACGGATCTGTATTTTATGGATCTGGACGGTGAATGGTATGACCGATTGGAAAATGGTGAGAGCGGAGTTTTTGACGATCACCAGGGCTTCCGCACAATAAAGCCAGACATCTGGATTGGCCGACTCTACCCTTCTGTACTAAATGCTCATAATGATCCTGAAAAAGAATTGGTTCTGAGATATTTTGATAAGGTGCATAAATACAGAATAGGAGACTTGCGCCTGAAAGATCAGGCTTTGAACTATATTGATAAAGATTGGGCCGGTTATAATGTAGAAGATATTCAGAAGCTTGCTTACAAAAGGATGACAACCTTCAAACATGGCATAAATACGACCTGTAGTAGAAGTGATTACCGTCAGAAAGTGCAGCAATTATCCGATAATAAATTTGAGTGGATGTATCATGCTGTCCATTCCTGGCATGGTGGGCATATGTTTACCGAAGGTGAAACTTTCACCTCTGATTGGGTCGATATGATCAATGTTCAGGTTTTATTCTATCTGAATTTTAATTGCTCAGGAGCATTGTTCACCGGAGAAGACTGTGTATGCTCCTGGTACGTTATGCAAAAGCCCTATGGTTTGCTCTCAGTAGGTTCTACAAAAACTGGAAGTATGCTTTCTCAGCGTGATTACTATGATTACGTGGGACAGGGTTACAATATTGGCAACTCTTTTCTTCATTGGGGAAAATTACATTTTGAAGATAGTCGCAGCTGGCATTATGGAATGGTCATTCTTGGTGATCCAACTCTGAGGATAAGTAGATTTATGGATAAACAAGGACCTGATTTTTGCTATGCTGAAAAACCACTTAACGGCAAACAGTTTGACAACAAGGTACCTGTTTTCAAATGGACATCCACGGACAGTGCAGAATATTATATTCTCAAAATTCTCAATAATAATGGTAATCCGATAATTACCTCACCACAATTAACTGATACCACTTATAGTTTGACAAAAAGTGAATATCCTTCTTTGTCAAAAAGCTATAGATGGCAGGTCAAGGCCTACAAGAGCAATGATCAATTATATGATTTTACTCAGAAAGAGTCTTTCAGTATATATTATTCCGACCCCGATGATCTCTATCTTTCGAATTTGCAACCTGCTGAATATAGTCAGGATTGGGGAGAATTGAAGTTTGACAAGAGCACCAATGGTAATACAATTCAAATTAATGGAAAAAATTACTACAAAGGTCTGGGTACTCATGCTGATAGCCGGATTGTTTATGCCATTGATTCTTTGAGTAATATTTATGATAAATTTTATTCAATAATTGGCCATGATGACGAGTCAGATGGGGAAAATGATGATGGGGTGACTTTCGAAATTGTACTAGACAGCACGTCGGTATTTGGGCCCAGCCGGGTATTTGAAAAAGGAGCCCCAGCTCAGGAGGTAGAGGTTGATCTCAACAATGCTGATTCTTTAATTTTGTTGGTACATGCTGGTGAAAATGAATATAATGATCATGCCGATTGGGCTAATGCTAAACTTATTAAATCTACTAGCCCGGTATTTGATTCAGAGGACTGGCTTGCCCAAAGGAGAGGCTTTGAAATTATGAATAATTATCCCAATCCCTTTAATCCCAAAACAAAAATTAATTATAAAATCTTCCAGGAAGGTTATTATAGAATGGATATTTATAATCTATCAGGACAAAAAGTAACTACTCTAATAGATGAATATAAAACACCTGGCCAATATTCTGCAGTCTGGCATACCCAAAATTCAGGAGGCCTGAGTTTATCGTCGGGAATATATTTTTGCAAATTGCAGTCAAAAAATAAAACTGATGTATTAAAGATGATGTTGGTCAGGTAGATTTAAAATCCGATTTCAACCTGGGCTGTGTGGGCATGGATTCGTTTTTTTTGCCAGTTCAATATACTCTTTTTTAGTGTCATAACCGATATATTTTCGAGAGGATTTAAGAGCGGCAAGAGCTGTTGTTCCTGCCCCCATAAAGGGATCAAGGATAATTTCATTTTTAAAAGTATATAATTGGATACAACGATAGGGGAGAGAAACGGGAAAGGGAGCAGGGTGCCCCACCTTTTTTGCCGAATCAGGAGGCATTTTCCATACACTTTTAGTAAATTCTAAAAATTCGTCTTTTGTAATAGTTGAATCTCGATCTTCAGGATTTTTCCTGCTCATAGTCTCTTTACAAAATATAAGAATATATTCATGTTGGTCTCGTAATACAGGATTGGATGGCGATTTCCAGCTACCCCAGGCTGTGCCACCCCCAATCTGTTTATCCCAGATTATTTCTCCTCGCATAAAAAAACCAATTTCAGACATTATTTCTATTATAGAAGCATGAAGAGGTATGTAGGGTTTTCGACCTAGATTGGCGACATTTATACAGGCTCGTCCTCCTGGAACTAATACACGATAAACTTCTTTAAAAACCTTTTGTAAAAGCTGTAAATAGGACTCAAAGGTCAAATTATCATCATATTGCTTGCCAACATTATATGGTGGAGAAGTTACCATTAAATGGATAGAACTTTCCGGCAATTCTTCCATTTTTTCACTGCTTTTATTGAAAATCTTATTAAGATTTTGACCTTCAATATTATTTTCAGTGTATTTTATCTTTTTTTTCTTTATTCTGAGACCATCATATAAAGCCGTCTTATAAAATTTACTTGAGTCATGGTTTTCTCGCTGAGAAACGCCAAAACTGCTAGTTTCAGTGCCTTTGCTGCTCATGTTAAAATTTTACTCCCTATAAATTTTTTCAAAAAATTCATGTCCTATTTCTTCAGGAGAATTGGACAGATTAAGCGATTTAATCAATTTACCAAGATCATAATTTTTAATCATTGCACCAATAAAAACTTGTTCACTTTCAAGATAATATTTAATTATCTCAGATAGTTCTTCAATAGTATCGATGCGCAAATAACCGTCGCCTTCACTATTTTTTGGATTTCGTTTATTTTTATCTGACTTATCTATGATCAAAGGCTCGGGATTTAATGATAAAAACTTTTGAATTATTCCTGATCTTACCGAGCCATCAATTTTATCAAAATAGCCTGGCGCGGGAGGGCAATTTCCTATGACTATATATGGAATTTGATTTGAGCCTTTATGGCTTCTAAATATTGCGCCCTTTCCAATTGCTTTTAATATACTATCTGTTCGATAAATAGAGCCCCTGCCACAATGCTTGTCATAATCTGAAACCATTTCAATCTGATTGCTTTTTGGCTCCCAATTCCAAACAAGGGACATTTTAATTTCAAAAATTAATTTTATTTCTTCTGGTTCATATATTCGGGATGAATTACCTTTCTTGACTACTGCTACATCAGCTTCAGAACGGTTGTTTAAGCCAAGTTTATCGCATATTACAGATCTCTTTGCCTCTAGGTCCCCTTTGTTAATCTTATTTAGTGCTTTGTTTAAAGTGGAACAGGCAAATTTTTCGGTGAAATTTGCAACTGGGGCATTGCGTCCTTGTGGGGTGTTGCTCCTCAATTTGGACCCACAGTGAGGACATTTTTTTAGGTTTGCATTTTTTGAAAGTCGCTTGATAACTATAGCCACAATTTGCACAGCTTATTTCAGCCCAGATAATCGCTCCCGCTTATCAGAAAAAAGTACCAATACTACTAAAAATATAGCAATGAAATCACAGAATCAAAAGAATTATTAGGTATTAAAGTTTGTTGTTTAGATTCGCAAATTTAGATCAAAGATTATTTGAATAAATCACCTTTCAGACGACAACCTTACCTTCAATAACAGTAATTGTTTCGCCACCCAATACAACTCTGTCGTCGGTTAGATTGACTTTCAGTTCTCCGCCTCGGGGTGAAGCCTGGTATGCCATAAATTTATATTTTCTCATCGATTTGGCCCAATAGGGAGCCAGGCAACAGTGAGCCGATCCAGTCACAGGATCTTCACTTATCCCCAGACCAGGAGCAAAAAAGCGAGAAATAAAGTCATATTTGGATGAGCTTGTTTTGCTGGTTACAATTATTCCTCGCGTATTTACCTGCTCCAATTTTTCCATATCCGGATTAAGTTCACGAAGTCGTTCTTCTGATTCGATTTCAACGATGTAATCCAGACGATTTTTACCAGTATAAACCGGATTGACTCCGAGACCATCAATAAGACTTTTTGGAGCCTCTGCTTTTTCTGGTGGTTCAACTGGTAAATTAATATAGATCCATTCTCCACTTTTTTTTGCGGTCAATAATCCACTTTTTGTATGAAAACGGGCTTCATTTTGGGCTTCTAATATACCTGATTCCCACAAAACATGAGCGCTTGCCAGAGTCGCATGTCCGCATAACTCTTCTTCATTCTTGGGTGTAAACCAGCGCAAGTTGAAACCGTCTGATACTTTTTCTACAAAAGCTGTCTCTGACAAATTCATTTCAGTTGCAAAATTTTGTAACCATCTGTCTGGTTTTTTTTCATCCATTATGCAAACAGCGGCTGGGTTACCACTAAAAGGTTTGTTTGTAAATGCATCAACTTGAAATATTTGCACAGCTATATCCTCCTTTTTAATTGTTAAATTTTAATCAGGATATCCGACTGTTTGGGCCATAACGATTTTTTGATTATCCTTAAGTTGCATTGTTTTCCTGAGTTTTTCGCGGTCAACCATAGCCCTTACAACGGTGGCTAATCCTTCAGATGCGCAAAATAGATAAACATTTTGGCTAATATATCCTGTATCGCACCAGGAATAATATTTTCTGGCCTGATCTGACATGTCACTGCCCATGCGGGAATAATCAGCAACAAAAACAAGATTAATAGGTGCGTCATCAACAAAGCCCTGAGTTCCAGTTTGATTGCGAATATCTTGGTCAAGAATCTTTTCCAGAGCATTTTTCTCGGCATTGTAAAAATAGGTTCCAGATTTTGCGGCAACATAAATATCAATTTCCTGCCAATCAACTGCTGAAGGTGCTGTTCGCTTTCCCGATTCGGGACGGTTGATGCCAAAAGCAGCCCAAAGCAGATTGGAAAGAGTTTGATTGGATAGATCTTTGGAACTAAAAGAGCGCTGAGTTTTTCTATTATCAAGCGCTTCCATCAAGGCCATTCCGCCTTCTTTCTGAGGGTCTGGTAATTTGATTGTTGAATTGTTGCTGGCAGTTAGTTGAGCACCCATTAAACACATGATGAAACCTAGAAAAATTTGTTTGAACATAATTAAATCTCCTTGTAATAAAATGTAATTATTAACTGGTGGTTTGTCAATATAAGAAAAAATAGCAATCAAAGGCAAACAATCAAAATGAAAAGGCTAACATTTTATTTTTTCAAACCATAATTTCACTAAATTATTAATGCTCAGTTAATAAAAAAGTTCTGAAAAACTCAATAAAAAATCTTTCTCTTTGGGATAATTATCTATAAGCTTTAGGGTTTGACAATAATATGAGGAAAGTAGAATGACTAATAAATTTATTAAAATAAAGGGAGCCAGGGAACACAATCTAAAAGACCTGGATCTAAATATTCCCCGGGAAAAGATGGTTGTGGTTACAGGACCTTCAGGTTCTGGCAAATCATCACTGGCTTTTGATACGATCTACGCCGAAGGACAGCGCCGCTATGTGGAATCCCTTTCCGCCTATGCCCGCCAATTTTTAGGCGTAATGGAGAAGCCGGATCTGGAGTCCATTGAAGGGCTTTCGCCAGCTATATCTATTGAGCAAAAAGCAGCCTCCAAAAACCCACGCTCAACAGTTGGTACAGTGACAGAGATCTATGATTATCTGAGATTGTTATATGCCCGGGTTGGCACTCCCTATTGTTATAATTGTGGCCGTGAAATTCAGCAGCAGACTGTTCAACAAATTGTGGATTCTATTCTAGAATTGCCAGAAGGTACAAAAATGATGATCATGGCGCCAGTTATTCGCGGAAAAAAGGGCGAGTACAAAGATGTACTGGAGGAAATTCGCAGAGAAGGTTTTATCAGAGCTCGAATCGATGGCGAGATACTGGAGGTTGATCAGGAAATTGACCTGGATAAGCAGAAAAAGCATGATATTGAAGTCGTCGTCGATCGTCTGATTGCCAAACCGTCTATTAAAGAACGGTTGACCGAGTCTGTTGAACTTTCTACACAAATGAGTTCCGGTCTTGTGATTGTATCCACACCTGAAGATGAATACACTTACAGCGAACAGTTTGCTTGCCCTCATTGCCATATTAGCTATGCTGAAATTTCACCCCGCATGTTTTCGTTTAATAGTCCTTACGGGGCTTGCCCGGAGTGTGATGGTTTGGGAACGAAAATGGAAATTGATGAAAGTCTGGTCGTACCTGATGAAAACAAATCTATGTTTGAAGGCGGAATTGTTCCCCTTGGCGAACAACCAAAAGGCGGCTGGCAAAGCTCAGTGCTCAAAGCCGTTCTCCAGCGCTATAATATAGATTTTTTTACACCTTTCAAAAAATATTCCGAAGCAGCCAAGCAGGCTATTTTATATGGCAAAGGCACTCAGAATCTAAATGTAAAAAAACGGGCTGGAAAGATGAAAGGGGATTATGAAACAGATTATGAAGGAGTGATCCCCAATCTAAAAAGACGCTACACCCAGACGAAATCTTCTCGCATTCGTAACTGGATAAAACGTTTTATGAGTGAAAAATCTTGTCCTGTTTGTGATGGCGCCCGTCTAAAACAAGAGGCCCGCGCTGTCAAAATTGACGGACTGGCTATCAACGAAGTTACAGCCAAATCCGTTGCCGATCTCTATGATTTTTTCGAGCAGCTTGAGTTTGATCAAACCGATATGAAAATTGCCGGACCAATTTTAAAAGAATTGCGCGAGAGAACTGGCTTCTTGATCAATGTAGGTGTAGAATATTTGACATTGGACCGATCTGCTGTTACCCTTTCGGGTGGTGAATCTCAAAGAATTCGTCTTGCTACTCAAATCGGTTCCCAGCTGGCTGGTGTGCTCTATATCCTAGATGAACCCAGTATTGGGCTCCATATGCGTGATAATAGCCGATTAATAAAAACTCTCAAAGATTTGCGTGATATTGGCAATACAGTAATTGTGGTGGAACATGATGCCGGAACAATGCTGGCGGCCGACCACATCATTGACCTTGGCCCTGGCGCCGGCCGCAAAGGAGGAGAAATTGTCGCCCAGGGACCTCCCCAGACAATCAAAGATACTAAAAATTCCATCACCGGACAATATTTATCAAAAAAGAAAAAAATACCTGTGCCAGATAAACGGTGTGAAGGTAATGGAAAATATATCCTTCTTAATGGCTGTCAGGGGAACAATCTCAAAGACCTTGATGTAAAATTTCCGATCGGAAAATTTACCTGCATCACCGGAGTATCAGGTTCAGGAAAAAGTACTCTTGTCAATGAAACCTTATATCCTATTTTGCAACGAGAATTTCACAATTCCACCAAGTCACCTCTTGAATATTCCCACATTGAAGGTCTGGAACACATCGATAAAGTCATTGATATAGACCAGGATCCGATTGGTCGTACACCCCGTTCCAACCCCGCCACTTATACAAAAGTTTTTGATTATATTCGCGATCTGTATGCCTCACTGAAAGAATCCAAAATACGAGGTTATAAAAAGGGGCGCTTTTCTTTCAATGTCAAAGGTGGACGCTGTGAAGCCTGCAGTGGCAAGGGCACAAAAAAGATTGAAATGCATTTTCTTCCCGATGTCTATGTGCCCTGCGAAGTTTGCGAAGGCCGTCGCTATAATCGCGAAACTCTGGAAATTAAATACCGGGGCAAAAATATTGCTGACGTTCTTGATATGACAGTTAATGAAGCCTATGAGTTTTTTGATCGCATTCCCAAAATTAAATCAAAATTGACAACTCTGCGGGATGTAGGCCTCGGCTATATCCAGCTGGGACAAAAGGCCACAACCCTTTCCGGCGGAGAAGCTCAGCGAGTCAAATTATCAGCTGAACTCAGCAAGCGGAGCACTGGCGATACTCTCTATATTCTGGATGAACCAACAACGGGTCTCCATTTCGAAGACATTAAACTATTACTCAAAGTGCTCAAACGCCTCATGGAGCAGGGCAACTCTGTTATAATTATTGAACACAATCTGGATGTAATCAAGTCTGCTGATCACATTATTGATTTGGGACCGGAAGGAGGCCACCAGGGCGGCTATATTGTTACTCAAGGAACTCCCGAACAGGTTGCTGAACATCCCCAATCCTATACAGGGAAATTTCTCAGGGAAATTCTTTAAATCATGTTTCTACCCACAACTAAAAAAGAGATGCACCAGCGCGGCTGGTCGAATCTGGATATAGTCCTGGTTTCTGGCGACAGCTACATTGATAGCCCCTTTATTGGCGCTGCGGTAATCGGAAAAATCTTAGTTGAAAAGGGCTTTACAGTCGGTATAATCGCTCAACCAGATGTAGATTCTGAGCAGGATATTACCCGATTGGGTGAGCCCAATCTTTTCTGGGGGGTAACTGCTGGCAGCCTGGATTCTATGGTCGCTAATTATACGGCACTCAAAAAATTTCGTAAAAGTGACGATTATACACCAGGAGGAAAAAATAACCGGCGTCCTGATCGAGCTACGATTGTCTATACCAATCTGATCAAGCGCTATTTCAAGAACACCAGCCCGATTGTACTGGGCGGTATTGAGGCCAGTTTGCGACGTATAGTTCATTATGATTTTTGGGATAATGGTTTACGGCGCCCGGTTCTGTTTGATGCTAAAGCTGATTATCTATTATACGGAATGGCGGACCGCTCGATTGTTGATCTTGCTCGAGCTCTGAAAAACAATCAATCTCCTCACCATATCCGGGGTCTTTGTTATATTTCCAGCCATGAAAAATACGAATACATCAAACTTCCCTCTTACCAGGAAGTAAAAAAAGACAAAAATAAATTCATCGAGATGTTTGATACATTCTACAAAAATTCTGATCCTATCAATGCTCAGGGCTTGTACCAAAAGATTGACACTCGCTATCTAATTCACAATCCACCAGCCCATTATCTCAGCAGCGAAGAAATGGATCAAGTTTACGAACTCGATTATGAACACCAGCAACATCCTTATTATAGGAAAACGGGCAATGTCCGGGCTCTGGATACTATTGCTAATTCTATTCCGGTTCATCGTGGTTGTTATGGTGAGTGTAACTTTTGTGCCATTGCAGTTCATGAAGGACGGCGTGTTCGCTGGCGCAATGAGCAATCTATTTTACAAGAAGCCCGCCATATGCGCAGCCGACCAGGATTCAAGGGAAATATCAAGGACTTGTGTGGCCCAACTGCCAATATGTATGGAATTGAATGCAAAAAAAAGATTACAGCCGGTGCCTGTAAAAATCGCCGCTGTTTATATCCCACAGCCTGCAAGAGTCTGCCCATTGATCATCAAAAACAGATTAATCTATTAGAAAAATTGCGCAATATTCCTGGTATAAATAGGGTCTTTGTTGGTTCTGGAATACGCTTTGACATGGTTATGAATGACAAAAAACATGGGCAAGAATATTTGAAACAAATCGCAAAACACCATACTTCCGGTCAGCTCAAAATTGCACCTGAGCATACTGCTCCACAAGTTTTGAAATTGATGGGAAAACCACCTAAAAATCATCCTTTGTATAAATTTCGGGATAAATTTTACAAGTATTCCAAACAGGCTGACAAAGAACAATATCTCACCTATTATTTTATTGCTGCTCATCCTGGATGTACAGAAAGCAATATGCGGAAATTAAAACAGATTGCTTCTAAAAAATTGCAGATCAATCCCCGCCAGGTTCAAATTTTTACACCTACGCCTTCAACCTGGTCATCGGTGATGTATTATACTGAAAAGGATCCTGTCACCAAAAATGATATTTTTGTAGAAAAAAATCCTTATAAAAAGCAACAGCAGAAAAAAATATTGATGTAAAATTTTCCGGCAAGACAAGGGAAACTTAGTTTCTATTGCCCAGCCTGATTTATCATTCCGAAAATTTCTCAAAAAAGGCAAATTCGTCAATATCTTTACGTGGCGGACGGTTTTTTTCACTTTTTTTCTGATCGTCTGAAAGTTGGGGCGCAACTTCAGCAGCTCGCTTACCAACAACCAGGAGGGTTATCAGATTATAATCATCGGGAATATTCATTATCTGGCTTGTTTTCTTTTTGTTGTAACCGGCTATGGGATGGGCAATCAGGTCCATTTCCGTAGCCTGCAGCAACAAATTTTGAGTTGCTAGTCCTGTATCAAATAAATAATACTCTCTATCACCTAGAACACAATCATCATCTTTTTTGGCAAACACACCGACAATCATAGACGCATTTTTTGTCCATTTTTGATTACCAGCCGGCATTGCGGAAACTATTTCGTCAACAGTGTCCTGATCACGAACAAAAACATAGTTCCAGGGCTGATTATTAAAGCAGGAGGGTGCCAGACTAGCAGCCCTGGCCAATTTTTCCACATCCTGATCACTAATCTCAACTTTTTCTAAACTTCGAACAGCTCTTCGTTTATTTAATGTGTCTTTAAAATTCATTATATCACCTTTTATTGGGAGTTTAAAATATTATCTATTTTGTTGATTTCATCACCGCTAAAATGAAGATTGTCAAGAGCGGCTACATTTTCTTCAATTTGTTTCGGACTGCTAGCGCCAACAAGTGCAGAGGTTACCACCGGATTATTTAAAACCCAGGCTAGCGCCATTTGAGCAAGGGTTTGTGATCTGTCTTGAGCAATTTTATTCAGTTCTTTGGCTTTGGTTAAATATTCTTCATTAATATCTTTTTTATTAAGAAAGGCACTCCTACTTTTGACCCGGGATTTTTCTGGTATGCCGTTTAGATATTTAGAAGTGAGCAATCCCTGAGCCAGAGGAGAAAAAACTATTGTCCCCAGATTCTCAGCTTTTATGATCTTGTCTGTACCTTTTTCCAGTTGGCGATAAAACATATTATATTTATGCTGGTGAATTATGAAAGGCGTGCCCAATTCCTGCAAAATTTCAGCAGCAGTGCTGGTTTGGTCAGCATTATAGTTAGAAATTCCGACATACAGAGCCCGGCCACTGCGAACAATATGATCAAGGGCTCGCATAGTTTCTTCAAGAGGTGTATTAGGATCAAAACGATGGGAATAAAAAATATCCACATAATCTAAACCCAATCTTTCCAAACTCTGATCTAGACTGGCGATCAAATATTTGCGGCTGCCTCCATCTCCATAGGGACCGTCCCACATTTCATAACCGGCTTTTGATGAAATGATCATCTCATCTCTATAATGTTTTAGATGCCGTTTTAAAATTCTGCCAAAATTAGCTTCTGCTGAACCAGGAGGAGGACCATAATTGTTAGCCAGGTCAAAATGGGTGATTCCCAGATCAAAGGCGCGAAAAATGATTTCCTGCGCATCTTCCAGAGAATTCACTTCTCCAAAATTGTGCCACAAACCCAGTGAAATGGCTGGAAGTTTTAGTCCACTTGTCCCCACACGATTATATTTCATTTCTTTATAGCGATTAGGATTGGCTTTATACATTCAAACACCTCATTTTTTAATTAACTAACTATTAGATAGACACCGATGGCTAAAGTTTCAATATTATCCTGGTGGCTTTTCATTTCCTTGTAAAGTTGATGATATAAATTTCATGTTTGAGCAAATACAAGGGCCATTAAATAAACAGGGATTGAAAAATTTTTCCAGCTGCTTGATTTGGGATAATGGACTAAAGCTATTGGTAAAAAATGAGAGCTATAGACCATTATCCCAAAAAAATCATCACCAGAAACTGATGATGATCAATAACTTTTGTCCTCTTTGTGCTGCTCTATCAGGTCCTTTTTCATTTTGTGCAGATTGGTCGAAAGGCTAACTTTGTAAATATGAGGATGCAGGAATCGTTTATGAGTGGAGTGCAGGGCGGATATCTGTTTTTTGTGGTAATTTTGCAGATTGCTAAGGTCGCTATCCACATTTAGGATTTTCCCATCTTTCATTACTGGATGCAACAATTTTTCGGCTCGATCATAATCGGTCATATCAAAATGAGCATAATCGATACTAGGATGGTGAAAGCAGATTCGGTCATATTCTTTGATTCTTTTTTGGAGTTCTTCTTCTTCATTTTGATCGTAAAGCAGGTCGGCTTTCATTTTGCCCTTTGAATCGTAAAAACGCATCACATTTTTAACGCCTGGATTAGTCATTTTAACCGGATTGTTGGAAACTTTAATTACAGGCTCTAATTTGTTACCTTTCTTTTTAGCGACTAGTTTATAAACACCAGAAAGAGAAGGATCGGGATTGGCGGTAATTAATTTAGTCCCAATTCCCCAGGCATCAATTGGAGAATCCTTATCCATAAGCTCTTCAACAATGTGCTCATCCAATTCACTCGATGCATAAATTTTGGCCTCCTGGCATCCAGCCTCATCCAGCATTTCACGAGATTTTTTACTCAAATATTCAAGATCGCCACTATCCAGACGGATGCCAAAGTTGTCAACGCCTTTCTCCTGCAGAGTTTTAAAGACCTTGATTGCATTGGGTACGCCGGATTTTAATGTGTTGTAGGTATCGACAAGCAAAACACAATAATGCGGATAGATACGGGCGTACTCTTGAAAGGATTCTAACTCCGATTCAAAGCTCATGACCCAACTGTGAGCCATTGTTCCACTAACGGGTATATTATAGATTTTTCCCGCCAGCGTATTGCT
>Ga0102934_1001198_pt1 | contig 17946 bp, 13 predicted proteins | sample SalPonR2_A_D1_MG_FD_78175 | JGI IMG/M metagenome (GOLD analysis project Ga0102934, IMG submission 78175) | Salt pond soil microbial communities from South San Francisco under conditions of wetland restoration - Salt Pond MetaG R2_A_D1_MG | ecosystem: Environmental > Aquatic > Marine > Intertidal... | reverse complement strand
CCCCGTGCCCCCCCCTAGCAAGCAGACGCGCAAGGAGGTGGTCGAGCCTGCTCCGGTGTCAGGTCCCGCCCCGACTCGACAGGGGCCGGGAGAGCAACCACCAAAGATGCAGCATGCAAAAGAGGTGAAAGAATCACAAGCGCCACTACACACGCAACAGACGCGGCCAACAGGCCCGCCAGACGGAGTCATACTCAAAGAGGCGGATATATTGAAGATGAACGCCAGTGCTGGCCTGAAGAAAAGCGACGCAGACAAAGCAATTGGTCCGAATACACCGGCATCGATAGGGGCGACCGATTTGCCGCAGCACCGTGTGCCAGCAGCAGTAGACGCTGGGGTTGGAAAGCCCGCGAGGCGGCCGGAGGCGGATAGCCTGGAGGGTGCGGCCGAGGGTCTGGGCCGGGTGAAGTTGGGGCAGTGGGATGCTTTGAACGCAGGCGGCGATGCCGGGGGCAGCAACATCCTTTTTGGTGCCTTCGGTGTCGATGATTCGTCGTCCAATAAGAAGAGTGCCGCGACCTCGGTGGCGGATATTTGGGGGGGCAAGCCCGCTACATCACCTGTGGTGGCGGCCTCAGCCAAGCCTCCTTCGGTTGCTGCTTCCCCTTCCACCAGCGCGCTTTCCCCCAAGGAGGCTGCTATCGGAGCACCCGTCCCTTCTGCAGGTACCCACGGACCATCCCCGTCTGCCCGCCCTCCAGCGCCTCCTGGGCTCGGCGGGCCGCCCATTGTGAACGCCACATCGGTCAAAGCCATTGAGAGCGCCGCGCAGCGAGTGGGAGCGGGTGGACCCAGCAAGCCGACCGGGCCGGTCGACGCGGTCAAGGGAAGGCCTGCCCAGCAATCGCCCATCAAAGGAGGGATGAGCGTCCCACCGCACTCCAGCCACCCTCACGGCGTTTCTGGGCCCCACACCGACCTTGTCGCGGGCCTTGGGGGGTACCCTCCTTACATGAACGGAACTTATGGCTTGGCCGCGGCAGGCGGCCCACCGGTGGGGGCGGCTGTCGGCTCGGACACGGGATTGGATAGCGCGTCGGTGGGATATCCGGGTCAGCAGACCGCCCAGCCTGGGGCGGGTGCTGGGGTGGTAAGCGGGGTGCGGGCGTCGCCCCTCGCGGCGCCTCCCTCCAGCACTGGCTCCATGCCCGCAGCGACTTCTTCGTACCATGCTCAGCAGCAAGCACAGCCGCAATCGACCTCCGGCGTTCCTCCTCACCTGTCTTCAGCCATGCAGCAGCAACAACAACAGCAACAACAGCAGCCGCAACAGCCCGCTCCATATGGTCAGCCTCCTCCCGGCATGGCACCCTACGGATACGGGTACTATCCTCCCTATTTTTACCAGAATCAAGCTGCGTACGCCGCCCAGGGTGCGGTTGGCGGGGGTCAATTCGCGTACGGCGGGCGAGGGGGCCTGGGGGGATATGGGAATCCAGGCGCGAGGGGCGGGCAGTATGGGATGGATCAGTTTCCCGGCCCGCAGGCATCGTCCATGCACTACGGGGGCGGGGCTATGGACTACCCCGGAGTAGGGGCTGGAGCGCCATTTAACCCCCAAGACCAATTCATAGCCGGTGGAGGCCAGAGTCACGGCGGAGCCGGCGGGGGAGGAAGCAAGACAAGTGGTTCTCACGCGAGCTCTCACTCGCATGGACATTCGCATATCGGGAGCGCGCATGACCACCTCTCTGGGGGCCCTCACGGCGGGGTACAATCCGGAAACAAGGCTCAAGGCGGTGCTTCCGGCGGCCCCTCGTTCGGTGGCGGCGGTTACGGGGGAAATCAGTCGGTGGGGTCCCACATCGGCGGAGGAGGCTACCAAGGACGCAACCCGGGGTTGGACCAAGCGGGGGCCCAAAGTGGATGGGCCGGAGGCCAGTATCAGGCGCCGGGTGGGGCGCATACCTGGATGTCGCACGGACCGCAGGGAGGCAGCCATGCCATGGGCTTCGGTCAGCAGGCGGGGGCCATGACCAGTTCGCACTCCCACGGGAACCCCAACATGATGCAGCAGCAGCAGCAACAGCAGCAGCAGCAGTTCCAGGGATACGGCCGCGGGGGTGCCGGAGGCATGAGCAGTGGAGCTCAGAATTGGAGCTAAAAGAGTTGTGGGCGCGGAGAGATGGGCGATGCCTCAAGAGAAGGGGGAGAGGAGGGAAAATGGGAGAGGGTAGTCAGTCAAGCAGACAGTGTTCGAGACGTTGGTCTGGATTACAGCGCCACTTTATTTGTCTATGGTAATTGGTAGCGGAGGGAGTCGACGCTCTGCCTTTGTGGTCTCTTAAGTGTGTCTTTTATCCTCGGACGTAGCTGTTCAGATGACTGCCTTCTCAGACCTTAGATGGGGGTTGAAGGCAAGGATGCGTCCCGTCAAATAGCCTTTCCTTGGCGGAGGAGAGGCATTGAAGATAGGGCGTGTATTCACGCGGAAGACGCTACGACTCGAAGAGGCAGGGGTGGTAGCGGTGCTGTGCTGGCAGAAGAGAGGAAAAGAGGAGGGCAAAGGAAGAGACACGAGGGATTCGGGGCTGTATTAAGACTCAATGTCGGGCGGGTGCATTTCTCTGAAAATACCACTGAGATGTCGCTTCCGGCCTCGGTACATTGCTTTCCCCTTGCTGTGCCACCCAATGCCTCGGAGATAGGGTTGGCTGCATCATAGCCGAAGCGGAAGCGAGGGAGGGGGGGATCTTGTCTCACTCAGAGGCAGTATTGTGAAGAGTTTTTCGTCTCTCGACTCCTTAACTATATCTTTTAGAGCTTTTATCCTTGGTCCAGAAATAAAGAAGAAAGACACGAGAAAGTAAAAGAGGGATCCAGGCTTTGATAGCGTTTCTTGACTCGATCGATATCTTCGTCCTTTCGGGCGGCCTTGTCGGCGCACTTATGCGCCATCTGTGTCAGGCGCGACATTTTCTAGCGCAAGCTGTACAAAAGGATAGAGGAAAACAGATGGAATACACGGATGGAAGACAGGGAGCCAATCCATCGCAGAAGCCGAGACAGCTCCTGTAGGCCGACGGTCCCGACAAAGAGAATCATTTGTCGTGCTGTTGCCTATTTTCTTATCTTCAAATCCTTCTTCTCAACATAGGTTGTGCCCCCGCGAGACAGCTGCGAAATTTTGAACGACCCCAGAAGCGTGGAAAGCAGGAAGAACACTCCCAAGCTGGGGGTAAAGTAGGACTCAGATTTTTCGATGAGCGGCTCCACCTTCTTTGACAATGCCACAAGGCTCTCCGGCAACTCAAGGTTCGAAGTGGGTAGTGCTTGTACCGCGAATCCAGTTCCAATGCCAATGATGACTACCAAATTCAAGGCCAGAAGTCCGATAAGAACCAGCTCGAGACTGCTTTGCACTGACTCAGGTATCACGTCCAAGAGCCCGATGTTGCGCACCGGCACCTTTCCATCAGCGGAAGACTCCCCTAGCCCTTTAGAGACCCCCCCCCCACCTCTTAATGGAGAAGAAGACAAACGGTCCTGGCCTTTGACCTTGCTGAGAGCCCGTTCGTAGGCGTCGTCGACGTCGACGGGCGAGAGCTTCCCAGGCGAAGAGGCCTTTGGGGTCCCAAAGCCCACGCCAACTTGACTATTAATTGGACCCATTCCACCATCAGATCCAAGGATGCCGAAGGACTCAGGCTCTTTGTCCTGAGTTTGACTTCCGGGTGCAGCTTTGGGGCTGGCGACCTCCCGGCGTGCAGGAGGTGCCGATTTACGTTTCTTCTCTGCTTTACGGCCTTTGCCCATACTCACCACCATCCTCGATCTCCGAAAATGAGCATTTCCATCAGGTTGAAGAGATGTCAAACGTTGGGACCGACTTTTCGGTGCGAAGGGCTTGATGAAGGCGAAGCTATAGTGGCAGAGGAAGGCCAGGACCAGGGGCAGGAGGTAGTTATTCATGCTAATCACAATTTGATACCTGGCACCTGCCCGTGCATGGGGAAAAGGATGATGATTCCAGAACAGTCAGACATGTCCTCCTTGCCTTCCACCTTTTCTTTCAAGGTTTTGGTGTTTGCGGCTGGCTGGCACGGGGAAGGGCGGGGGGAGGTCGCGGGTCTTGTGGACCGAGACGAGGACCGGGACGAGGCAGGGCAGGGCGGAGGGGCGGGCTGCTCGCGTCTCCCTTTCCAACAGGAAAGCGTTCTTACGCGCGGCCAGGACCCGCACGCCTACGTCGAACGCGCATTGTCGGTTTTGCTTTTAAGGGAGATATAGCGGCTAGAGGGCATGGTTGATGCATTGTCCGTGGACGCGCAGCCGGGATGCATGAATCCCAAGCATACATCTAGCCAGTGCCGGTAAACTAGCGCAATCATTCTCAATCCGAATGCCGTCCTTCTCATACTACAGACGCTAAGTCGCCTACAATATGTCTGCTGTAAAAGTTCTTATCCGCGAGGCCATGATCGGTACAGGCCTGGGCGTCCTCGGTAAGTAGAAAGTCCCGAAACGGGATCAATCGCAGGGCTCTGATAGTCAATGTGTGCTCTTTCCTCGGGGGGGCTGGGCTTTCAAGCATCCGGCCTCCAGATTTATTTACTTATCAGATGAGACTTGTGAATTCCCAAACAGGTGGCGTTGTCTGGAAGGTGGCCATCGCGGCCCCCACAAACCGCACGTACAAGACATACTACAAGGTAAGCCCGTACATGACCTTCAGTAACGGTTGTACGGCTGTGCGTTTGGAAAGCCATCATGAGTTATCACTTTTGACTCAACATACTTCTTAATCGGCCTGTCGTTGTTTTTTGCAGAGCTTGGAGGCAACGGATGCCTCAAGTGCTTCGGCATCTCCCGAGAATGCGGAGATCCTCGAGAAAATGGAAAAGGTCATTGCCACACTCGAGGGCGGAGCGGATGAGGGGGGAGAAGAGGAAGAGTGAGGATGTGTAGGTCTAATGGTCCCGCTCTGATGCGGAGATGGACTCAGTAAAAGTATCGTGAAGGCTGCGGTTGAAAATGAGCCAAGACAAGAGGTGGATGGCTGGCAGTGTGTCCATTCCTTCCACGGGCTCGAGAGACAAGCCGGCATGAATTATGCATAGTACGAGTGGCTGCCATGCTGGGGAGGGGGAGTTCCGGGGAGCACCCTGAAGGCAGTGTGACGAGACAGTGGGAAGGCGAGTGGCCCCTAGGGAATAGATCGCGTTTTGTCGAAAGTCGCTCTTTTGTCTGTTTCTTGCCTCGTTGCAAGCTTCGGTTACTGCCCAAAACATGCGCACTCCTTCGTGCCATAGATTCTTCCGAATCCTGCTTCTTCCTGGCCGCACTCGATGACCGCGCTCTGGCTTCGACGCCGGACCTGTCTCTGTCCTCCGTCCTCCCCAGGCACTCAGACCGCGCACTCTCTCCGAGACAGTAACACCTCGGGACTCGCGGAGTTTTTTTTCACCGGATTTATTCTTTAGAAGTATCCTCGCCCCTCACTTTTACCTCTACATCGCCCCCCCATTCCCTTGCGATCCCTTCCTCAACCCTCGGCGCTTTCTTCCCCTCCCGCCGCTACCTTCATCTACCCGCTCTCGCCACCACGGAGCTGTAAGACCATGTGAATAGTGCCCCCCGCGACTACGTTGTAGAATGAGAGGGTCTTGTCGTCCGCCCTGTCGGAGGGGTTGGGGGAAAGTCGGCTCGATAGTTAAAGCTGGGAATGTCCGGGCGATCGGGCAGGCTGAAGATGACAAGCGCTTTACAGCCCCTCCAGGCTCTCGCAGGTGCATCAAAGTCGTGAATACAAAATACGTACAGCTGTTTGCCAGCATAGATTAGACGGATTTGATCCACCTGGATTCCCTCCTTTTCTTGTAGCGCCTGCTTCACCGCTTCCACCTTGAGGGTCATGAACGTAGAAAGGAGTGAAGTGTGAAGGAATGGGTTGTGGAGACAAGGTTTGAGGCGAGGCAGAGGCGTCTACCTTCTCTTCTGGCTCAAAGTTAAAAGACTGCTTGCGTCCGGTCAAGGTCTGCAGCACGAGGGGCGAGGTTGGAACAGGATTAGGACGGGATGAGCCACTGAGCGAGAGTACATGATGGAGTCGACCGCCGAAGCCCCAACCGTACCTTGATAAGGATCTGAAACAGTCAGATGTCGAATGGCAATTTATTATTTTGAATGGGAATTGAGTCGTGTGGGAAATGTAACGGGAAAAACGGTATGCTAGTAATACTGTTCAAATGGCGTCAAATGGGGAAAGACTGATGGTTCCCATTGTAAGAGTGCAAAGCGAAACTAATTTGCGTATACGTACCTGCATCCTTTACCAAATTCGATAGAGTACAAGGCACGCGATGCTCGCCCTGCATGTGGAGGCAAGGAAGAAATGTATTAGGAAATGAAGTGGGTGAGAGAGAAGGGGTTTACCGACTTTATCGACGGCAGACCGCCGTGATCCTCTGTACACCACGACAGCACTAAGCATAAGCTCAGTAACTAAATCTTAATCTTTCATGCGATGGCATCTTTGGATGTTAATTTAAAACACAGCGACGAGAAATGGAATGGAACTTGCTGACAGGGGGGGGGCGACTCATCTCTTTTCCCCCCTCCCAAGTTAGCGATCTCTGTTTGCAAATCATGACGAAGCTGTGTCAAAAACATCCGAGGAAAATTGACTATCAAAGGGAAAAAAAACGGAAAGCAATAGTTTTCCTATGCACGTAGCGTTTGTGATTGATGTTACAATTTTGAAGTATGCCAAAATAACACAGTCGAGTAACCTCCCCGTTCCCGTAACCGCGCCCCCCCTTCAAAGAATTCACCGCCTCACATCCCGTCAATGCATTTTATTTCAGACAAACGAGCTGTCAATGCTGGCTTCTACTTTATGCTTTACTTCGATGTCTGTCGCATGTTCAACACCTGCACCTCCAGGTCGTCTTTTTCGGCCTCCATATTGGCAAGGGCCAGCCTTGCTTGTGCTAGATCCCGCTGTGTGTATAGGAAAAAGAAGGTCAGTCGACTAAGATCAAATTGATTTTTTCTTCGACAACTTAAATTATGATTAAAAGCTAGTTGTCGAGCCACGCAAGTCAAATGAGCATCGGAAAAAGACAAGACAGCAGGTCGCTCTTCACTGCTTGACGATCGATGGCAAGATCGATGCCGCAACATCTTTTTTGGCATGTCAGCGTACTCGGCAGGAATTATCTCCTTCACAAGCCCTTGAAATCACTCCCCACTCGACATTCCTCACACACCCACCTCCAGTCCACAAATGACGGTGCCTGCGTCGGAGCTGAGAAGAACCTCGGTCTCCACCAGTTTGGCCTCCAGCTCCTGGATGCGACCTTCGTAGGCCCTCAGTCTGGCTACTGCCGCGGCAGCGGCCGACTCCGTTGCATCCTCTCCCTTGTCCTCTTCCCCTTGGCCACCGCCGTCCTGGGCTTGCTTGGCGTCCCGGCCATCCTCCGTGATGGGGTGACACTGCTGATGGGAGAGAGAGGACGATTGCCGCTGGCCCTCGAGCTGTCGCGGGCCATGCCAATGGATTCCATTCCTCTCACTGCTGTCCTCGGGACCCTCTTCCTCGTGCAACAGCATAGAGGATAGCAGCCAAGCTTCTAGGTCTTCCTCTTTCTTCCTCTTGCTTTCGACGATTTCTGTCACCCGCTTTCCTCTCTGCGGACTGGTGGGCATGGGGGAGACCCGGCCTGGAAGGGCCTCGTCCACTTCACAGTAGGCCAAAAGTCGCTGCTGCATTTCGGAGCTGTTCTCTCCTCCTCCGCGCGATGGGGTTGATTCCGTTACGGCGTGCATCTTGTCTGTCCGCCTCCTCCCTGTCTCGAGAAGTTGTCGAGAAAAAGAGTTCCTTAGTCGAGACGGACGCAAACACGTTTATAAAATTTTCAAGAAGTGTACCTGTACTTTGAAATAGAAATTTGTGCTCTGCTATGCGCCAGTCGCCCCAGAACGCGCTGAGCATGACCTGTTCCTCCATCAAGGAGAGCAACGACGACTCGGCTTCGGACGAGGGGCTGGCACGCGGAGACGATGAAAGAGCCGCTGCCCGACGCCATCGAGAAGGAGAAATGACCATGAATACGGGATGTAGTGCTACTATAGACGACTGGGGGCAGACTGGGAAGTGTGGCGAGTCGCACGCCCGCAACTATGCCGCCCGCTGGTCTCTGTCAAGGACGAAGAGCTGTTGACCAGCCGCTGAATGAAGCGCACAGGCATTTAAAGCGCGCCTTCCGGTCTATGCATTCAATGAGAAATGAATGTAACGTTAAGTGAAGGCTATAAAAGTTTCGTTGTTTGGGCATCCATGCCTTCAGAGGTAGACGGGTGAAACAGGCTTCGGGCTGCGGCCGATCTGATGACGGCTGTGAGGCAGAGGCGGGCGGCAAGAGAACGCGAGTTGCCCGCAATAATTAAACCCACAACGCCACACTTGAAAATTAAGGCCGTCTGGAAGCACAGTGCGAAACGACCCGACGAGTGACGTTATATGTCTTATTTCACGCAAGCACTCAAGAGAATTCACGGTCCTCACTTATTTCCGTCTGCCCCTGTGTTTCTCCGCCCGTCGTCTTGTCCCGCTATTCCCTAATTGCTTGCTGTTGGCGCTCACTTAGCTTGTATCCTGACCTTAAGCCCGCGCAAACACGAACATATACTCCGAATACGACCACAGGCACATTATAAGACTTTTGCGTGATCCAACGTGCCGCATTCCCACTTCCGTCTTTACTTTCAAGACAAATGGAATCAGATCAGGTACGTGCGTTCGAGATACTAAGAGACCGCTTCTGACCTCGAAAAAAGGGCGTGACTGTTGTATGCAATTTTTTCGTCGGGAGATTGTTCAGAACCTCGTCAAATGTGCTTAACTATTTGGAGTAGATCAATTTTGTTAATTGGAGATTCTTTCAAGATTGTGCTGTCCCATGCCCCACTTACTCGGGCAAATATTCCTATCAGTACAGAGACAGTCGTCGTAGTCATTAACCGAACGTGGAACGGTTTCAGACTAGATTGAGTACTCTTTGCGAGAATTCATTTCTGACAAGGACACTTTGTCTCATCCGTTCTTGTTCTTCTTATGTCTTACATCATCAGAGGTCCCAGAAAGGAACCAATGTCGGCTTACATGACGAGATTGCGTACGAGAGCATAGACTCGCACGCATCACCGAGTCGTTTAGGCAGCATGGACAGACTTGGTTCCTCCCGTTTGGTTACTGTGGGGCTGGCATATGAGGTTTGCCGGGACCGAGGCGTGGTGACGGGTATCAAAGATGCAGCTACCGTTGAGGATGGAACGGGGTGCCCCGCACAAGGCGAGCGTGGACCTAGCGTCGACCGTGCAGGCACCAAAAGTGGGTCCTCTAATCACCTGCGGCTGCCGGCTTTGGAGACTGCCTTCTCCACCAAAACCCAGACGAAGCTCAGAGTGTCGCGAGGCAAGTCCTACGAGGGGGAGCACTTTTCGCTTAGCTGGACGATTACACTGCAGGTACCCATTAAAAATCCCGCTGTTGGGGAGTCTACGGATAAAGGGCTATGGAGCTTGCTCCGCAAAGGAAGAAGCAAGGCGAGCTCGGATCCTCCCCGTAGGACGAAGAAGACTATCTTGGACGGTCTTGTGGGGAGGGCGGAGAAAGGGCAATTGATGGCCGTGATGGGGTCCTCGGGTTGTGGGAAGACATCCTTTTTAAATTGCATTTCCATGCGGAACCAAAGTTTTGTGGGTAACATCTTCGTGAACGAGAAGGAGATCGACGGGCGCTACTTCAGCCTCGCGGGCTTTGTGCACCAGGACGACCTATTCCTCCCCACAGAGACCGTGCGCGAGCATCTCACCTTCCATGCCTTGCTGCGGTGTGACCCCTGCGTCCGCAAAGACCTGCGGCTGAAGCGCGTGGAGACTTTGATCAAGACCGTGAACCTTGAGCACGTGTCCGACAGCCTCTTAGGCGGCCCGGGAAGCTTCATTCGAGGCCTCTCCGGCGGCGAGCGTCGGCGCGTTTCCTTTGCTACGGAGCTCCTTTCAGACCCCGTCATCATCTTTGCCGACGAGTTCACGACGGGTTTGGATGCGTCCATGGCTAAGAGCGTGTGCCTGGCCCTCCGAAAAGTGGCCGCCGGGGGCCGCCTTGTCATCGGCACCATCCACCAGCCCTCGTCCGACGTCTTCGCGCTCTTTACACACGTCATGCTCATGACGCAGGGTCGGGTTATCTACATGGGCCCGCGCACCGCGCTTGCTGCCTACTTCGAGCGGCAAGGAGATCCGTCACTACTCTGCCCACCCCGGCACAACCCGGCGGACTTCTTCGTCACGCTCGTCGCCCTCCATCCGCAAGACCCCGTCGGTAGCCAAAAAAGGATCGACAATCTAGTGGCCATCTATCAGGCATCGCCCGAGCGCGTGGCCATGTCTGACTGGCAGCAAGACGTGGCCTTCCCCGAGCTCTTGCTCTACCACCGGAGCTTTAAGATGAGGCATTTTCAGGCCTCCAGCTACACGCAATTTCGCTTGTGCTTCCAACGAAATGTTCGCGCTCTTTTCCGCGACCCCATGTCATTTGGGGCCGCATTGGGCAGCGGATTTATCACAGGAATCATCCTCGGGTTGGCCTACGCCACTGCGCCTAATGCCCCAGCTACGGCGGAGCATGTCCGAAACACGGAGGGTTTGTTCTTTTTGGCCAATTTGCAAGTCTTCTTGATCATATTGTACGCAACTATCATGGCATTCTCAGCGGAAACCAAGGTCTTCATGCGGGAGAATCAGGCGGGGGCGAACCGAGTCGGGGCGTACTACCTTTCCAAGACGTTCACGGGCTGGGCGGTGGAGATAGCCATGCCCTTTGTCTTTGCACTTCTCGTCTGGGCACTGGCAGGCCTGCAACGGTCACCGGAAGGATTTTTCATTTTCGCGGGCGTGATGATTTTGAACGCCCTGTGCTTCGGCTCTATAGGGTACTGCCTAGCCGCCATGACAAGTGATCCGCAAATCGCAATGGCCATCGCCCCCGTCTTGGTCCTACCCAATGTTGTTTTCTCCGGCATCATGTACGATTTGTCCCTCACCTACGGCTTTCGGGAATTTCTTGCCTACATATCTATTCTTCGCTACGCACAAGCCGCGATGCTCATCAACGAATTTCCTCCGTCGAGCACTCGCTTTACATCAGAGATTCCCAACCAGGAGGCAGTACTGGAAGGTTTGAATGCATTCCCCCTGAGCACTAACTTATGGGCATTGGCATCTGCCGCAGTGGTATTTCGGATCATAGCCTACCTCATCCTCTTGCTCAGAACCACTCGAGAAAGGATTGTCGTGCGCTAGCAAAGTGCAGGTGGAAAAGTACCGTAAATGGATGAACGCGAAATTCTGCACTGATTCAATTTTGTTCGAACAGGTATCATGCAGCGACATTCAGATTGTAACACCTAACACGAGTGAAATTAGGCGACCCTCCAGAAGTTTTTAGGCACGATGGAGGGAGCGAGAATGATTGCCTGTATCGCGACGAATCAGAAGAGGATTTCTCTGTTTCATCAGGGCTTTTCTGCTTTTTCCAAAGGAAAATTATAATATCAGCGCCATAAATTAAACGCATAAAATGTCAAAGAAATAAATGTCAGCGCAGTAGCATGGGCCGAGCGAGGACTTGCCCGTCCGGTCTCCTCGCTTCAACTTCGAGCCCTTGTCGCGTACGCATGTACGAATGTCAAGTTGAACAAGAATACTGGACCGAGACACCGTGTGTTACGCTCGACGGATGCTGTCGTTGCGTACATATTATAGCGGAATCTGCCAAATTTCGGAGGTGGATGGACAACATTGCTTTGGGCGTGGGCGTCCGCACAGCCAACCCCCCACAGATGCAGCCGAGGGGCTCGCCCACTGGCTCCAAGGGGAAAGGGGAATTTTCCCCCCCGCACTGATGATATGGAATGTCCGCATGAGTTGATGGATTATGCCACCCAACTAACAGGGAAACATGTGTAAACGGGTCATGACATCACGAAAGCGGGAGTTGGACGATGTTTTGTCCCTGTGCCCAACACCCGGCATGGCCTCCACTTTTCTTCCACCTTCAACTTCGCATGCCTTCGCTGCCGCAGTGATGGCGCCCGCCCTAATCAAGGCCGTCGCATCCGTCAAAAGCAAACATGTAACAACGCCACTATCAGCATTGGGTCAAGATGTGCTGAATGTGGTGGCTCAGTATTGTCATCCCATTGAACTTGCCCGCCTCGGCTTGTGCACGCGCGAACTTCTAGTTGGGAGCGAGCAGAGCGCCGCCCTTTTGTGTCGGCGCTATGTAGCACCTGCTGAAGCAGACATGGTCGCATATCAAGCTTGTCACAGTAATCTTGGCTCATGTTCGGGCAATAGCTGGTGTTACCGTTACCTTTGCGCCTTCGAAGTTGCGGGCGTTGAGGCGCCAAAGCTTAAGACGGTGCTCCGTGACATTTACAGTCAGCGGCATGTAATGCAGGTAAATATCGGCTCCGTGACGGCTAAAAGAGCGCTGGCAGGTTCTACGGGGGCAGCGAGGGGCGTATTGACCCCCACCGCAACACAGCACTTAAACCTGTACGGGTTGCGCATGGGGGACGGAGGAGCGGAAAGGTTGGCGCTGGCGCTCCGGGTTGCACGGGCTTACCGAGTGCTGCTTTTGAATCTAGGAGGGAATGATCTTAGCGATCGTGGGGCGCAAGCAGTCATCCAGGCGATCAAGCGCCATCACGCCGAGGTGGACACTTTGTTCCTTGCCCAGAACCAGATCGGGCCTGAGGGCGCGCGGTGTGTCGCTGATCTGATCTCCTCCAGCCCCACGCTCCGGTCTCTCTCCCTCTCTGACAACCCGCTCACGGATGAGGGCGCCGTTTGCATCACCGGGGCGTTGCCAGAGAGCAGCAGCCTTGCAACGCTTTCCATGCGATGTGCGAGTTTCTCCTCACAGGCCCGGGAGGGCCTCCGTTCCTCTTGGGGGGGACGCGGCGGCGACAAAGTTTTTGGTCTCTACATTTAGACAGAAAGCACGTCAAATTCGAAGGCGATTGCGGTTTTGGACTCTATTTATGAATTTAAAGGCCTGTACGCCTGATGGGAACGTAGGGTGAGCGCACAAAGTGGACTCGACACCGCGTTGTCGAAAGTACCCAACTAGGCGAACTGGTTGGACGAGGCAAAAACATGACGTGATCAATGTCGCCACTTTAAAAAAGCACCAGCATTTATGCGTCCCATTTTTCAAATTTATTTCTTGCGAAAGGAAGCGAGTGAGACCGGACGGGAAACGTAAACTGTACACAGTGACGCCGATCGTGGATATGCTGTGGAGTCTCGGCTTCATGGGGTTTTGGCATGCATGGATACATTTTTGGGTATGAAAGATGGCTTTGGCCAGGGCAATTAGCATGTATATGGCCGTATATAGCATTCTTAAGGTAGGACCCCTGGTAGCTTCTCATTGGTTGGACGTGCCTCCTGCTCCACGCCTCTGACCTTTTTAGCAAGTGTTGCACGAAAATTCCACGACCATGAGGCAACCGGTCCTTAATGGATTTTCTGCACCTACAAAGTAAGTGCCGTATCGGCAGGAAAAAGAAATTCGTATTAAATACTGAGTCTATCGCAAGATTTTTACGGTCTCTTTAATTTGATTCTCAGTAGGGTCTATTTCTATGCACACAGCAAGTTGCTCTTTTCTTCAAAGCATTCTGAACCCCGTGACCAGCTATCGGCCCCGAAAATACCCACTTAACCACACGCAACCCTCCCAACCCCTTCCAGGTCTCTTTCCTTCAAATTTCCTTACTGCTCACTCGCTGCCCCAGGACTCCAACCAGGCATTCTCCGCCATAAGCTTTTCAGCCCTCTCTTTCAAAACTTGCACAGCCTCCACGTCCGGAAGTTTTGCCTGCACATGCGCCATTTTCTCTTCGGAGAGCTCTCGAGCCAGCATATCCAAGAAAGCCCCAGGCACCATTCCCCAGAGCCTCACATCCTTGGGAGTCGCCACATGCACGCATTCCATAGCCTCCAGCAGGTCCTCGTCCCCGCCCGCCAGTCGCATCATCATCTCGTCCAGCTCGTCGTTCTGGCACGCCGAGACCCATCCCTGAACTTCAGACAGACTGGGGTCAGACGGTGCCAGGGGTTTTGCACCCGCGGCATGGTGCTTCTGCAGGCGCAAGACGAGCTCCTCCGCATCCGCTCCCGCCAAGGCCGCGCAGTCCAAGAGCATGAAGGAAGGGCTCCTCAGGACCCTCACCCACGCGTCCGAGACCTCCTCCGGGAAGTCGCTGTCAATCTCCCCGCTCTCCCCATCCACAGCTACCAACGACGCTCTTTCCTCCATCTCTTTACGTCCTCCCTCCCTCCCCTCGCCCTTTCTGGCCGCCTCCACTATTTGTGCGGGGGCTCCGTGAAATGAGTGCGAACGAGCCACGGCCGCTTGTGCCCGCCTCTCACGATCCAGGACTTCAGAAACTGCCTCCTCACAAGGCGTTCCAGCTTGATCAATCGTATCCCCCACGCTTGTAGTCCTCCCTGACGCCGGGTCTTTTCGGCCTTTTCCCTTCGAGTGTGCGTCCGCAGCAACCACTCGCTGCCTCCCCGCCCCCCGAGCCTCCCGCCACATCCTCTTCCTACGTGCCTCTTCCTCTCGCTCCCGTTGGAGCTCCTCTTCCTGCGCCTGATTTTCTTTCGCTTTGTCGCTCAATTTTCGGTGTCTCTCGTGTAAAAAGGCCCAATCTTGCTCTGGAACCAGCCATCGCAATGCGGCCTCCGTCCCCTTATCGAGCCCCTCCTGGCCTCCTCCCTCGATGCTGTTGGCGTTAAAGTGATGCATGAGGGACCAGAAGACCCGAGGACTGCAACCAGCCATGTTGGCCGGCTTCAGCATCTCTCGTCCGTCCACGTCGGCCAGGACCGAGCGAACCACCCCCAGAAGCTGCGATTGAGAAAGGAGCTCAACGTCATCTCGATAGTCGCTTTGAAAGCCGTGGCCCTTGTGGTAGAGTACGTGCAGGCGTGCGCACGACCCATCCAACCGCCGCTCTTCTATGCTTGCTTTTGCTGAGTACCGCCCTCCTTGAACGGCTGCCACGCGAGCCGCGGCCTTCGCCTCATCGAAGTTCTTCTCAACAGCTTTCCGAAACACTGCGCGCATACATCGTCCAACCCTTCCGCCCCCACCCCCTTTCCCAACAGAAGCAAGCAACAACTCCCCCAAATCTTCCTCGTTTGATACGCCCACGTCCATGCGTCGACGTTTGCGTGTTGCGTTTTCACCGCCAGTTCCAGGACCGCCCGTTCCATTTCCACTCTGACGGTGCAGTGTGCGAATCCTCGGTCCCGCGTTCACAACAAGAGCAGCCTTGCTCACTGTATTTTTATCTGTACGTCGAGAATTTTCTCTCTTCGCCGGACCACTTGCACCCTTTGCCTTTACCCCTCTCTTTTGTTTCATCAGACCATGACCTTGCAGCACTCGAGGCTCCTCGCCTCCATCCTCTTTAACTGTGACTACCTCGTTTGGTTGCAGCAAAACACCCAGTGGCCGGTCATGATTGTCACCAAACAGTGTTTTGGGAGGAAAGCCAGACATCACAATGTAGGATTTTGACTCATGAAGCATAAGTAAATTGCGAACGGCTTTCATGAGGTCGGAGATGGAGGACGCGCGAGTCAGGTTGGAAAGAAGGACGGGGGACCCACCAGCTGGTCCACGAACACGTAAGGGCAGCGTGTCCGACATTGTGAAAGCACCTGTGGCATACCATGCGGCGCGTAGCGTTTGGCAAGAGACGAAATGATCCGAAACGGTGTCAATGGGGTGTTTCCACTGCGTTCCCGTCTAACTTCTCAGACTCCCTCGCGGGTGCATCCCCTCGCTGTTTCGCTGCCCGACACTCTTACACGTTGTACGAGCCCATTTACTGGTCAGGGGGCCATTTGCACAGAAGAATCGTCCAGATTCTACCACATGTATGTCGAGTGCTCCAGTGAAGAGCCGTCTTGACCTTTCCTGAGCTCCAAACCCAGCACCTTCCGCTCTCGTATCACGGGCAACCGCGGGAGGTACGCTCTGTCCATGTGACCACATGCTGTTGAACATGAGAGGGCACCTGACCATTCAATCACCGCCACAATTAGGTTTTTTAAATCTCCAAGTAGCCGCTCGAGGCGTTGAATGCTTCAGATAGGTCGTCAACGGACTGAAAAGAGGCGAGTCTTCAGTGCTTACCTCCTCCACCGTCCCAAACGTCTCCTCTTTCTGGTGGGTGTAGTATGCTTGGCACTTGGGTGGAATCAAACGACAGCAGTATCCATGGCTTCCCGAACTGCATTTCTTTTCCGACATTTGTCGCTGCTTCCAACTTCTTCATCAGCGGCATTGCCTCCCCACTTGCCTTGGGGGGCTCTACCAACCATTACCCCCTTCAGCTCTTCATCTTCAAAGTCTACGCAAATATCTCCGCGAACTCCAAACATGCCTGTTCCTACAGAGAATTGTTTCTTTATACTAGATGCAACAAGCTTTTTGTATCGCTCGTATTACTCCAAATACCAACTGAATGACTACGAGGAGACTGATCGCCCCCTCCTTCTTCTTGGCAAGGAGTTCGCCCAGATCATGACACAACATAACCCGGCCTACGTCGCCGCTGCGTTCGACGGTCCTCGTGACCAGGTTTTCCGGCGGGATCTTTTTCCTGCTTACAAGCGAAATCGGGAGGCGCAACCACCGGAGCTTCTGGCCTTAGTACCTCGAGCCATGGCGTACCTGGAAGCTCTGGGCTGTCGAGGGGTGTTCCGGTCTACTCGTCACGAGGGAGACGACTTGATGGGCTCTCTCTCCCACATGGCGAAGGCCGTGGCCCCCGACGTCACGGTGGTGTTGGTCACCGAGGACAAGGATATGTTCTGCCTGGTGGATGACCGCACCCTGGTCATGCACCCGCGGACCCTCGAGGTCTTCGACGCCGCCCGCGTGGAGGCAAAGCTAGGAGTACCACCCTCTCTCGTCGGCGACCTGCTCTCCCTGGCAGGGGACCCCGTGGATGGCATCCCGGGCGTGAAGGGCGTGGGTCCACAGACTGCAGTCAGGCTCCTGAGGGCCTTCGGCTCCTTGGACAACCTGTACGCCAACCTGGAGGACGTGGCCGCTCTGCCCAACCTCCGCGGCGCCAAGACTCTGGCAGCAAAGCTGACTCAGCAAAAGGAGGACGTGCGGGTCTACCGCTCCGTGGTGGCCTTGGCCTGTGACGTGGCACTACAGCTTCCGCGAGCGCCGGACCCACGCTGGCCGGGGACGTCGCCTCTGGAGGGTCTCCGGTACGGGGGCGTCGATGAGATAGAGGGGGAGAGTCTGCTCTTGGAAGCCATGGGGGCGCCCGGGATTGGCCGAGGACCTTTCCTGCAGCTGCTCCGACACCAACGGCAACGCTCTGTGCCGTTTTAGAAAAGCGTGATGCGTACAGCAAAGAACTATGTAAAATATATCGAAATGAAACAGCTTAAAGTAGCGGTCATTCGTCCTCGTAGAATATGTTATGGCAGAGCAACATCTTTTAAATTTTGCTTCGTACTTTGTTGGGTCCCGAACCGATCCTCTCTCGGACTCACTCCTACGAGACAGCTGCCTCGCTTAGAGCCTCCACCCATCTATCTCCGAGCACCCGCCGCCCAACTAAGCGCACCCACAAGCCCGCACCGGTGCCGAAAGTGGGGTTCTCAACTTCCTCTGCCCGCTCCAAGCTTTCATCCCACCTGACGTGGTCTCCGTATTTACGCTTGATTACCTCCACTTGCTCCGGCCGCAGCCCGGACAAGACCAGCCACCCTCCCTCCCGGACGGCGCCTAGAATGGTGTTGGACATGGCCATCAGGGTGCCCACAAGGATGTTGGCCAGGACTATGTCGCCGGGAACGAAGTCGCCCGGCACTACCTCTCGGGGG
>Ga0102934_1001197_pt1 | contig 17948 bp, 13 predicted proteins | sample SalPonR2_A_D1_MG_FD_78175 | JGI IMG/M metagenome (GOLD analysis project Ga0102934, IMG submission 78175) | Salt pond soil microbial communities from South San Francisco under conditions of wetland restoration - Salt Pond MetaG R2_A_D1_MG | ecosystem: Environmental > Aquatic > Marine > Intertidal... | reverse complement strand
GATGTGGCGGCTGATGATCTGCCATTCCGTTGCACCCGACACGCGTGCGGCCTCGATGAAATCCTTGTTCTTCAATGAAAGCGTCTGGCCCCGGACGATGCGCGCCATGTCCAGCCAGTTGACCGCCCCGATGGCGACGAATATGAGGAAGATATTGCGCCCGAACACCACCATCAGCAGGATCACGAAGAACATGAACGGCAGCGCGTAGATCGCATCCACCGCGCGCATCATCCAGTTGTCGACCCGCCCGCCGAGGTAGCCGGCGACGGCGCCGTAGGTCACCCCGATCAACAGCGAGACCAGCGTGGCGATGACGCCGACCAGCAGCGAGATGCGCCCGCCGACCATCACCCGCTCGAACAGGTCGCGCCCCAACGCGTCGGTACCCATCACGTGACCGGTTTCCAGCGACGGCGGCGTGGAGTAATTGTCCCAGTCGGGAATCTCGTGGTCCCACGGGTTCAGCATCGGTCCGACCGTGACCAGCACGATGATGGCCAACAGGATCAGCGCGCCGGCCACCGCGGCCTTGTTGCGCTTGAGCCGGTGCCAGGCATCCACGTACAACGAACGGCCCTTGACCCGACGCTTGTCCATGGCCTGCTCGAAAATATCGATTGTGCGCTCGGCGGGCTCAGGACTCATAGCGAATCCTCGGGTCCAGCCAGGCGTAAAGCAGGTCGACCAGGTAATTGAGGATGATGATCAAAACGCCGTAGAAGATCACCACGCCCATCACCAGCGTGTAGTCGCGGTTGAGCGCGCCCTGTACGAAGTGGCTGCCGATGCCCGGGATCGTGAAGATGCGCTCGATGACGACCGAGCCGGTAAGGATTGCGGCCGCCGCCGGGCCCAGGTAGGAAATCACCGGCAGCAGCGCGGGCTTGAGGGCGTGGCGCAGCAGGACTTCGTGCTCGGGCATGCCCTTGGCCCGGGCGGTGCGGATGAAGCTCGAGTGCAGCACCTCGATCATGGAGCCGCGGGTGATGCGCGCGACATACGCGATCATCGGCAGCGACAGCGCGATGGCCGGCAACACCATTCGCTGCACCGAGCCGTCCCAGCCGCCGGCCGGCAGCCAGCCGAGCATGATGGCGAACACCAGGATGAGAATGGGCGCTGCGACGAAGTTGGGAATCGATATGCCGATCATCGCCGTCGACATGGTCACGTAGTCCCAGGCCGAGTTCTGCTTGAGCGCGGCCCATACACCGATGCCGACACCGACGACGAATGCCAACAGCAGCGCGATGCCGCCCAGCGTGAACGATACCGGCGCGCCCTGCGCGATCAGCTGGTTCACCGTCCAGTCGCGGTAGTGGAACGACGGCCCGAAGTCGAATTGCGCGATGTCGCCCAGGTAGCGGAAGTACTGGATGATCAACGGGTCGTCGAGCTGGTACTTGGCCTCCAGGTTGGCCTCGATTTCCGGCGGCAGTGCCTTCTCCGAATCGAACGGCCCGCCGGGCGCGATGCGGATCAGGAAGAACGCCACGGTGATCAGAATGAGCAGCGTCGGGATGGCCGAGGCCAGGCGCTTGAGAGAATAGTTCAGCATGAGCTCACGTGGTCCCGTCGTCGACGACCGTCACATCCCCTGCCTTGCCCGAGTCGGTTTCGGCTTCCGGCGCCGCTTCCGCCTGCACGGCCGCAGCCTCCGCCTCGGCTTGGGCGCGGGATTTGACGAAGAACATCTGCCGGCTGGGGTGGAAGTCCATGACGTTGGGCTCCCAGCCCTTGAGCAGCGGGTTGACCAGGCGCTTGGTGACGTAGGTGTAAACCGGCAGCACGACCTGGTCGGCCAGCAGCATGCGTTCGGCTTCCACCATCAGGTTGCGGCGCCGGGCCGGGATGCGCTCGGTAGAGATCTGTTCGAGCAGGCGATCGTAGCGCGGATTGTCGTAACCGGAATCGTTGCGCCGATGCTCGGAATGGAACAGCTCCAGGAAAGTGAAGGCATCCTGGTAGTCGCCGATCCACCCGGCGCGGAACACTTCGGTGTTGCGTCTCATCGCCCGGTTCTGCAGAAACACACGGAACTCTTCGTTGATCAACCGCGTACGCACGCCCAGCGTCTGCTTCCACATCGCCGCGATGGCCACGGCGATCTTGCGGTGGTTCTCCGAGGTGTTATAGCGAAGCTCCACTTCCAGCGGATTGTCTTCGGAATAGCCGGCCTCGCGATACAGCTCGCGCGCCATTTGCTCGCGCTGGTCCTGGGTCAGCTCGGCGTAATCGGGCGTCGGCGGCTCGTAGTCGGGCAGGCCTCCGGGCACCAGGGTGAAAGTCGGAATCTCGCCGAACTGGGTGACCTTGCCGGTGAGTATTTGGCGATCAACGGCCAGGTTCAAGGCCCGGCGCAGCGGCAGGTTGTCCCTGAAAGGGCCTCGGGTCAGATTGAAGCCGAAATAGTAGGTGCCGAACCAGGGCGAGACCGACAGCGCCTGCGGCAGGTTGATGCTCAGCCAGCCGAACAGGTTGCTCGGCACCTGGTCGGTCCAGTGCAGGTCGCCGACGCGGAAGCGCTGAAACTCGGTGTTCTCGTCCTCGATCGGGTAGAACACCACGCGCTCGATGATCACCTCACCTGCCGAGTGGTAATCGAGATTCCTGTCCAGCACCAGGCGCGAACGCGGCACCCACTCGACCAGCTTGTAGGCGCCGTTCGAGACCAGGTTGCCCGGCAAAACGAAATCATCGCCGTGCTCGGCCAGGCTGGGCGCGTGCACCGGGTAGGTCGAGGCGTGCGTGAGCAGACCGAGAAAATACGGCGTGGGATCGTCCAGCCGGATCTGCACGGTGCGCTCGTTCAGCGCCTCGACGCCCAGGTTCTCGGGCGGCTGGTCGCCGGCCAGGATGGCCTGGGCGTTTTCGATCGGCATCAGCATGCGCCCGTAGACCGCCGCGGTGTTCGGGTTCACCGAGCGGCGGAAACTGAACACGAAATCCTCGGCGGTGAGCGGGTCGCCGTTGGACCAGCGTCCGTCCTCGCGCAGATAGAAGGTGTAGGTCATGCCGTCACGGCTGATGTCCCAGCGCCCGGCCGCTCCGGGCACGATGCGTCCGTCCGGCGCAGTGGTGGCCAGGCCCTCGAACAGGTCGCGCAGGATATTGGCCGTGGGCACGCCCTCGGCGCGGTGCGGGTCCAGGGTCTGCGGCTCTTCGCCGTTGCCTCGGTGCAGGACCTGCTGCTTCGCCAGAATTTCCGGGGCCGGACGCCCGAGCACGTCCAGCACAACGGGTACGGGCTCGGCCAGCCGGATCGGCTGGGGTGGCAGCTGTTCGCTTCCGTCGCCACAGCCGGCCAGCATCAACGCCAGGCCGAGCAGCACCGCAAACGATACATTGACGCGCGCATTCGGCATCAGGGTTGTCCGGGCTCCAGCCTCAGCCAGCGCGAAAGATGAATGTCCATCGGGTTGTTCTCGTATCCCGAGATCTCGGGTCGCACCAGGTGCCTGGAGACATAGTAGTACAGCGGGATAATGGCATTGCGGTCGAGAAGCGCCTGCTCGGCCTGCCACAGGATCCGGGTGCGCGCCTCGCCGCGCGCCTGCTCGGCCCGGTCCAGCAGCGCATCGAGAACCGGATCCCGCAGAAACGCGTAGTTCAGTGGACTTTCGGAATGGAAATTTCCGAGGAAGTTGCCCGGGTCGGCCCAGTCGGCAATCCAGCCGCCGCGAACGATCTCGGTGATCCGGCCATGGCGGCGGTTGGTGACGAACACCTTCCATTCCTCGTTGACCAATCGGGTGGAAATGCCCAGGTGCTGCTTCCACATCGCCGCCACCGCCGCCGAAAGACGGCGATGCGCGAGCGAGGAATTGAACCGGAGTTCCACCGTCAGCGGCCTTTCGGCAAAGCCCGCCTCGAAGAGCAACTGCCTGGCCCGCTCGATCTGCTCGGACCGCGACATGCGCGCCTCGGGCGGCGGCTGGTCGGGCCAGCCATCGAGCCCGGGCGGCACCAGCTGCCAGGCCGGAAGTTCGCCGGTGCCCAGCACCCGATCGACGATGATTTTGCGGTCGACGGCCAACGAAAGCGCTTCGCGCAGCTCGGGGCTGTTGTCGAACGGCGCTCGGCGCAGGTTGTAGACCAGGTAAAAGCTGCCCAGATATGGCGAGATGCGCAGCGAATCGCCCAGCTCGCGCTTGAGCCAGTCGAGCCGGCCCGGCGGCACGGCTTCGGTAATATGCAGTTCGCCGGCGCGGAAGCGCCCGAGCTCGGCCGAGGGATCTTCGGTCACGTGCCAGACGACGGCGTCGGCGGCCACCGTGTCGGCCTCGCGGAAATTCGGGTTGCGACGCAGCACAAAACGGGCCCCGGGGACGCGTTCCTCGAGCACGAACGCGCCGCTGAACAGCTCGCGCCCGTCGCCCGGCCACGGAAACGTCACCGGCAGCGTCAAAAGTTCCTCGAACCAGGGCACGGCGCGCTCGAGCCGAATTTTCAAACGATGCCCGGAAAGGGCGGTCACAGTCTCGATCGGGTCCAGCCAGCCTGCCGTGGGCGACGCGGTGGCCGGGTCGACCGCGCGGGCGAAACCGCGCTCGAAATCGGCCGTGGTAACGGGTGATCCGTCGGACCACCGCGCGTCGGGATCGAGCTCGAAAGTCCAGCTGCGGCCATCGTCGGACACCTGCCATTCGCGCGCGATGCCGGGCACCGGGCGTCCGACCGCATCACGGGTCAGCAGGCCTTCGTGCAGGTCACGCAGCAGGTTGAAGGCCGAAAGGCCCTGGGCGCGATGGATGTCCAGCGTGTCGGGCGAAGGCCCCAGCCCGCGGTGGATTTCGTCGGCGGTGGCGGCAAGGCTCGCCAAGGTCAGCAGCACCGTCGCCAGCAGCGCAGCGACGCGTCCCACTCGCCGGCTCGGCCGGGTCTGTGTCGGGTTGGTCGCCGCGGCAGGATTCATCGGCGGCTAGTGTACCCTGCGATCAGGTCCGTGGCGTTCAGGGGGTACCTGATTGAGACTGCTTACCCATGATTGCTATAGGGAACGTGCATGCGAAGCGCATGTCGATAGGCGATAATCCGGGTTTCAGCCGCCGGCCCAGTTGACGATACATGAGCGATTCCACGCAAGCATCACCGACCATTACCGATGCCCGACAGCTGGTGGAATACCTGGCCGCCGGCTGCAAGCCGAAGGAAAACTGGCGTATCGGCACCGAGCACGAGAAATTCGGCTTCACGTTGGCCGACCGCGCACCGCTGCCCTACGAGGGCGAAAACGGCATCGGCGTGCTGCTGGGCCGACTCGCCGATCGCTACGACTGGCAGCCGGAAACCGAGAACGGCAACATCATCGCGCTCAAGCGCGCCGGCTGTTCGATCACGCTGGAGCCGGGCGGCCAGTTCGAGCTTTCCGGCGACCTGCTGGAAAACCTGCACGAGACCTGCAACGAGGTCAATTCACACCTGGCCGAAGTCAGATCCATCGCCGAGCCGATGGGGCTGGGCTTCCTGGGTCTCGGGTTCCACCCCACCGCCAGGCGCGAAGACATTCCATGGATGCCCAAGGACCGCTACAAGATCATGCGCGCGCACATGCCGCGGGTGGGCACGCTGGGCCTGGACATGATGACGCGCACCTGCACGGTGCAGGTCAACCTGGATTTTTCCAGCGAGCAGGACATGGCCGACAAGTTCCGCGCCTCGCTGGCGCTGCAGCCGATCGCCACGGCCCTGTTCGCCAACTCGCCGTTTCTCGAGGGCAAGCCGTCGGGCTACCTGAGCTACCGCAGCCACATCTGGACCGATACCGATTCCCAGCGCACCGGCCAGCTGCCGTTCGTGTTCGAGCCCGGCTTCGGCTTCGAGCGCTATGCCGAATGGATGCTGGACGTGCCGATGTACTTCGTGCGCCGCGAGGGGCGCTACATCGACGCCGCCGGACAGTCGTTCCGAGACTTCATGGCCGGCAAGCTGCCGGCACTACCGGGCGAATACCCGACCATGGCCGACTGGGAAGACCACCTGACCACCGCTTTTCCCGAGGTGCGCCTGAAGAAATTCCTGGAAATGCGCGGCGCCGACGGCGGGCCATGGAAGCGCCTTTGCGCGCTGCCGGCGCTGTGGGTGGGCGCGCTGTACGACTCGACCAGTCTGGATGGCTGTCTGGAACTGGTCAAGGACTGGAGCAGCGAAGACCTGCATCGGCTGCGCGGCGATGTCTTGCGCGATGGGCTCAAGGCGCGCATCGGCGGGCGCAGCGAGCGGGAACTAGCCGCCGACATGCTGTCGCTGGCCCACACGGGGCTTGCCGGCCGCCGCCGGTTGAATGCCGCTGGCGACGACGAAACCGGCTTTCTGCAGCCGCTGCATCGAATCGTCAAGACCGGCCTGACCCCGGCCGAGGCGCTGCTGGAACGCTACGACAGCGAATGGAACGGTAATCTGGATCCGCTGTTCATAGAGCAGGCATATTATTAGTCATTACAACGACATGGCTTCGGCAGTCGTTGATGGCCATTGGCGGCGCCGCTAGAAGGGCAGCTTCAGCGCCGGGTTGACCTTGAGCATGGCTTCGCGGAACATCTGCTGGATGCGCGCCAGGGCTTTCTTGTCCTTGCCTTCAAAGCGCACCACCAGCACCGGCGTGGTGTTGGAGGCGCGGACCAGGCCGAAGCCGTCCTTGAAATCGGCGCGCACGCCATCGATATCGTTGATCTCGGCGCCCTCGAAGTCTATGGAGCCGGCAAACTCTTCGACGAACGGATGCGGTTCGCCCTCCTTCATCTCAACCTTGAGTTCCGGCGTGCTCTCAGCCTTGGGTAGCGAGGCCAGGATCTGGCCCGGCGCGCGTGTATCAGCCGCCAGAATCTCGAGCAGTCGGCAGGCGGCGTACATGCCGTCGTCGAATCCGAACCAGCGCTCGGCGAAGAAGAAGTGTCCGCTCATCTCGCCGGCCAGAGGCGCGCGGTCGCGCTTGAGCTGTTCCTTGATGAACGAGTGCCCGGTGCGCGCCATGATGGGCTTGCCGCCGGCATCCTCGATTTCGCCCGCCAGCAGGCTGGAGCACTTGACGTCGAAGATGATCGGCTGGCCCGGGTTGCGCGACAGCACATCGCGGGCGAACAGCATCATCAGACGATCGGGGTAGATGATCTCGCCGTCCGGCGACACCACGCCGAGCCGATCGCCGTCGCCGTCGAATGCCACGCCGACGTCGGCGTTGAAATTGCGCACGCAAAGGCGCAGGTCTTCCAGCGTCTTGGGATCGCCCGGATCCGGATGGTGGTTCGGAAAGGTGCCGTCGACCTCGGCGTAAAGCGGAATCACTTCGGCGCCGATGGCTTCCAGCAGACGCGGGGCGATTGCGCCGGCGATGCCGTTACCGCAGTCGGCGACCACCTTCAGCGGCTTCTCGAGCTGAATGTCGGTGCCGATGCGTTCGATGTACTGCACGGTGATGCGCTGCTGGCTGACCTGGCCTTTGCCGGATTCCAGGTCGTCCTCGGCCAGCCGAGTATGCAGCGCCGTGATGCTCTCGCCGGAAAGCGTCTCGCCGCCCAGCACGATCTTGAAGCCATTGTAGTCCGGCGGATTGTGGCTGCCGGTCACCATGACGCCGGAGCCGCCACCCAGTTCCTGGGCCGCGTAGTAGAGCACCGGCGTCGGTACTGCGCCGACATCGATGACGTCCACGCCAGCCGCGATCAGGCCACGGCTCAGCGCGGTGAGCATCTCGGCACCCGAAAGGCGCCCGTCGCGCGCCACGGCCACGCGGTTCAAACTCCTGCTGCGGGCCTCGGAACCAATCGACCGACCGATGGCCTCGGCGATTTCGGGGCTTAGCGTATCGCCCACCACACCCCGAATATCGTAAGCGCGGAATATCGAGGCAGGCGGCACCACAGGTGCTGCCGGTAGCTGGTCTTCGGCAGTTTCCGGTTCACGCGTGTCGGTCGTCTTCGGGTTGACGGGCGCGCCGGTCTCGCGTTCATCGTCCTCGACCAGCGACCGCAGCATCTGGCTGATCTCGGAATGGTCGTCAGCCGGGGCATCCGGGTCGAACATGTAATCATCGTCCTCGCCGGTACCGGGATGGTCCGGACTTTCGATGCCTTCGCGGGCCGGAGATCGGGCGTTCTGGCCGAGCTCGGGGGCTTCCAGACTGCGCTGCTCCGATCTTTCGCGACGCGGCTCGTCGTCGGCGTTCACCGGCTTGTCGCCAAGGATCGGCGCATCGTCGAATCCTTCATCTTCATTTCCATTTTCACCGTTGCCATGCGGCACGGTTGCATAAGCCGGCTCGAAACTTCCCGGTTCCAGAATCTCCGTCCTTCGGATACGCTCGTCGGATTGAGGCTGCTCGTCGGCGCCATGCTCCACGTCCGCTTGTGTTTCGGTCTCGCCCGTTGGCCGCTGCTCCTCGTGCTCGATGGCCGACGCCTTGTTCGACGGTGCCAAAATCGCGCCGGCGCCAGCGCGGCGTGCAATCAGCATTCCGAGGATGGCCAGCAGAATCCCGATGCCGGTCACACCGGCGAGTTGTCCGGTCGACATCGGCCCTATGACGGTCGACCGGTACCAGCCCAGTTGCAACAATGATCCGTCTACAGGGATCATTTCGTTGACCTGTCCGAATTGGCCACCGAAATCCTCCAGCGTCGTCGTTTCGCCGGCAACGATCTGAACCAGCCGCATGGCCTGCACCGTTGGCGGCATCTCGATCCGGTTGGCCAGCACGCTGACCGGGAAGGTCACCAGAACAACCGGGCTGCGCGCCTCCTGTTTGTCAAGACGTCTGGCGACCGCCAGGTATTCGTCCGGCGTGCCGGCGAAATGCACCTGAGCCGGCGCCGAGCCTTCGGTGCGCGCCTTGAGCATCATCTCCAGCGCTGCGAAACCGCTGCCCGGAAATGCCGAAAGATCGACCTCTTCAACGGCCTGATGGGCAACCACGATATTCAACACATTGCCGACGCCCTGGTCTCGAAGCGCTGCCACGAGCGCGTCGCGGTCGGTCTGTTGGTTTTCGTCAATCACGATATCAACGACTTCCTGGCTGGAAATCGCCGCCTGCAGCGAGGCGATCCGGCGCTCGATCTGCGCGACCTGCTGACGCACGTCGTCGGCTGCAGCATCCAGCGCCAGGCGTGCCTGGAGACTGTTCCAGACCAGGTAAGCGCCCAGCAAAAGAATCGCCAGGCCGAACCCGATAAGCACCAGACCCAGCAGCCTCGGCAATGTTCGACCCGCTTGCTTTTCAATCGCGACATGCAGCATGCTGTTCACGCTTCCTTGGTTGTTCTGTTTTCAGTGCGTGCCAGTGTGGCCGAAACCGCCGGTCGCACGCCTTGAGTCGCGAAAAGCCTCGACCGGCTTGAGCTTGACCTGCACCACGGGCAACAATACGAGTTGCGCGATTCGCTGGCCGGGTTCTATGTGGATGGTCTCCTGCCCCCGGTTCCAGCAGGGCATCTTCACCGGGCCCTGGTAATCACTGTCGATCAAACCGACCAGGTTGCCCAGCACCAGACCTTGTTTATAGCCCAGCCCCGAGCGCGGAAGCAAGACCGCGGCCAGCGACGGGTCTTCCAGGTGAATCGCCAGGCCCGACGGTACCAGCGCCGTTTCCCCCGGAGCAAGCGTGATGGGCGCATCGATCATCGCGCGCAGATCCATGCCCGCCGAACCTTCAGTGGCGTAAGCCGGTAACGGCCATTCCGTACCAATTCGCGGATCGAGGATCCGGACTTCGAGCTCCCTCATTCAGCCTGACTCCGTTGCATTACCTGCGTTGCCTGGATTGCATTTGCTCGACAATCACATCGACCAGTTTTTGCCCCAGTTCGCGCTTGGACGCCGAACCAAGATCCCACTCTTGATCGCTCGAATACACCACCAACGAGTTCTCGCAGGCATCGAAACCGCAGTCGTCGCCGACCCTGTTGGCGGCGATCAGATCGAGATTCTTTGCCGCCAGTTTGCCACGCGCGTTTTCGCCCACGTTGCCGGTCTCTGCGGCGAACCCGACGACGAATGGTCGCACGTCAAGTCCCGCCACCTCCCTGACTATATCCGGATTCGGGACCAGTTCCAGCGCCATGCTGTCGCCGCTGCGCTTGATCTTCTGCGCGCTGCGCGATGCCGGCCGGTAGTCTGCCACGGCGGCCACTGAAACGAAACCGTCAGCCGGCATCTGATCCATAACCGCATCGCGCATCTGCGCGGCGGTCTTGACGTCGATGCGCTGAATGTCGCCGCGCGCAGACAGGTGAACCGGGCCGGCGATCAGCGTCACCTCGGCGCCGGCGTCGACGAGGGCTTCGGCCACCGCAAATCCCATCTTGCCGGAAGATCGATTGCCGATGAAACGCACCGGGTCCAGCGCCTCGTGGGTCGGTCCGGCGGTGACGACGAAACGCTTGCCCTTCAGGCGATCCGACCCGGCCACGCTCGCCATGACAACCGCCGAGGCAATTTCGTCCGGCGCCAGCATTCGGCCGTAGCCTTCTTCGCCGCAGGCCTGGCTGCCGGAATCGGGCCCGAGCAGCGTGGCGCCGCGCTGCTTCAGCGTTTCGACGTTTCGGCGCACCGCCGGGTGATCCCACATCACGTGATTCATGGCGGGCGCCAGCCACAACCGAGCGCGGCTTGCCAGCACGAGGGTGGTCAGCAGGTCGTCGGCCATGCCGGCCGAGAGTCGGGCCAGCAGGTCGGCAGTCGCCGGCGCGATAACGATGTCTTCGGCCCAACGAGCCAGCTCGATGTGCCCCATGCCGGCTTCGGCCTCGGCATCCAGCAGTGTTTCATGCACGCGGTGACCGCTGACCGCCTGAAGCGTCAACGGTGTGATGAATTCCTTCCCGCCGCGGGTCATCACCACGCGCACCTCACAGCCGCGCTCGCGCAGGCGGCGCACCAGTTCGGGCGTCTTGTATGCAGCGATGCCGGCCGACACGCCGACCAGCACGCGACGCAACGTGTCAGCGTTTTCCGGGGAAGAAGGGCTCATTTTCCTACCCGTATCCGGGAAATTTGCCGATGGTGCCGTGGGGCGCTTGAGGCCATGCTTTGCAGCCTGTCATCTAAGTCAAGGGAAGAATTGTATGCGAATCAATGACTGGCCACTAGCCGAGCGCCCGAGAGAGAGATTGCTTGAACACGGCCCCGGCGCGCTCAGCGATGCTGAATTGCTGGCGATTCTGCTGCGGATCGGCGCCCGCGGACGTTCCGCGCTGGACCTGGCGCGCCATCTCATTTCCGAATTCGGCGGTCTCAGGAGTTTGCTGGAAGCCGACTGCGATACGCTGTGTACCCAGCCTGGTCTGGGCCCTGCGAAATATGCGCAGATTCACGCTGCACTTGAACTGGCCCGACGCCAGCTCAAGGCCCGGCTCAGCCGCGGGGAGGCGCTGACCAGTCCGGATGCGACACGCCGATTTCTTTCGGCCGAGCTGCGCCATCGTCCGCACGAAGTCTTCTGCGCCCTACTGCTTGACACGCGCCACAGGGTAATCGCGTTCGAGGAGTTGTTCGCCGGCACTATCGACGCAGCCCACGTCCATCCCCGGGTCGTCGTGGAAAAGGCACTGGCACGCAAGGCCGCGGCGATCATCATCGCTCACAACCATCCGTCCGGCGTCGCCGAACCCAGCCAGGCCGATCTTGCCATCACCAGACGCTTGCGCGACGCATTGGGGCTGGTCGACATCCGACTGCTCGATCATTTCATTGTCGGCGACGGGGAGGTGGTGTCGCTGGCCGAGCGAGGACTGGTTTGATCATTTCGATTTTTCGTGACCGCGGCAGGCGCGTCCATCACGACGCCGAATCGGGCCAGGCCGAGGCGTCTATGGTTTCGACATAACCGTGCCAGGTCGCGTAGCCGAGCAGCGGGATGACCACGACAAGTCCGAGACCGGCGGTGGCAAAGCCCAGACCGGTCAGCAACACGATAAGCGCGATCCAGACCGCCATGGCCGGCTTGTTGCGCAACACCGCATTGACGCTGGTAATGCAGGCGGTGACCATGTCGACGTCGCGGTCGACGATCATCGGAAGAGAAAACGCCGCGGCCGAGAACGTAACCAGCGCGAAGATCGAGCCCACCGCCGATCCGATACCCAGGAAGCGCAATAACAGCAATGGATCGTGGCTCTCGCCGGCCGGAAAGAACACGTGCACCATCACGCCGGCGCGCACCCAGACCAGGAAGATCACCAGCAACACCAGCGCGAACACCAGCGCGTCGCGCAGCGCGAACCGCATGCGCCTGACCGAACGTGCAAAAGATACCGTCCTGCCCCGCCCGATCTGCCGGCTGACCGAATACAGGCCGGTGGCCAGCAGCGGTGCGACGAAGATGAATCCCGACAGCATCGAGATGACCAGCACGTAGCTGCCGAGCTTCCATGCCAGCAGCGAGACGCCGAGGCTCACCGCAAACACGATCACTCCGTAGCCAAGGCTGACCCCCGGGCTGGCTTTGTAGTCTCGCCAGCCGGCTGCCATCCATCGCAACGGCGCGCCGGCAGCCAGCTGACGACACGGCGCCGCGAATGGTCGGGTATCGTCGTTTTCCCGGTTCGTGCCGGTGTTCATGTCTTCTCCCTCACGTATCGGCCCGCCGGGCCCGTACACTCGGCAACATAACGCAATTTCATACGACTTCCCACTTTTCCAGTCCATGACCGAGCAATACGACACGCCGCCAGGCATATTCACCCAGATCCGGCCGCTGGCCACCTACGGCCGACGGGCGCTTTCGCTGGTCTGGGCGACAAGTCCCTGGCTCACCGTCGCGCTGGCTTTTCTGACGCTTGCCGCCGGGCTCTTGCCCGCCTCGATCGCCTACGTCGGCAAATTCCTGGTCGACAGCGTGGTCGCGGCCATCGAGGACAATTCACTTGCCGATGCGGTCTGGTTCTGGCTGTCGCTGGAGGCGCTGCTGGTGGCTGCCATGGCCGCTTCCCAGACGGCGCTGAACATCTGCAACAACCTGCTGCGCGCGCGCCTGGGGCACCGCGTCAACGTGATGATCCTGGAAAAGACCCAGCAGTTGGAACTGGCGCAGCTCGAGGACGCCGAGTTCTACGACCGGCTCACCCGGGCGCGCCGCGAAGCCTCGACCCGACCGCTTTCACTGGTGCAGAAGACCTTCGGCGTGATCCAGAACGGAATCGCCATCATCAGCTTCAGCGGTCTGCTGTTCGCGTTCTCGCCGTGGGCGGTGCTGGTGCTGATTCTCGGCGGTCTTCCCGCCTTCCTGGTCGAAGCGAAATTCGCCGGTCAGGCGTTCCGCCTGTTCCAGTGGCGTTCGCCGGAAACGCGCGAGATGATTTACCTGGAATCGGTGCTGGCACGCGAGGACTACACCAAGGAGGTCAAGCTGTTCGACCTGGCGCCGACCCTGCTGCAGCGCTACCGCGACATCTTCGGCCGGATCTTCAGCGAGGACCGCAAGCTCACGATTCGACGCGGCTGGTGGGCGTTTGTCCTCGGACTGGTCGGCACGCTGGCCCTCTACGGCGCGTTCGCCTGGGTGGTGCTGGCTACCGTGGCTGGCCGCCTGACGCTGGGCCAGATGACCATGTACATGATGGTGTTCCGGCAAGGCCAGTCGGCGGTCAGCGCCAGCCTGACCGCGATCAATGGCATGTACGAGGATCACCTGTACCTGACGAGCCTGTACGAATTCCTCGAGCAGCCGGTGCGCCCCCGCGAGGGCAAGGTCAGCGAAGGCGCCGAACCCGGGCGCGGACTGGAGATCGTCGATCTTTCGTTTCGCTATCCCGGCAGCGACGCGCCGGCGCTGGACGGGATCGATCTGGAACTCAGGCCCGGCACCAGCCTGGCGCTGGTCGGCGAAAATGGTTCCGGCAAGACCACGCTGACCAAGCTGATCGCAGGGCTGTACGAGCTCGAGCACGGCGATATCCGGCTTGACGGGACTTCATTGCGCGACTGGGACTCGCGCGCGTTGCAGGACCGCATCGGCGTGATATTCCAGGACTTCGCGCGCTACCAGTGGCTGGTCGGCCACAATATCGGGGCCGGCGACGTCGAGGAGTTCGAGACCCAGTCGAAATGGCGCGCAGCCGCGGTCAAGGGTCTGGCCGACGACTTCATACAGGAACTGCCGAAAGGCTACGAGACCCAGCTCGGCCGCTGGTTCAAGGACGGGCGCGAGCTTTCCGGCGGGCAATGGCAGAAAATCGCGCTGGCGCGGGCATTCATGCGCGAAAACGCCGACATCCTGATCCTGGACGAGCCCACCGCGGCAATGGACGCCAAGGCCGAAGCCGAGGTATTCCAGCACTTCCAGGCGATGGCCGGGGATCGGATCCTGATCCTGATCTCGCACCGCTTCTCGACCGTGCGCCAGGCCGACCTGATCGCGGTGATGGACCAGGGCCGCATCATCGAAATGGGCACGCACGAGCAATTGATGGCGCTTGACGGGCAGTACGCCACGCTGTTCGAGCTGCAGGCTGCGGCCTACCGATAGCGAACCTGTTAAGGAACCTCTGAACAAGTCTGCGCGGAGCGCGTTTCAGTCGGAGAAGCCGCAGACCGTGTGGTGCGACGCGAGTGACAGTAGCCGTCGCTACGTCCGAGCGGCGCAACGCGCGAGATGCGGCTTCTCCGGCGAAACCCATACGGGACGGGCCTTTGCGGGGCCTCCAGCTTGTTTGGACTCGCTTATTTGGAATAACCAAACCACGCGCGTCCAAGCCAAGCCGGAGCCTCCCGCAAAAGACTTCGTCGCGCCCGTGCAGACTTGTTCAGAGGTTCCTTAATGGTCCGCTGCAGGGCATTTACCCGGAATTCACGAGCATTGCTCAGGGTAGGACCTTTATCGCCAGGGTTCAGTCATGAACAAAGACGACGAAAAAGGCGTCAACGCCGACAACGCGTGCCACAACCTGGATTCGAAAATCGGCGACCAGCGCAAGCGGCCGTCGCGCGACGTCGCCGATGCCGATTTCGCGGCCGAGGCCCACGGCTTCACCGCCTTCGAGAACACCGGACAGGGGTCGAGCTACCGTGGCGGCGCCCTGGAGGAAGAGATCGATGACGGTGACGAATCGGATGGCGACGAGGACGGAGCTGACTGAGCCGTTCGCTCAGCCTGCCGCCGATCGTCGGTCGAACGCCCCCGCCCGAGTCTTCGAGCTTGGTGCCGATCAGTCGACCAGCCGGGCGTCGAGCGTGATCTCGGCATCGAGCAGTCGTGAAACCGGACAATCCTTCTTTGCAGCTTCCGCCGCCTTCAGGAAGGCATCCTCGTCGATATCGGGAATGCTGGCCACCACCGTCAGCGCCACCGCGGTGATCGTCGGCGCGCCGTCGGCCTCCTTCAACTCGACGGCGGCCTCGGCGTCGATATGATTGGCCTTGTAGCCTTCGTCGCCCAGGATCATCGAGAGCGCCATCGCATAGCAGCCCGCGTGCGCGGCGCCGATCAGTTCCTCGGGATTGGTGCCCTTGCCGCTTTCGAAACGGGTCTTGAAAGAATATTGCTGACCCTCGAGGACACCGCTGTCGGTGAACAGCGTTCCGTTGCCGTTCTTGAGGTCGCCTTCCCAGTGTGCACGCGCATTGCGTTTCATCTCTGTGTTCCTCCGGATTGGATTTGACAGTAGCTCCAACCTAACACGACCACCTGGTGCGCCGTCGGACGTATTATTCGGAAGAAATCGTTCGACCGGACGGGCCGGCGCGCCATTGTGCGTTGCACAAACAAGGCGTATGCTTAAGATCCACCGAGCCGCCGCCCCTGCGACGGAAACTCTTTTACCGGAATTTTTCGCCATGCTTCCCAACCCGCTCGAAGCCGCTCAGTACTTCATCGATTCCGCCCAGCGTTCGGTGCTGTTTTTCGACACGCTCAGGCAGCGCGGCAACCAGGCGCTGGATCACCACGAAGCCGGCAAGCCGCCGGTGCTGGTGTTCGACTACGAGACGGTTCTCGACGGCGCCGGCTTCGACCGCCCTTGCAACTATCTGCTGCTGCGCATCACGCCGCCGGTCGACGCGCCCACCGATCCGGTCAAGCGCCCGTTCGTGGTGTTCGACCCGCGCGCCGGTCACGGCCCGGGCATCAGCGGGTCCAAGGAATCCAGCCAGGTCGGCGTGGCGCTGCGGGCCGGGCATCCGGTTTACCTGGTGTCGTTCAGGCCCGAGCCCGAACCGCACCAGACCCTGCGCGACGTCGCCACCGCCGAGATCAGGTTCCTGCTCGAGGTCGCAAGGCTTCACCCGGACGCGCCCAAACCCGCAATCGTCGGCAACTGTCAGGCCGGCTGGGCGATCATGATGCTGTCGGCGCACGCGCCGGAACTGGCTTCGGTCATCGGCATCGCCGGTGCGCCCCTGTCCTACTGGGCCGGGGTGGAAGGCAAGAATCCGATGCGCTACCTGGCCGGGCTGACCGGCGGCAACTGGATTTCGGCGATGACCGCCGACCTGGGGGCGGGCAGCTTCGACGGCGCCAACCTGGTCTCGAACTTCGAAAACCTGAATCCGGCCAACACGCTGGTCGGCAAGCCTTACGGGCTTTACGCCAACGTCGACACGGAGGCCGAGCGTTTCCTCGATTTCGAGCGCTGGTGGGGCGGTTATTTCCTGCTCTCGCGCGAGGAAATCGTCGAACTGACCTCGGAGCTGTTCATCGGCAACAAACTCACCCAGGGCCGGATCCTGGACGATGACGGCGCACCGATAGACCTGCGGGCCATCCGCGCGCCCATCGTCGTGATCGCCAGCGAGGGCGACAACATCACCCCACCGCCGCAGGCGCTGAACTGGATTCTCGACCTGTATTCCGACGTTGCCGAAATACAGGCCAACGAGCAGACCATCGTCTACACCGTCCATCCGGACGTCGGTCACCTGGGCATCTTCGTTTCCGGCAAGGTCGCCGACAAGGAACACGACAGCCTGGTCAACTCGCTGGACCTGATCGACACGCTGCCGCCCGGCCTGTTCGAAATGGTCATCGACCAGGTCCAGACGGAAAATGAGCACGGCATCGTCTGCCAGACCTACACCATGCACTTCGAACAGCGCACGCTCGACGACATCCGGGCCTACGACGACGGCCGCGCCGACGAAGAACCGTTCCGAGCCGTGGCCAGGTTCTCCGAAATCAACGAAGGCCTGTATTCAAGCTTCGTGGCGCCGTGGGTACAGATGATCGCCAACCCGGTCGGCGCCGAAATGCGCCGCATGATGCACCCGCAGAGGCTTCGCTACACGGTGTTCTCCGACGCCAATCCATTCATGGCCGGGTTCAAGGCCGCGGCCGACCTGGTGCGCGACAACCGCGTCGAGGCGCCCGCCGACAACCCGCTGCGACAGATCGAGCGCGGCATGATCGAGTCGTTCCAGCGTGCCATCGAGCAGGCCACCGATCGGCGCGACGTCGCCGTCGAGCAGGTGTTCAAGGCCATCTGGACCCACCCACTGGTCCAGGCGCTGGCCGGCGAGAAAGCCACCCACGCCGACTCGGCCAAGCCGGCCGCCAGCCGGCGCCGGGCACTCGAACAGCTGCGAGACCTGAAGCTCGAAGCCATTGCCGCGCGCGAGCACGAAGGCGGCTTCGCCGACGCGGTACTGCGCGTCATCTACGCCGCGGTCAAGGCCGGCAAGCGGGTCGATGCCCAGGCCTTCACCGCCGCGCGCGAAATCTGGATGAAGCACGAACGCTTCCGCGTGCTCGACCGCGACGCGTTCATCGAAAAGGCCAGGGAAGCCGCGCTGATGGTCGCCTTCGACGAAGACGCTGCACTGGAGGCCCTGCCACGGCTGCTGGCCACCGAAAAGGATCGGGCCGACGCGCTGCACATCGTCGGCCGCATCATCGAACTGCACCCGGAAACCGCACCCGAAGTGCGCGAAGTGCAGCAACGGGTCGAGCGGATACTGGACGCGGCGGCCGAGCCCGCCTGAAGCGAAGTCGCGGGCTACCCCGACGCGACGATTTACCG